>Ga0208492_1000081_pt1 | contig 97297 bp, 91 predicted proteins | sample Subbioar_CSW14AB_FD_184820 | JGI IMG/M metagenome (GOLD analysis project Ga0208492, IMG submission 184820) | Serpentinite rock and fluid subsurface biosphere microbial communities from McLaughlin Reserve, California, USA - CR12Mar_CSW14AB (SPAdes) | ecosystem: Environmental > Terrestrial > Deep...
TGGGGCTACGCGCGGCGGTGCTAGCGGATGGCGTATGGACGGCGAATCTACGAACAAGCTCGTCTACGCGATTTGGAGAGCACCACCCCGACGCGCAGCGGCCCGTGATGGCGCGGACGGAGTCGATCCCAGCGCGTCGCCCCGGGGTCATCGCAGCCGAGGTCTCGGCGACCGGAAGGATCCCTCAAACTCAGCTCGTTATCCACAGCCACGGCGCATCTCCGACCGATCGGTCGGAACCGTTTCACGTGCAACGCTCAGCCGCTTGAGATCTTCCCTTCACGGAGTGCCCACTGCTTGCCCTCGAGGGCAGAGGCGAAAGGTACGTCGTGGGTGACCGTGAGGACGATGGTCCCGCGCTCCGCCACTGCCTTGAGCAGACTCGCGAGGCGTTCGACCGCGGCGACGTCGAGACCCGTCGAAGGCTCGTCGAGGAGGAGCACGTCAGGCGAGCCGAGCAGGGTGCGCGCAAGCGCGACGCGTTGGCGCTGCCCTCGGGACATGTCTCGAACCTTGCGCCCGCGGAGATGGAGGATTCCCAGCTCCTCCCCGATTCGCGCCCACGACCGCTCGGCATCGAGTCCGCGGAGCTGAGCGTGGAGGGCGAGGTTCGCGAACGGGTCGAGGTCGGCGTACAGCCCGAGATCGTGGCCAAGCCAGCCGACCCGACGGCGGAGATCGCCGCCCTCGGCGGCCAGAGCCGCCCCCCGTTGGAGAAGGACCCGACCCGACGTCGCCCGAATCCGGCCGCCGAGCAGCGACAGCAGGGTCGACTTCCCGGCACCATTGGGACCCTCGATCACGTGCACGGGACCACGCCCGAACGACGCCTCGAGGCCACGAAGAATGCGCGCCCCACCAAGCACCTTGGTGAGTCCGACCGCTCGCAGCAGCAGCGCCTCGTCGGTCATCGCCACCCTCCGACTAGACAATCCAGATAATCCGCACAAATTCGCCGTGAAGCTCGCGGGATGCGTGACCTGCCCCAGCGCCTTGCTACACTCGTCCGGTCATGCAGGCGCTCCGCCCGCTGCCCGCACCGCTTCCTCTGCTGGTGCGGCTGAGGGAAAACATCGAATCCGCACTCGAGGGCAAGCCCGAGGTCGTCGAGCTCGCGCTCGTCGCACTCCTCGCAGGCGGGCATTTGCTCATCGAGGACGTGCCCGGCGTGGGCAAGACCACGCTCGCACGTGCACTCGCGCGTTCGGTGGGCGGCGAGATGCGCCGAATCCAGTTCACGAGCGACCTGCTCCCCGCCGACGTTCTCGGCGTGTCGGTCTACGACCAGCGGCGCGGCGAGTTCATGCTGCGGCAAGGCCCGATCTTCGCGAACGTCCTGCTCGCCGACGAGATCAATCGCGCATCGCCCCGCACGCAGAGCGCGCTGCTCGAGGCGATGAACGAAGGCCAGGTCTCCATCGACGGCCAGAGCCTCCCGCTGCCGGAGCCGTTCTTCGTCATCGCGACGCAGAACCCTCACGATTTCGCCGGCACGTTCCCCCTGCCCGAGTCCCAGCTCGACCGGTTCATGCTGCGCATTCGCATCGGCTACCCCGCGGGGCAGACCGAGTCGCGGCTGCTCGCGCGAGCCGTGCTCGACACCGTGGGGGACGTCGAGGCCACGCTCGATCCAGCCCAACTCGTCGGGCTGCAGCGGCAGGTGAAGCGCATCGAGATCGAACAATCGATCCTCGACTACATCATCGCGATCGGGCAGGCGACCCGTTCGACACCGTCCATCTCTCTCGGCCTCTCCACCCGAGGGGTCGTGGCGCTCGGCATGGCCGCCCGCGCTCGGGCGTTCCTCCGTGGGCGCGACTACGTCCTGGTCGAAGACGTTCTCGACCTGGCCGTCCCGGCGATCGCCCACCGGATTCGCATCGCTGCCTACGCCGAGGGGTTCACCGTCGGCCGCGACGAGGCCGAGGTCACGATCCGCGAGCTGGTCGCGCGGATCCCCCTGCCCCTCTGACTCGTCTACCCACCGTGGCCGCCGTCGCGCCCTCGCCTCCCATTGCACCCGAGTCGCTTCGCGGGCGGCTCACCCGTCGGCTGCGTCCTCCCCGACGGCTGAAGATCACCCGCGAAGGGCGCTATTTCCTCGGCATCACGTTCGGGGTCGGGCTCGCCGCCATCAACACCGGCAACAACCTCCTCTACCTGCTGCTCGGGGTCTTGCTGGCGCTCATCCTCGTGTCGGGGATCATGAGCGAAATCGCGCTCCGCGGTTTGAGCGTCCGGAGGCGCCTGCCCACGCGGGCGCAGGTCGGTCGCCCCCACCTCGTCGAGATCGAGGTGCACAACAAGAAGTCGCGCCTGCCGTCGTACGCCATCGAGGTCGAGGACATCCGGGCGAGCCAACCCGCCGACAAGCGTTGCTTCTTCCTCAAGGTCTCGCCGCAGTCGACGCAGGTCGCGGCGTACCGACGCACGCCCCAACGTCGCGGGCGCGAGGCGCACGTGGCCTTCCGGGTCGCGACGCGGTTTCCCTTCGGATTGTTCGAGAAATCCCGGCAAATCGACGTACCCGGAGAGTTGATCATCTACCCGGCGGTGCACACGGTCCGCCTGCCTCCTCCGCGCGCGCGCAACGCCGGGGTCGGCGCGCACGTCACCACCCGCGGCGGGAGCGACGATCTGCTCGGGCTTCGTCCCTACCGACCGGGTGACGACACGCGCCAGGTCCACTGGAGGAAGAGCGCCGCGATGGGCACGCTGGTGCTCCGCGAGCACTCGGCCGAAGGCGCGCCCGACGTGAGCATCGAGCTCGATGACGTGTCGGAGCTGCTCACGCGCAAAGAGGGCGACGAAGAGCGCAAACGCTGGGTCGATCAGTTCGAGATCCGCCTGCGTGATGCCGCGTCGCGTGCGGTGGCGCACCTCGGTCGGGGCGACAGCATCTTGCTCCGCACGACGAGCGGCACCCGCCTCAACGGAAATCCTCGTCTCGGGAGCGATCCCATCCTCCGCTTCCTCGCCCTGCTCGAGCCGCAGAAGCCGAGCCAGCCCGCAGCGAAGGAAGGCGCAGCGTGAAATTCGGCCTCACGCACCGCGTGCTCACGAGCGCCCTCGCGGCGCTCGGCGTGCTCGCGATCGTGTTGTCGGGCGCCCTGCCCCGGATCTCGACCGCGCTGCTGATGATCGGCCTCACGGGCGCGCTGCTCGCGACCGAGAAGTTCCAGCAGTCGACCGCCGCCCGGTACGCAGCCGCGATCGTGCCCTCCGTGCTCCTCGGGATCGAGTTTCTCCGGTTGATCGGCGGAGCCAATCTCCTCGACCTCGCGGTCGAGTTCGCGGCGGCGCTGCAGATCGTCCGTGTCGCGACGAGGCGTGGAGCGATGCACGACCAGCAGGTCATCCTGCTCGCGCTGCTGCACCTCGTGGCCGGAACGGTCCTCGGCGGTGGCATCGCGTACGGCCTCTGCCTCGTGGGCTTCCTCGTGCTTGCGCCTGGAGCGCTCGTGCTCTCGCACCTACGCCGCGAAGTCGAGGGCAACTACCGACAAGGCGCTCGTGACCGGACCGGCCTGCCGGTCGACGTGCCGCGGATCCTCCGGTCACGGCGGGTGATCGGACCGGGCTTCCTCGCGCTCACGTGCCTGTTGAGCCTGCCGATCATCGTCTTCACCGCGACGATGTTCATCCTGTTCCCGCGCGTCGGGCTGTCGCTGCTCCTCCTGCAGTCGCAGCAGGGCAAACGCATGATCGGCTTCAGCGAGAAGATCGATCTCGCCCAGGTCGGCACGCTGCGCGAAGACCCCACCGTAGTCATCCGGTTCCGACCGCCGCAGGCCGAAGGCGCCAAGCTCCCCGAGCAGATGATCCTGCGGCTCCGTGGAACGGCGTTCGACGAGTACCAGGGGAGCGGACAATGGGCGCGCTCGACCAACGAGCGCATCCCGCTGCAACGGTTCGGACCCGACGTCGCGCTACTGCGACCGGCCGATCCCGCGCGCGACACCGTGCTGAAGGTCGAGCTCGAGCCGCTCGATCCGACAGTCATCTTCCTCCCGACGCGGGCGGTCGCGATTCGCTGGACCAACGGGCTCGACCAGGGCGCGTACCGCCCGCCGCCGCTGGTGCGCGGCCCCGAATCGACGTTCCGTTACGAGGCCACGCCTGATCGGGTGCTGCGATACGACGTCTTCGTCGCGCCCTCGAACGAGTGGGTCGAGGAGCCCATTTCGTCGCGCGATCGCGAGCGATACCTGCAGACCCCCAAGGGTCTGCCCTCGCGCATCCGCGATCTCGCCCAGCAGTGGACGGCCGGCGCGGCGAACGACGAGGAGAAGGCGCAGCGCATCGCCAAGCACCTTTCGACCGAGTTCACCTACACGCTGTCGCCTCCCTCCGGGAAGGAAGCGAACCCGATCGATCACTTCCTGTTCGAGTCTCGCGCAGGTCACTGCGAGTACTTCTCCACCGCGATGGTGATGCTCCTGCGCGCGGCGAACGTGCCCTCGCGCAACGTGAACGGGTTCGTCGGTGGAACCCTCAATCGTTTCGGCGGGTTCTACACCGTCCGGCAGCGCGACGCGCACTCGTGGGTCGAGGCCTGGATCGACCGCGGCGGACGCGGAGGCTGGATCACGTTCGACCCGACGCCGGCCGCTGGCGCGCAGCCGCTGGCAAGCCGCTCGACGTTCCTGTCGGTGCTTCGCGACGCGTTCGAAGCGGTCTCGCGCAACTGGGACAACTACGTCGTCGGCTACGACCTGCAGAAGCAGATCACGCTCCTCGACCGCGTTCGTCGCTCGATCGAGCGCGCCAAGCAGGAGCCTTCTTCGAATTCGACCACCGCGACGGGCCCGCTCGGCCGAAAGCGCATGCTGGGTGCGGTGGCCGGCCTCGTGCTGGCCGGAGGCGCCGCCTACTACTTCTGGCGACGACGACGACGGCCGATCGGGACCGACGAGGGCGCTGCGGGTCGCGCGCTCCAACAGCGCATCGCGACCGAGCTGTGGATGTCGCTCGAGGAGGCGCTCGCCGCGCGCGGCGCGGCCCGGCCGCGCAACGTGCCACCGCTCCGGTTCACCGAGCAGCTGATGGCTGCGCGCAAGGACTCGTTCGCCGAGGAGGCGTACGTGCTGGCGTGTCGATACACCCAGGCTCGTTTCGGCGGCCAGCCGTTCACGGCCGAGGAGCAGCGCGAGTTCTCCCGCCGGGTCACCATCCTGCGGCGCGGCACCGACGCGACGCCCGGGGTCGCCGGATGAAACGGGTCCTCCTCGCCTGCCTGCTGATGGCGCTGGGGTGCCGTGGCTCCGCGCCCCCGCCGAAGGTGTGCGAGATGCCGACGCCAGAGCCGAAACCGACGAGCCTCGGGTTCTGCCCCGTCGGGTATCCCGCGTCCGACGCAGGCGCGGACGGAGATTCCGCGAGCGACGCACCGAACGACTGAGGGCGCGCTACCATCGCGCGCGATGATCGACCGCGTCGCGCTCGGAGCCCTACCGGACAAGCCTCACACCGTGTTCCGCGCGCCGGACGGGACGGTCCTGCAGGAGGAGATGTTCACCCGCGGGGGCTTCGACGGGCCGTTCTCGTACCTGTATCACCAGAGGCCGATCACCGCGCCACTCGCGGTCGAGACCACGACGCGAGGGTTCCCCATCGCGCGCCCGCTGCCCGACGGGAACCACCCGCTCCAGCGTCGCCTGTATCGATCGCTCGAGAGCAAACGGCACGGCGCGATGCTCGAGGCGCGCACCCCGATCGTGGTGAACCACGACGTCGCCATCTACATCGCGCGACCCGATCGCGACGACGACGTGCTCTTCGCGAACGGGGACGGGGACGAGTTGTTCTACGTGTTCGAGGGCGAGCTCACGCTCGAGAGCGTGTTCGGCCCGTTGCAGGTGGTCGCGGGCGATTACGTGCACGTGCCGCGATCGACCGTGCACCGGTGGAAGCTCCGCTCCAAGGACGCGACGCTGCTCCTCTTCGAGTGCCGGTCCGGGTGCTACATCCCCTCGAATTTCCGCAATCCGGTGGGGCAGTTGAAGCTCGACGCGCCGTATACCCACCGCGACTTCAAGCGACCGGAATCCACCGTCGCTGCCCTCGATCGGCCCGCCGAGGGACCGACCGAGTTGATCATCAAGAAGGGCGACCGCTTCTCGCTCCACCGGCTGCGCAACACGCCGTTCGACGTCGTCGGTTGGGAGGGGTTCGCGTACCCGTTCGCGTTCCCGATCGAGAAGTACCAGCCGAAGACCGGGCTCATCCACCTGCCGCCGACCATCCACACGACCTTCGTCGGTCCGGGGTTCGCCGTCTGCTCTTTCGTGCCCCGCGTCACCGACACGCATCCGCAGGCCATCCCCTGCCCCTACCCGCACTCGAGCGTCGATTGCGACGAGATCCTCTTCTACGTGAAGGGAAACTTCACCAGCCGCCGCGGCGTCGGACCGGGATGCATTTCGCTGCACCCTGCGGGGGTCGCGCACGGACCGCATCCCGGCGCCTACGAGAAGAGCATCGGAACCACCCGGACCGACGAGCTGGCGGTGATGATCGACACGTTCGCGCCGCTCATACCCTGCGCCGAGGCGGCGGAGCTCGAAGACCAGGGCTACCACTCGTCCTGGACGATTCCCTGAGAGGCACCGTTGCCAGACGCATGATCGCAAGATCACGGCGCGACGCGTCTCGCGACGCGAAGACGGCAGGAATCTCCGTACGGCCCTCTGTTCGCAACGATACGGAAAAGTCGGCCCAAGATGCCGACTGCTCGTAGCGTCGAACTGCAAGGCGAGGAGGTTTGGTTGCGCGTCCGCGGCGGTTTGCGTGGGCGAGTGAGTCGGACGGTGGCGTTCGCCGCCGCGCTCGGCATCGCCGCCTGCACGCGACGCACTGCGTTCGACGCGGGGGAGCCTCTCTCGCTCGCCGAGCCTCCCGCAGTCACCGTGACGGTCTCGGCCCCGGTCACCGATTCGACGCCCGAGACCACGACCGCCGGCCCCTGCGCGCAGACGCCGATCCCCCTGCCCGCGCCCGCGTTGCGCGCGAGCTGCGATTCGACGCGTAGCGTCGAGCGCGTCGCGATCCTGCACGTCGGCGATACGCACGGACACTTTCATTCGTACCTCTCGGGCAACCGCTCTCCCTACGCGGTGTTGCGCGGGTTGGTCGAGCGCCGTCGCGTCGAGACCGGGGGCCGCGTGCTGTTCCTCGACGCGGGCGACGCACTCGAGAAAGGCTCGATCGCCGAGCTCCGCACCCACGGCGACGCGACGCTCCACCTGCTCGACCGGCTCGGGCTCGACGCGCGCACCATCGGCAACCACGACTTCGCGTGGGGCCTCGAGAGCGTGGTGCGCCAGTCACAGTCCAAGGCGCAGGTCGTGCTCGGCTCGAACCTTCACGGCGACGGTCTCGGCTTCAAGCGCACGGCGGTGTTCGAGGTCGGGTGCGTGCGGGTCGGCCTGTTCGGCCTCGTCACCAACCCGTACGACGAGACCGACGAGCGCTTCGACGGGCCGTACCTCGGAACCGTCGCGCAGGACCACGACCAGGCGGACGCCGATCGGTACATCGGCCTCGCAACCGCGCTCAGCCGCGAGCTCCGAGAAGAGCAGAAGGCCGACGTCGTGATCGGCCTCGATCACCTGGGCCTCGCGCGAGACCGCATGCTGGTCGACGCGGTGCCCGGGATCGATCTCGTCATCTCCGCGCACGACCACGTCGCGATTCCCGGCTGGGTGCAGGGGCGCTACGGCGTGATGGTCTCGACCGGAGCCTGGCTTGGCGGCCGCGGCGAGGCGCGCGTGGGCGAGACCACGCTCGAGATAGACACCAAGACCAAGGCGACGAAGCTCGTGTCGGCGACCACGCTCAAGCTCGAGGAGCAGCGCGATCTCGACTCGGGGCTGCAAGGCGAGGTCGACCGGGTGCTCGCGTGTCACGCGCCCGACGCCGACAAACCGATCGCGGATCTCGAGTCGCCGCTCGGTCCCTGGCAGATCGACACCTGGACGACGGTCCTCGACGCCGCGCTGCGTGCGCGGTTCCCGCAGGCGGATGCGCTCTTCTACGAGGCCTGGGCGTGGGGCGGCATCGTCCGGGGCGATCTGGCGCGCGGGCCGGTCACGCCGCAAGGGCTCGCGGACTTCGCGTACAGCGAGCGACAGAAGGTGGGAGGACCGGGCTTCACCGCGTTCGAAGAGGTCGTCCTCGACGGCGCTGCGATGCGCGACCTCTGCACCGGCTGGCTGCGCGAGCCGAGCGCCGGGCAGCGGATGCACCGCGTCTGCCCGAGCGAGATCAAGACCGAGTCCACGTATCGTCTGGTGATCGAGCGCCGCCCGCTCCACGCCCCGAGCCTCGCGTTCGTCACCATCCCCAAGTCGTGGCCGAAGCCCCCGCTCGACGAGTCCGCCGCGGTCGAGGCGATGGACGTGCTCATCGACTACGCGAAGCGGCGCGGCGCCGCGTGCAAGGCGCTCGATCGCGACGCGCCGGCACCTTGCCGGTGAACTCGGCTTACTTGGCGGCGAGCAGCCAGCGAATCGCCTTGCGGAAGTTCTGGGTCATCGTCGCCACGGGGATTTCGTGCCCGTACCCCTGCGCGATGTTCAGCTTCACCGGGATGCCCTCGCTCTTGAGGTGCTCCTGCGTGGCCTCGGATTCCTTGACGACGCCGTCGCTCTCGCCGGTCCACAGATAGACGCGTTTGAGCTTCTTGCGGGCTTCGTGGAGGATGGTCTTGTCGTAACCGAAGTACCGGTCGCACGAGGCGACGATGAGCCAGCGGTTGAAGGTCTTGGGCTCGCGCTCGCCGATGTTCTGTGCGACGAAAGCGCCCTCGCTGAAGCCGATGAGCACGTTGCCGTAGAGCTGCACCTTCTTGCCGAACTTCTTGCGAAGCGAATTGAGGGCGCCCATCACGTTCTTCTGCGAGTTGACCGGGTCGTTGGCCCAGCCGCGGGAGCCCGGGCCGCGGTCCTCTTGACCCGCAGGACAGAGCAGCCAGCCGAACTCGGTGGCCACCTTGGCCCACTGGCGACACCCCTCGTCCGGGTTCCCGCCGCGGCCGTGGAGGTAGACGATGACCGGCTTCATCTTCCGGCCGCTGCGCGGCTTGTAGTAGTAGGCCGCGGGAAATCCCGGGTTCTCGATGGTCTGCGGGGCGACGCTGCTGAGCGTCTCGGGCTTGGTCGAGCCGGAGGCCGAAGCGGCAGAGGGCAGGGCGCTCGCCGAGCGAGGGCGCGGCAACGACAACACCATCGACGTCGCGGCGACGACGAGGAGCAGGGTGGAGATCGTGCGGGCGCGCGTGACCATGACTATCCGGCGACGAGGATGATCTTCGTGATCTCCGACCGCACCGCAACGCGCGAGGGTGGTCCCGAAGTCCCGAACCCGCGGTTGACGTACAAGCTGGAGGCCCCGATTCGATACAGCCCCTTGTACGCGCCGAACATCGCGCGGGCCACCATCGGGCCGTAGGGGGCGATTTGGCCGCCGTGGGTGTGCCCCGAGAGCTGGAGGTCCACCCGTTTCGCGGCGGCGAAGGGGTGGAACTGCGGCTGATGACAGAGCAGGATCTTCGGCGCATCGGCCGGAACTCCCTCGAGCGCGGCGTCGAGGTCCGGTCCGTAGCCCTTGTTCTTGGCGGCAAGGTCGTCGACCCCCGCGATCACGATGCCCCCGGCCTCTTTGGGCGCGATCGTGCGCGAACGATTGACGAGCATCTCGAGCTTCGCGCGGTCGAACGCCTCGAGCACGGCGGCCCGTCCGGTGTAGTACTCGTGATTGCCCAGGATGGAGAGCACGCCGAACCGCGAACGCTCGCCGAGCCGGCGGACCCAGTCGCAACCCATCGGCAGGTAGCTCGGGCGCAGGTGCACCAGGTCACCGGTCATCACCACGAGATCGGGCTTCAATCCCGCGACACGATCGGCCGCATCCCGTAGCTCGTGCTCTCCGAGGAACGCCCCGATGTGGATGTCGGAGACCTGCACGATCGAGAAGCCGTCGAGCTGTTTGGGGAGCCGCGCGATGCGGATCGGGAGCTCGACGAGCTCGGCATCGAATCGAGTTCGAACGCCCCAGAGCAGCGGTGCGAGCGAGGCCCCGACGAACGCACCACCGACCAGCGCCTCGCGACGCGAGGGGTCCGGGGGCGCATCGACAGGCGCGGCGGCGCGACGCGAGGCGCGCGACACCAGCCAATCGCGTGCATGGAGCGCCGGCACCGAGACGAGCAGCGACATCCCCCAGAGCTGGCCGACGGCCTCCATCCAGAAGAATCGATCGTCGAGGCCCGCGTTGACCAGCCAACGGCCGAGCGGCGCGAGCAGCACGATCCCGAGGAGGGCACCCAGCGTGAGCCGCCGGTACGAGACGAAGAACGCTACGTGGCGCCGCAGCCATCGATGGAGCAGCCAGCTCCCACTGCCACCGATCGCCAGGGTGAGGAGCCCGAACACGAGCCCAACAACGCCCGTGCGCATCATCATGATGCCCGCGGTCCCGGCCCGCGGACCGTGCGCCGCGGAAGCACCCCGATGCTCGAGGCGGCCAGATCGAGCCCGTCACGCTCGCCCGCGACGAACCGGCAAGCCCCCGCGTAGGCGATCATGGCGGCGTTGTCGGTGCACGACGCGAACGCGGGAACCGACAGGCGGAGCCCCTTCTTCTCGGCAGCGGCCGCCGCGCGAGCGCGAAGCTCGCTGTTGGCCGCGACGCCTCCGGTGACCACGATGTCGCGGATGCCCTCGGCCTCGGCCGCGGCCACGAGCTTGTCGACGAGGACCGCCGTGGCCACCGCCTGGAAGGAAGCGCAGAGGTCGGCGATCGCTTGCTCTCCCTCGGGCGGAGCCTTGGCGACGATCTGCGCGATTTGCGTCTTGAGGCCGGAGAAGCTGAACTCGAAGCCCTTGCGGTGCGCCATGGGTCGCACGAGTCGAACGCGCGAGGGGTCCCCGTTCTTCGCCAGCCGGTCGATCACGGGGCCGCCCGGGTATCCAAGCCCGAGGAGCTTCGCGACCTTGTCGAACGCCTCGCCTGCCGCATCGTCACGCGTCGCGCCGAGCTCACGGACGTCGCGGGCGAGGGGGCTGTCGACCCGATAGATGGCGGTGTGGCCCCCCGAGGCGAGCAACGCCACGTATGGGAAGGCCGGACGCAGCTCTTGCGCGGAACGCCGCACGAACGGCGCAAGAAGGTGCCCCACCAGGTGGTCCACCCCCACGATCGGCTTGCCCGACGCCCAGGCGAGGCCCTTGGCCAGCTGGACGCCAACGAGCAGCGCTCCGACGAGACCGGGTCTGTTCGTAACTGCAACCGCATCGACATCTGCGAGGGTGCGACCGGCCCGAGCGAGGGCCTCCCGGACCACCGGGCCCATGGCGCGCAGGTGGTCGCGGGACGCGATTTCAGGCACGACACCGCCGTAGGGCGCGTGGATCGCGACCTGGCTATGGACGACGTCGGCGGCCACGTCGCCCTCCGACGACACGATGGCGGCAGCCGTCTCGTCGCAGGAGGACTCGAGCCCGAGGACCCAGACCGGGGGCATGGGCGCGAAGCGGTAGCACGCCCGGTCGGGCCCGTGCAGGTCGCCCCCCCCTTGGCCGGGGTACCCCGGTACCCTCCGTGCTAGGAACGGCCCCGATGTTCGCCCTTGGAAGCCTGCTTTCGGTCGCGCCCGGAGTTCCGATCGAGCCGGCCGACCTCCTCGACGACAAGTTCGGACAGCTCCGGTCGTTGCCCACTTTTGGAACATGGGGCCTGCACGCCGTCATCGTGGCTGCCGGCATCACGTTCGCCATAGCCCTCGCAGCGAGCAAACGACCGCGCCTCCTCGGTGCCGCCCGCAACGCTGCCTATGCGACGACCGCGCTGGTGCTGTTCGACCTGCTGCTCCTCGCGTACGCGTTCATCACCCACGACTTCCGCATCCGCTACGTCGCTCGTTACAGCGACCGCTCGATGTCGACTCCGTACCTGATCACCGCGCTCTGGGGCGGTCAGGACGGCTCGCTGCTGTGGTGGCTCTCGCTGCTCGCTGCGAACACCGCCGCGTGCGTCTTCTGGATGAAGAACAAGTGGAGGGAGCTCCAGCCGTACGTGATCGCCACGCTGATGGCGATCCTCGGGTTCTTCGGGGTGATCATGGCGTTCTCGGCGAATCCGTTCGCCGAGGCCATCGCCGGCGCCAAGATCGACGGCGAGGGGCTCAACCCGCTCCTCCAGAACTTCTACATGATCATCCATCCGCCGAGCCTCTACACGGGCTTCGTCGGGTGCTCGGTGCCGTTCGCCTTCTGCGTCGCGGCGCTCGCCAGCGGCCGCCTCGACGAAGAGTGGCTGCACGCGGTCCGCAAGTGGATGCTGTTCGCCTGGCTCTTCCTCAGCATCGGCAACGTGCTCGGCATGTTGTGGGCGTACGAGGAGCTAGGGTGGGGCGGCTATTGGGCGTGGGACCCGGTCGAGAACGCGGCGTTCATGCCGTGGCTGACCGCGTCGGCGTTCGTCCACTCGACGATGATCCAAGAGCGTCGGCGCATGCTCAAGATCTGGAACGTCGCGCTCATATCGCAGACGTTCTTCATGACCATCTGGGGCACGTTCCTCACCCGCTCCGGCATGATCAAGAGCGTCCACGCGTTCGCCCAGTCGAGCATCGGCGTCTACTTCACCTACCTGATGGTCACGGTCGCGAGCGTCACGGCCGCGCTGATCGTCTTCCGCCTGCCGGAGCTGAAGAACCTCGACTCCGATTCGGTCGGCACGCGCAAGTACCGGGCGGCAATGGGTCCGCTCGTCGCGCGCATCCTCGTGGTGGTGCTGGCTCTGGCGATCGCGATCCGCGTCTCCACGCCCAAGATGGCGCCCATCGGCCTGCTGGCGCTGCTCACCGTCCAGGGGCTCGCGGGCCTGGGAATGGCGAAGATGCGTCGGGTCTTCTCCTCGTTCCCCTGGGGTGACTACGTCGCCTCGATCGCGATGTTCATCCTGTTCCTGCCGTTCACCTTCTTCGGCTGCATCGTCTACTGGGTGGCGTGTTTCCTCTCGCGCGACGAGAGCGTGACCGCCGAGGCGGCGAAGAAGCAGCAGGCCGTCGGCGTCGAGATCGACTCGGTGCTCTCCCGCGAGGCGGCCTTCGTCGCCAACAACTGGGTGCTCCTGGCGATGCAGGGGTTCGTGGCCATCACCACCGCCTATCCCCTGATCAGCACCGCCATCTCCGGCGAAGAGATGACCGTCGGGCCGCGGTTCTACAACACCTGGATGGTGCCGCTCGGGCTCATCCTGTTCGCCCTGATGGGCATCGGGCCGCTGCTCGGCTGGCGCAAGACCAGCGATGCGTCGCTGAAGAAGGCGTTCAAGTTCCCGCTCATCGTCACCGGTGTGGCGATGCTCGGGCACATCGTCTTCGGCGCGAAAACCGGGTTTCCCTGGCGTGTCGAGAGCGACCCGATCTACCCGAACGCGCTCGGCGCGGCGCTCGCCAAGATGACCGGCCTGATGCCGATCCTCTCGACCTCGCTCGCCGCGTTCAACGTCGCGGTCCTCGCGCAGGAGTACTGGCGCGGCATCGCGGCCAGGCGGAAGCAGCAGGCCGAAGGCTTCCTCTCCGCCCTGTGGAACCTCGTGGCCAAGCAGCGTCGTCGCTACGGCGGCTACATCGTCCACGCCGGCATCATCATGATGTTCGTCGGCTTCACCGGGGCAGCCTACCGGGTCGACCGCGAGGTCGCGCTGCGTCCGGGCGAGTCGGTGCAGATCGAGGGCTACAAGCTGACGTACCTCGGGCCGCGCCGCGTCGACACCGACCCGGCGAAGATGGAGATCTACACGGATCTCAAGCTCGAGAAGGACGGCAAGGATCTCGGCGTCATCCACCCGGCGCGCTTCGTCTATCGGAGGCAGCAGATGCCGACGAGCGAGGTCGCCATCCGCGTCGGCCCGCGCGAGGACGTCTACGTCGCCCCGGGGAACGTCAACCCCGAGACCAAGCTCGCGACGCTCCACGTCTACATCAACCCGCTCACCGCCTGGATCTGGCTCGGCACGCTGATCCTCATCTTCGGCGCGGTCGTGTCCATGTGGCCAGAGCCGGAGCTCGAGGAGGTGGGCGTCACCGCGTACCTCCGAACCGCCGGTGCGGTGGCGAGCTCGGTCGCCCTCGGATTCATCGTGGCGATGACGCCGGCACGCGTGCACGCGCAGACGGGAGGAAGCTCCTCGATGCACGCGGGCGACGTGCACATAAAGTCCCCCGAAGAGGCCCGATTATTCGCCAACCTGCTGTGCATGTGCGGCTCCTGCGACCGCCTCCCGTTGAACACCTGCGCCTGCGACTGGGCCGACAACATGCGCAAGAAGCTCGGCACCCGCCTGAGCCTCGGCGAGTCCAACGAGTCGATCACCCAGTGGTACGTCAAGGAGTACGGCACCGTGTCCTTGAACGTCCCCCGCTCCAAGAGCGTTTGGGCCGTGCCGGCGGTGCTCGTGGGGCTCGGCGCGATCGGCGCGATCTTCGTCGTCCGCGGGTGGACGAAGAAGGGTGCCGCGGATGCCGCAGCCTCCAAGGCCGAAGACGCCAAACACGTCGCCGATGGCACCAAGAGTGCACAGGACGACTACGACGCCAAGCTCGATGACGAGCTCCGCAACAACGATACGTGAGCCATGAGCGACGCTCGATCGACCACAGACTCGTTCAAGGAACTGCCTAGCTGGACGCCGTGGGCGGTGTTCGGCGCGGTGCTCGTCGGCGCTGTGGCGCTGACCCTCCGTCACGGACTCGGCGCCACGCTGATCGTCCTCGCGGGGTTGACGCTGGTGCTCTTCATCTGGCTCTCGTTCCGCGCGGTCCAATCGGTGACCGAGCCCGACGACCGGGCCATCTTGATCGATCTCCCGCCGACGCCCGCCGAGACGCGCAAGCAGAGCGCGCTCGGTGCGCTGAAGGATCTCGACTTCGAGAAGGCGCTCGGCAACCTGAACCCGGAGGACTACGCCGAGCTCGAACGCCGCTACCGCGAAGAGGCCAAGCGGGCGATGCGCGAGGTCGACGACGAGCGCGCGGAGCTGCGCGGACGCGCGGAGAAGCTCGCGCAGAAGGCGCTCGAATCGGCCAGCGAGGAGCCGGAGGAGCCGGCCAACCGCGAAGAAGAAGAAGAGGTGGCGCCGCCGAAGAACAAGCGGCGCGCGCCGAAGCCGAAGGAGTCGGTGCCCCCCCACGATCCGACCCCGACCCCGGCCGCGGCGCCCGCATCGATCCGCGCCCAGAAAGTCGTCGTCTGCACCGAGTGCGAGACGAAGAACGAGCCCGACGCCCGCTTCTGCAAGCAGTGCGGCGCCAAGATGGAGGTGTCCTCGTGAAGCGCCTCGTCACGGTGGTCTCGGTCGCGCTCGCGAGCGCACCGCTTTTGTTCAGCGCGCCTTCGAGCTCGGCTCCGGCCGCGAGCGCGTCCGCGTCCGCGTCCGCGTCCGCCAAACCAGCAGCCTCCGTCGCGCCCTCCGCTTCGGCCTCCGGCGCGGCATCTGCTTCAGCGTCCGTCGCGCCAGCGCCGATGCAGGGCGCGATGCCTCCCGGTCACCCCGTCGTCCCCGACGAGGCCGATCCGGGCATGCCCAACCTGCCCCGCGACCTGTCGATCGCCGACTCGTCGTTGCCATCCGGCACCGTCATCGCGGTGCTCAAGGACGAGAACGACAAGCCCCTGCCGAGGACGCCGATCAAGCTGGGGATCAACCGGCAGTCGGTCGCCGAAGGCGAGAAGCGAGAAACCGTCGACGCCGTCACCGACGACAAGGGCGAGGTCCGCTTCGATGGGCTCAAGGTCGGCAGCGGATGGTCGTATGGTCTGAGCGTGGTCGCGACCGATCCGAACGATTCGGCGGCGTTCGCAAAATACGCGTCGGAGCCGTTCATGATCCCGCTGCAGGGCGGGTGGCGCGTGGTGCTGCACCGGTATCCGGTCAGCTCGAAGATCGACAAGCTGCTGGCGGCCGTCGAGGGCGTGGACACGATCGTCGAGGTCCGTGACGACGTCATCGAAGTCACGCAGATGTTCGACATCGTGAACGCAGGCACCACGACCTGGAGCCTCGGCCAGGGGTTGAACCTCGTGTTGCCCAAAGGCTTCAAGGCCGTTCGCGCCAACGAGTCGATGGAGGACCACACCGCCGTCGGCACCGACACCGGCGTGCGCTGGGCAGGCTCGTTTCCCCCCGGTCGCAGCCAGCTGACGTACGACTACAAGGTCACGTACGAAGGTGAGCCCGGTGTCGATCTCGACATCGAGCTCCCCCCGCGCGTGCTCGCGGCACGTGTGCGCATCGCCGCACGTCGCGGCATGGAGCTCACCGTCGACGGGTTCCCGCCGGCCACGGCGGAGACTCTTGGGAGCGGCGTGAAGCTGCTCTCCACGGTGAAGCAGGGCTCGCCGCAGGACGAGCTGAAGACGATCCGGGTCCACATCAAGGGCCTCCCCACGCCGGGCAACGATCGTTGGCTGGTGACCGCGGCGGCGCTCGCGGCGGCGGCGCTGGGAGTCTGGCTCTCGCAGCGTGAGCCCGCAGCGGTCGATCGTGCGGCAACCACCGCGGCGCGCAAGCGTCTGCGCAAGACGCTGCTCGACGAGCTGGTCGAGCTCGAGCGCGCCCACAAGGCTGGCGACGTCGGTCCCAAGGCGTACGCACGCGAGCGCACCAAGCTGCTCGACGCCGTCGCCGACACGCTCGATCCGGAGCCCGCGCCCAGGGCGACACCGCGCAGCGCGTGAATGGCGATCCGGAAGATCGCAGTCATCGGCAACCCGGTACTGCGTCAGCAGGCGAGGAAGCTCACGCGTGAAGAGCTTCTTTCGCCCGAGATTCAGCGACTGATCGACGATCTGATCGAGACGATGCACGACGCCAACGGCGCGGGCCTCGCGGCGATCCAGATTCACGAGCCGGTGCACCTCTGCGCGATCGAGGTGAAGGACAACCCGCGTTATCCGTACCTGCCGAAGGTGCCGCTCACCCTCCTGGTCAACGCGGAGCTCACGCCGCTCACCGAGGAGACCTTCGTCAACTACGAGGGGTGTCTGAGCGTTCCGGACCTTCGCGGCGCGGTCGAACGCGTGGCCGAGATTCGCGTAATCGCGTGGGACCGGTTCGGAGAGCCCATCGACCAGATCGTTCGAGGACTGACTGCAGGCACGTTCCAGCACGAGGTCGACCATCTCGATGGGACGCTGTTTGTCGACCGCGTGAAGGACCCCAGGAGCCTCTGCACGTGGCGCGAGTACGAGCGACACCAGCAGCGGGCGTTCGTCGAACGAGCGCGTGCCGTGGTGGCTCGCTGGGGCTCCTGATTCCCCCTCCGGACCGCTCGGGACGGGCGCTTCGATGCCTGTGGATAGCCTGCGTTGCGGGGGGGGGCGGTCCCGTGCCCAAGGGGTGTGGGAGAACCGCCCCCTGGACCCATCCACGGGTCACCCTCGATCCGTCCCCGGCGCCGTCCCCAGGGCCGAGCCCATGCGGTGCGAGGAAAATGGCCCCTCCGGAGGTTACCCACAGAACCCACAGGGCCTCTCGATCACTTCTGATGATCTTTTAACCAAAAGAGAAGGAGACCGAGAGACCGAGAGGCCGGACAGAGACCGTCCGGTGCCCTGCACGCGGGGCTCGATTCGGAGCGCGCTCCAGCGTAGAAGAGACCCGGTAGGAGAACGCGGATGGACGTCACGTTGCCCAAGAAGGATCTGCTTCGTCTCTTCGGACGCACGCAGGGGGTCGCCGACAAGAAGAGCACCATGCCGATCCTGTCGAACGTGCTCGTCACGGCCGACAAGGACGGAACGTTGCGCGCTGCCGCGACCGACTTGTTCATGGCCGTCTCGACCACGGCGCAGGCCGAGGTCAAGAGCACTGGCACCGTCGCGGTTCCTGCCAAGGAGCTGGTCGAGCGCGTGAAGGCCATGCCCGAAGGCCCGGTGCAGATCAGCAGCACCGAGGGTGCGACGGTGTTGATCAAGGCCGTCGGCGCCAAGCGCGAGTTCCGCCTGCGTGGCATGCCGGGCGAGGACTTCCCCGCGCTGCCCAAGCCAGACGCGCTCGCGACCGAGATCACGATCAGCGCGAGCACGCTCGCCGATCTCATCTCGCGTACGCACTTTTCCATCTCGGCCGACGAGACCCGGCCGCACCTGAACAGCGCGCTGTTCGAGTGGGACGGCGACAACATCCGCATGGTGACCACCGATGGTCATCGCCTGTCCAAGTACGAAGTGCAGAGCGACACGGCGCAGAAGGCGTCGTTCTCCTTGCTCGTGCCGCTCAAGGGCATCGTCGAGCTGCGTCGTCTCTGCGACGAGCTCAAGGGCGACAAGGGCGGAGCCGAGGGCGCGCCGCTGAAGCTGCTCCGCGGCGGACCCAACGTGTTCTTCGCTACGGCTGACTCGACGCTCGCCATCAAGCTCGTCGACGCGCAGTTCCCGCCCTACCAGCAGGTCATCCCGCAGCGCACCGAGAACGCCGTCCGCGTCGGTCGCGCGATGCTCATCGACGTCCTCCGCGCCATGTCGGTCGCGGCCAGCGAGCGAACGGGCAGCGTCAAGCTCGGGCTCACGAAGGGCCTGATGCGCGTCACCAGCGAGAACCCCGACAGCGGCGACGCGCTCGACGAGATTCCCGTCGACTACGCCGGCGCTGACATGACCATCGGCTTCAACGTCCGCTACATCCTCGACGCGCTCGGTTCGCTCGACGAGGACGAGATCAAGCTCGGACTGTCCGGCGAGCTCGACCCGGTGATGATCGAGCCGATCTCGTCGCGTCGTTACGTCGCCATCGTCATGCCCATGCGCATCTGATCGGGATGCTCGGCTTTCGGTCGCTCGAAGTTCGGGGCTTCCGCAACCTCGCGTCGCAGAAGCTCGAGCTCGGACCGCGGTTCAACGTCTTTTCGGGGGAGAACGGGCAGGGGAAGACCAACCTGCTCGAGGCGATCTACCTCGTCGCCACCTCGCGGAGCTTCCGCACCAACAACCTGGGGGAGATCGTCGCCCACGGTGCGGAGCTCGCTCGGGTTCGCGGCTCGATCGACGATCCCCGGCTCGGCAACGACGCTCCGCCGCGGGAGCAGGTCGTGTCGATCCTCGGCAAGCGCCGGGCGGTCACGGTCGACGGCAAACGTCCGCGCACGCTCGCGTCGTTCGCGCTTTCGACCCCGGTCGTGTTGTTCGAGCCCGCGAGCCTGGTGCTCTCGCAGGGCGCGGCTGCCGAGCGTCGCAAGCTCCTCGATCGCGTCGCGGTCCACGTGGCTGCGCGGACCGGTGGGGGCGAGGCTCTGGTGCACGACGCGGAGCGCTATCGCCGCGCCCACCTCCAGCGCAAACGCGCGTTGGAGATGGGGGCCGACCTGCGTACGGTCGCGTCGTTCGAGCACGTCATGGCCGAGCACGGCGCGCGCATCGTTCGTGCCCGGCGCGAGGCTGCCGAGGCCCTTGGCCCGCGCGCCATCGCCGCCTTCGAACGGATCGCACGCACCCCGCTGCGCCTCGAGGTCACCTACCTCCCCCGCGCGCCCGAGGACGCTCCGGCCTTTGCCGCCCGGCTCGCTGCTTCCCGCTCCGACGACGCCCGACGCGGCACCGCGACGGTTGGACCACACCTCGACGACCTCGGGCTCGTGCTCGGCGGTCACCCGGCCCGCCAGGTTGCCTCCCAAGGGCAGCACCGGGCGATCGTGCTCTCGCTGAAGGGCGCCGAGCTCGAGACCATCCGCGCCGCCCGCGAGGTCGAGCCCATCCTTTTGCTCGACGACGTTTCGAGTGAGCTCGATGCCACGAGGAACGCGGCGTTGTTCGAGCTGCTCCATGCCCGCGTGGGGCAAGTGGTGCTCACGACCACCCGTCCCGAGGTCATCGAGCTGCGGGTTGCCCGGAGGGATTTCCGGGTGAGCTCGGGGGTCGTCGAGCCGACCTGAAGCAGGCTCCGGAATCGTCGTTTTCGTGCCCCCGTCCGGTAACGATTTACCAACAAAATGACGGGCGATCGTCGTGGGCTCCCACCCCCTGACGTGGTAGGAACCAGGCCTCCCCGAACATGGCCGAACCGAAGACTCCGCCGCCCCCCGCAACGCCGTCCTCTGCCCCCAATCCGGCCGAGTACAACGCGTCGAACATCCAGGTGCTCGAGGGGCTCGAGGCCGTCCGCAAACGGCCCGGCATGTACATCGGCGACGTGCACGATGGCTCGGGTCTCCACCACCTCGTCTGGGAGGTCATCGACAACTCGGTCGACGAGCACCTCGCCGGGCACTGCACGCGCATCGCGGTCACCATCCACTTCGATGGCTCGCTCACCGTCGATGACGACGGTCGCGGCATGCCCACCGACATGCACCAGAAGGGCGTGTCGGCGGCCGAGGTGATCATGACCGTCCTCCACGCGGGCGGTAAGTTCGATCACGACTCGTACAAGGTCTCCGCCGGTCTGCACGGCGTCGGCGTCTCCGCGGTCAACGCCGTGTCCGAGATGCTCAAGCTCGAGATCCACCGCGAAGGCTCGGTCTACCGTCAGCTCTACTCTCGCGGTGCGCCGCAAGAGCCCCTCTCGAAGATCGGCAACAGCGACCGACACGGCACGAGGGTCACCTTCCGCCCCGACCGCGAGATCTTCGCGGTCAACCCGGGCGACGTCTCCGACTTCAACCACGAGATCATCGTCGCTCGCTTGCGCGAGATCGCGTACCTCAACGCCGGCCTGGTCATCGACTTCAAGGACGAGCGCGCCGAGGGGCGCGATCACGTCTTCGAGTACAAGGGCGGCATCCGCGAGTTCGTCCAGCTGCTCAACAAGGCCAAGGACCCCATCCACGAGCAGGTGGTGCACTTCCGCGTCGAGCAGGATCGCGTCGACATCGAGATCGCGCTCCAGTGGAACAACTCCTACGTGGAGCAGATCTTCTGTTACACGAACAACGTCCACAACAAGGACGGCGGCACGCACCTCACCGGCCTCCGCGGCGGTCTCACCCGTACGGTCACCCAGTACGCGACGGCGCAGAATCTCCTCAAGGAGGTCAAGAACGGCCTGACCGGCGAGGACATCCGCGAGGGGCTCACGGCGGTCATCTCGGTCAAGCACCCTGATCCGTCGTTCGACTCGCAGACCAAGTCGAAGCTGGTGTCGTCCGAGGTGAAGGGCATCGTCGAGACCGTCGTCGGCGACCGCCTCGGCGCCTTCCTCGAGGAGAACCCCCCGACCGCGCGCAAGATCCTCGAGAAGGCGATCATGGCCGCCAAGGCGCGCGACGCCGCGCGCAAGGCGCGTGAGGTCGTCCGCAAGAGCGCGCTCGATCCGCTCTCCATCAGCGGCAAGCTCAGCGACTGCCAGGACAAGGATCCGGCGCGCTGCGAGCTGTACATCGTCGAGGGAGACTCCGCCGGCGGCTCCGCCAAGCAGGGGCGCGACCGTCGCTTCCAGGCGATCCTCCCGCTGCGAGGCAAGATCCTCAACGTAGAACGCGCGCGTCTCGACAAGATGCTCTCGTCGCAAGAGATCGGCACGCTGATCACCGCGCTCGGGTGCGGCATCGGCGAGAGCGGCTTCGCCATCGACAAGCTCCGCTACCACTCGGTCATCCTGATGACCGACGCCGACGTCGACGGAAGCCACATCCGCACGCTGCTCCTCACGTTCTTCTTCCGTCAGATGCGCGAGCTGGTCGAGCGCGGGCACCTCTTCATCGCGCAGCCTCCTCTCTACCTGGTGAAGACCAAGAAGAAGGAGATCTACAAGAAGGACCAGGAGGAGCTCGATCTCTTCCTCGTGCAGAACGGCACCGAGGGGCTGATCGTCCGGTCGTCGGGCGGCGTCACGCTCTCGGGCGAGCCGCTCTTCAACCTGGTCATGCGGCTGCGGCGGTTCCGCCAGGCGCTCGGCAAGCTCGAGCGTCGCGGCGACGCGCGCGTGTTCGCGGCCGTCGTGCGCAGCGCGCTGCTCGACTCCAAGCTCCTGCGCGATCCGAAGCGGCTCGAGGCGGCCACCGAGGTCATCCGCGCCGCGATCGAGAAGCGCTACCCCGATATCCTCCCCATCTCGATCGACGTCGGCACCGATCCCGAGCACGGGGCGGCCACGCTCACCATCAAATCGCGCTCGGGCGCCGCGGTGCGCACGACCACCGTCGACTACCCGCTCGTCGAGGGCGCCGAATACCAGGAGCTGTTGTCGATCGAGCAGGACGTCCGCTCGATCGGGGCTCCTCCCTACATGGTCGGCGACTCGTCCGAGACCCTCAAAGACGAGCTGGCCGACGCCGATGCGCTCTGGGACTACGTCGACCAGCGGGGCCGCAAGGGGCTGGGCATCCAGCGCTTCAAAGGCCTCGGCGAGATGAACCCCACCCAGCTGTGGGAGACCACGATGAACCCCGACGCGCGCGTGCTGCGTCAGGTCACCATCCAAGACGCAGTCGAGACCGACCAGCTATTCTCGGTCCTGATGGGCGACCAGGTCGAGCCGCGCCGGCTGTTCATCGAGCAGAACGCGCTCACCGTGAAGAACCTCGACATCTGACGGGAGTCGTCAGTCGTCAGTCGTCACGGTGTGGACCTCCTCCTGCCACCCGCGTCGACCAGATGCGGCAACAGGCGCGGGACGGTCGGACGTCCTGATTGGCCCAACCCGAGTCGCGAGACTACGGCCCAACTTGCTGGGGGTTTGGAAGATCAGAATATCAAAAGATCAGAAGCGAGACGAGATGCGGGCTGCCGCGTCAGGCCCGAAGCCCTCGTGCGCGGCGGAGCGTTCGCGCGTCGATCGGCAGACCGCACGGCCTTCTGATCTTCTGACCTTCTGTTAGAGCGAGGCGGCCCCCGCAGAGGTCGGCTCGAAGTTACTTGCGATGACCTCGGAGACGGCCCTCTCGGCGACGTCACGATGAGGTCCACTCTCACGGGACCTCTGACGGAACAGCCTTCTCGTTCACCTTCGCGAGGTGGATGTCCGCTGCGTGCGCGCGGATGTACGCGGCGATCGTCGGAGCGGGATCGGGGAGGTTGCGGAAGCGGTCTTCGAGGGCGAGCAGCGTCGCGTGGGGGACGTGGCCGTCGACGCGGACCGAGAGCAGGTCGGTGAAGACCTTTGCGTGCTGTGACAGCCCGACCGCGACGAGGCTGTCTCGGGCACGCTCGGGGCTGACCACGGATCCGCCGAAGGCGGGACGTGGGTCTGTGACTGCGGGGTCCTCGACGAAGGGAGAGAGGCCGGTGTCGCCGACGATCTCGAAGACGCGGATCACGTCGCCGAGGGTGCGTTCGGACACGGTTTCGGCGGCGCCCGGGCGGACGAGCCACGCCGAGACGACGTCGGTCAGTCTTCGGTCATCGAGGGCGAGAATGCGTTTGGCCTTTTTGGTCGTCGAATCTCGCGTGCACGCGGGCGCGCTCGACAACAGGAGCAGCAGCAGGAGCGCCCGCCGGGTCATGGGCTCGAATGTAGCTCTCCGCGAACTGCGGTAGTCTCCAGACGTGCCCTCGTTCAAGGCGCCGACCGGCGACACCACAGCGTCACGCATCAAGACGCTGGTGCTCTACGCCGAGCGCACGAAGGGGCGCGCCGACGCCGACGAGCTGTTGCAGGAGATTGGGGTCCAGCGCGACATCGTCAAGGACGAGACGCGCGCGGTGAGCGTGGCGATCTGGCGGCGCGCGCTCGAGCAGTTCGCGCGGCGCTACGGCACCGAGGCGATCGCCGACACGCGCACCGAGGTCGTTCATCCGTCGAACCTCGGTCCGTGGATCCACCTGGTGCGCAACGCCGACCGGATCGAGGACGCCTACCGGCTCCTCGAAGCGCCGACGACGAACCTCAGCTCCACGACGCGCATCGAGACCCTCTCGTCCACGCCGACCTCGTGGCGCGGGCGCGTTCACGTGATGCACGACCCGACGCTCGAGCGCGGAGGGCTGCTCTCGGCCGCGCGGCGCGTCGAGCTCACCGTCGTTCCCACGTTGTTCGGACATCCGCCGGCCGAGGTCCGCGAGCTCGCGTCGCTCGATCGAGGCGACGGGTTCTACGAGTACGAGGCGCGGTGGCTCGAGATCGGGATCGGCCCATGGAAGTGGGCGATGATCGTCGGTCCGATGCTGGCGTTCTTCGCCGCCGGCTGGCTCGCGTTCGGTGAAAAGGGCGGATTCGCGATGAGCATCGTCGGCGCCGCGCTCGGCTGGCTCGCGGCCAAGCTCTATCGCGACGAGCTCCTCCGCCGAGCGCAGGTTCACGCCCAATCGCTGCGCATTCGGGCGCTCGAACGAAGCCTCGAGCTGCAGGAGCAGCCGGAGCTCACCGCCGTCGGCGATCTCGACGGGCAGGTCATCGCCGGGCTCTATCGTCTGCACGCGCGCCTCGGGTCGGGCGCGACGGGCGTCATCTACGAGGCGCTGCGCATCTCCGACCGCACGCCGGTTGCGATCAAGCTGCTGCGGGCGGCGGTCGCGCAGGACATCGTCGCGTCCGATCGTCTGGCGCGCGAGGCCGAGGCGCTGCGCCTCACCTGGCACCCGAACGTCGTCGAGCTGTACGACCACGGAACGTTGCCGGACGGCACGTCGTACATCGTGATGGAGCTGCTCCGGGGCGAGTCGCTGGCGACGCGGCTCTCACGGCAGAAGACGCTGCCGCCGCGCGAGCTCTTGGCGGTCGCCGATCAGATATGCGACGCGCTCTCGGCCATGCACGCGGCCGGGGTCATCCATCGCGACCTCAAGCCGAGCAACCTCTACCTCTGTGATCCGACGGCGAACCTCCGCGCGTCGAGCAACTGGACGCCGAAGGATCCGAACGCCCCGCGGGTGAAAATCTTCGACTTCGGCATCGCCCGGGTTGAGTGGGCCGAGACCCGCATCACCAACATCGGCGTTCCCCTCGGCACGCCCGGGTACATGGCGCCCGAACAGGAGGCCGGCGAGCCGATCGACCACCGAGCCGACATCTATGCGCTCGGCGCGACCCTCTACGAGAGCCTGACCGGCAATCCGCCGCCGCTGCGTGGGCGGGCGGTGACCGAGGGCGGGCACAGCGCGCCGCCGCGGTGGACCGACGACGTGCAGGTCGACGACCGCTGGCGCGCGATCATCGACAAGGCCATGGCCCAAGCGCCAGCCGACCGGTACGCCGACGCCAAGTCGCTCGCCGCAGCGCTCCATTCGCTGTCCGGATCCGAGAGCGGCACGGTGGCCAAGGCTTCGCGCACGGCCTGATCTCGATCGCTGGCGCTTCTCCGCGCGCGGCGGTATCGATTCGTCTCCGCACGATTCGAGGAGGTTTTCCGATGTCGCTGTCGTCCATTGAAGACGTTGCCGCGAAGCTGAACCTGCCGCGCACCGATTGGGTGCCCTACGGCGAGGGGGTCGGAAAACTGCGCGCCGAGGCGGCGTTCGTTCCCGAGGGGCAGAAGCCAAAGGGAAAACTCGTGCTCGTGTCGGCGATCACGCCGACACCCGCGGGCGAGGGCAAGACGACGATCTCGATCGGCCTCTCCGATGGCCTTGTGCGGCGCGGCAAGAACGTCGTCGTCGCACTGCGTCAGCCTTCGCTCGGCCCGACCCTTGGGAGCAAGGGCGGCGGCGCGGGCGGCGGGCGATCGAGGCTCGAGCCGTTCGATCGCGTCAACCTCGGGCTGACGGGGGACATCCACGCAGTGACCTCGGCGCACAACCTCCTCGCGTCGATGGCTGACAACGGAGTCCACTTCGGCGACACCAAGCTCGATGTGCGGAAGATCGACTTCCCCCGCGTGATCGACCTCGACGATCGGGTTCTGCGTGACGTGCTCATCGGCCTCGGTGGTTCGCTCAACGGCGTGCCGCGCGAGACGCGGTTCGACATCACCGCTGCGAGCGAGGTGATGGCGGTGCTCTGCCTCGCGCGCGACTACGGCGACCTGAAAAAGCGCCTCGGTCGCATTCGCGTGGGTTGGACCAAGGACAACCAGCCGGTGTTCGCGTCCGAAGTCGGTGGCGTCGGCGGTATGGCGGTGGTCCTCCGGGAGGCGATGCTGCCGAACCTGCTGCAGACGCACGAGGGCACGCCGGCGCTGGTCCACGGCGGCCCGTTCGGCAACATCGCGCACGGCTGCTCGAGCATCGTGCAGACCCGCTACGCGCTCTCGCGCGCCGACATCGTGGTGACCGAGGCGGGCTTCGGCTTCGACCTCGGCGCCGAGAAGTTCCTCGACATCAAGTGTCGCGTCGCCGGCCTCTGGCCGCACGCGCTCGTGCTCGTCGCCACGCTCAAGGCACTCAAGTTCCACGGCGGCGCCGACGTGAAGGAGTGCGCCAAGCCGAACCTCGACGCGCTGAAGAAGGGCTTCGGCAACCTGAAGAAGCACGTCGAGACGGCGCGCGCCTTCGGGCTCGATCCGGTCATCGCGATCAACATGTTCCCGACCGACGGCGACGACGAGATGCGCGTCCTCGAGTCGATGGTCCACGACATCGGCTGCAAGATCGCGCGCGCCTCGGGCTACGCGAACGGCGCCGAGGGCGGGCTCGCGCTGGCCGACATCATGACCGACGTGCTCGCGCACGCGCCGGCCGAGCCGATGCCGAAGTTCCTCTACGAGCTCACCGATCCGTTGCCGGTCAAGATCGAGAAGGTCGCCAAGACCGTGTACGGCGCCAAGGGCATCGAGCTCTCGACCCAGGCGCAGAAGGACATGGCCAAGGTCGCCGCCGCTGGTCTCTCCGAGGCGCCGATCTGCATGGCCAAGACCCACCTGTCGCTCACCGCCGATCCGAAGGCCGGCGGCTTGCCGCAGGAGCACATCGTCCCGATCCAGTCGATCCGCTTCTCGAGCGGCGCCGGCTTCGTCGTCCCGCTCTGCGGCGACATCATGACGATGCCCGGCCTCGGCCGCGTGCCGGCCGTCATCGGCATGGACCTCACCGACACCGGCGAGATCGTCGGCCTGAAGTAGCCCTCACCGGCGCATCGAGCAGCAGAACCGAGAGTTCACCACGGAGTCGCGGAGACACGGAGGTCGAGAGTGTCTGCCGATCGCCGCGATCGTGACACGCTGCTCCTGTCCACATCGAGCTCGGCGTCGGCCGGTGCAAGACCGAGCCTTCTGCGATGCGCGCGGCAGCACGTGCCCCATCCTCCGTGTCTCCGAGCCTCCGTGGTGAACTCTCGGCAGGGGCTCCAGACTCTCGACCTACCGCTCTAGAGAGACGGGGCGATCAGCACTTTGACGCTCTGGGAGCTTCGCCTATCCACGGTGGCGTCGATGGCCTCTCCGTAGCGATGGAGAGGAAAGCGATGTGTCACGAGCGGACGCAAGCGAGCCTCGTCGTCGTGCATCAGATCGATGGCGAGATCGAACGTGCGGCGACGTGCGCCGTCGGGGCCGGGGGCGTAGCCGTAACCGACGGTGCCGAGCACTTGGAGCTCGCGGGCCCAGACGAACGTGAGATCGACGCTGGGGACGATGCCCTGGCAGCCGGCGAGGACAACCATGCCGCGGGGGCGAGTGGCGCGGAGCGCGTCGTCCAAGGTCGAGGGGAGGCCGACGCAATCGAACACGGCGTCGTAGCCGCCGGAGAGGAATGGGCGACCGAGGACAGGCTTCAGCAGCGAGGAGCCGGTCTCTCGCGCGAGCACCTCGAGCACGTCGACTCCATACGGGGGCGTTAGGGTCTTGTCCGCGCCGAGACGTCGAGCGTGCTCGAGCTGGAACCGCTCGAGGGTGATGAGCGTGATCTCGACCTCGGGACGAAGGCGATCGAGTGCCCACACGGTCGCGAGACCGATCGGGCCCCCGCCGATGACGAGCACGCGTCCGCGTTGCGGCGCGCGGGTGGCGATGAACTGCACGGCGATGGCGAGCGGCTCGACGAGCGAGGCGACCTCGTCGCTCTGGAGGCGACCCTCGACGGAGAAGATCTGCGAGTCGTGCGCGATGGTTCGCTCGGCGAAGCCCCCGGGGAGCTCGACGCCCGATCCGAGGATCATCCCTTTGCGCGGACCGGTGCCGGCGCGCTCGCAGGTGGCCCACGCTTCGGCCTTGCACGAGGCGCATGCCTGCTCGGGGGGCAGCCCGCGGGCGGCGCAGTTGACGAACGGCTCAATGACGACGCGCGCGCCTTCGGGCAGGGCGCGGCCCATCGCGTCGCGTGCGCTCTCCGGAGGTGCGACCACGTGCGCGAAGATCTCGTGCCCGGCGATGGCCGGGGAGCTCGACAGGGCCGAGAGCGCCGGCGACAGCTTGAAGAAGATCGTCGCGAGATCGGTCCCACAGACACCGACGAGCTTGGGGGCGATCGTGCCCCAGCTGCGCTCCGGTGGGCGCGGCACCTCGACTTCGCGCAGGGAGAAGCAGGTTCCCGCGCCGTAATGGAGGCGGCGACGCTTGGGGCCGAGCGCGCGGGCGACGAGGTATTTGGGGATGGAGAGGTCGAAGACCAGCGCCTTCATCGATGTTCACTCTACCTCGCGCTCGACGGCGTGAGATACTCGCTCACCACGCAATGAACCCCGAGCTGCGTCGCCTCTACAACGCTGCGTTTACCCAAGACGTGTACCGCCGATACATCGATCGGCTCGAGACGTGGCTCGACGTGAAGATTCCGTTCCGCATCGCGGAGTCGCCGTTGTTCCTCCCCAAGGGACTGCGCACGCGGCTCGCCACGTCGGCGCGCGAGATCGTCGAGCAGATCTCGAACCCCAAGGTCATCGAGGCGATGAAGGCGGCGATCCCGCCCGCGCTCGACGTGCCGCGGCTCGACTCGCTCGCCAGCTGTCTGCAGGTGGATTTCGCGATCGTGCGCGGCGAGGACGGCGAGCTCACCGGCAAGGTGGTGGAGCTGCAGGGGTTCCCATCGCTCTATTCGCTGATGGTCATCCAGACCGAGGCGATGGCGGAGGAGCTGAAGAGGATCCCCGGCCTCGAGGGGCCGTGGTCGATGTTCTACTCGGGGCACGATCGCAACAGCTTCGTCGCCAAGTTCAAGGAGGCGCTCCTCGACGGCAACGCCCCCGACGAGGTCGTGCTCCTCGATCTCGATCCGCCCGCGCAGAAGACCTACGCCGACTTCGTCGCCACCAAGCAACTCACCGGCGTCGACGCGATCGGTCCGGAGGAGATCGAGCGCGAAGGGCTCCGGCTCTTCCGCCACAAAGAAGGTCGCAAGATCCCGATCAAGCGGATCTACAACCGCATCGTCTTCGACGAGCTGACCAACAAGGGCTCGGCGTTGCCGTTCGACTACCGCGAGGACCTCGAGGTCACCTGGTTCCCGCACCCCAACTGGTACTGGATCTGGTCGAAGTACACGCTCCCGCACGTGAACCACCACGCGGTTCCCAAGGCGACGTACGTCTCCGACCTGAAGGAGTGGCCGAAGGATCTCTCCAAGTACGTCCTCAAGCCGCTGTTCTCGTTCGCCGGCTCGGGCGTGAAGATCGACCCGACCCACGCCGACCTAGACGCCATTCCCGCGGCGGAGCGCAGCGGGTGGATCCTCCAGGAGAAGATCGTCTACGAGCCCGCGCTGCCCATGCCGAGCGGCGAGGGCGTCAAAGCGGAGGTGCGGATGATGTTCCTCCGCGGCCCGAAAGACGAGAAGCCGGAGCTGGTGCTCAACCTCGTGCGCATGTCGCGGGGCAAGATGCTCGGCGTCGATCAGAACAAAGGGCTCGACTGGGTCGGTGGCTCGGTCGGACTCTGGCCCGAGAGCGAAGGCCCCGTCTAACTCGCCAGCCTAGTCTCGGGCTCGAGAGTTCACAGGGAGGCACGGAGGCACGGAGGTCGATATTTGTCTGCCGATCCGCGCGCAAACGCTTCTCCACATCGTCGGCGCTGTGGACTGTCGTTGTGTGGATCGGATGCAGAGATGCTTCGGCGCGAAGCTCGCGGCAGCACCTTCTTGGCTCCGAGCCTCCGAGCCTCCCTGTGAGTCTCTTCGCTGGGACTTGTCGGATCGAGCGGTCGTGCGCATGCTGCCGCGCATGTTGGCGCACCCGATGCGGACGCTCCTCGAGTTCGTGCTCTCCGCGGTGAGCGTGATGATCGTCTCCGCGCTCCTGCCGGGCATGAAGGTGCGCGGGTTCGTCGACGCGCTGCTCTTCGCGGTCGTGACGGCGGTGCTCAACGTGCTCGCGTGGCACACCATCATCGCCGTCTTCTCGGTGACGTTCTCGGTGCTCACCCTGGGCATCGGCATCTTCATCATCAACGGGCTGATCTTCCTCGTCGCGCAGAAGGTCGTCCGCGGCGTCGAGATCAGCGGGTGCTTCATCGCCTCGCTCGCGGCGTTCCTCGTGTCGGTGCTCAACTCGGCGATCCTTGCGCTCCTTCGTTGAGCGTGAGAGCAAAACGGGCATGGGTTTCGATCCGAATGCGGCTGCCTCGCCCGACTCCGGTGCGTTCGGCCTGCCCAACACCGAGTCCGACGCGCGGGTGATCCTCCTGCCCGTCCCGTTCGACGCGACCACGAGCTACGGCAAGGGCGCGGCCAACGGCCCCGCCGCCATCCTCGAGGCGAGCAAGCAGGTCGATTTGTTCGACCTCGAGACCGGGCGCCCGTACGAGGCTGGCATCTTCATGCTCGAAGAGAGCGCGGACGTGCTGCGGTGGAACGAGGCGGGGAACTCTCTCTCGGCCAAGGTGATCGAGGCCGCGGGCGTGGTCGAGGGCAAGCCCGAGCTGGTCGACGCTCTCCGCCAGGTCAACGCCATCTCCGCGCAGGTAAACGACTTCGTCCACGCCGAGACGCTGCGGCTGATCGACGCCGGCAAGGTCGTCGGCCTCGTCGGCGGCGATCACGCGGTGCCGTTCGGCTGCATTCGCGCGCACGCCGACCGCTTCCCGGGCTTGTCGGTCTTGCACTTCGATGCCCACGCCGATCTGCGCCCCGCGTACGAGGGGTTCGAGTGGTCGCACGCGTCGATCATGGACAACGTCGTCGCCAAGACCTCGATCGCGCGCCTCGTGCAGGTCGGTATCCGCGACTTGAGCGAAGAGGAGTTCAATCGCATCGAGCAGTCGAACGGTCGGATCGTGTCGTTCTACGACGTCGATCTCAAACGCGCGCAGCGCTGCGGCGAGCCGTGGGACGACATCGCAGCGCGCATCGCGGAGACGCTGGGCGACAAGGTCTACATCTCGTTCGACATCGACGGGCTCGATCCCGCGCTGTGTCCGCACACGGGCACCCCGGTTCCGGGGGGCCTGGCGTTCCACGAGGCCACGGCGGTGATTGAGGCGGTGGTGCGGTCGGGGCGGCGGATCGTGGGGTTCGATCTGAACGAGGCGGCGCCCGGTCCGGAGGGGGACGAGTGGGATGCCAACGTGGGGGCGCGGCTGCTTTACAAGCTGATTGGGTGGACGCTGGTTTCGCAGGGGCTGTCCCAGCCACGACGCTAGGTCCTCGCGCGCCGAGAAGTTTCACCACGGAGACACGGAGACACGGAGACCAGACGAGTCGAGAGAGTCTGCCGTTGTCTGCGATCACATCCCTGGTTCGGAATCCGCCGAAACCTCGCTCGCGACGTCGGTTTCATCAGAGGCCTCGGCGTCTGGCGCATCGAGGGTCGTTCCGGTCTCGCCGAGCCACCCGCTGTCGGCGCACGTCGGATCCTCGTACATCCTCAGCTCGTTCTCGACGCACTCGTAGCGCGTGCACCCCGAGTCCGGCTGCTCGGGGATCTTGGGCTCGTCCACCGCAACGCCATCCTGACAGACGGTGCGCGTACACTGCGATTCGCGATAGACCGTGCCGTTGGGCGCGAGGTCGACCGAGCAACGTTGCTCCCGGCAGACATCGCGCTGACACTCATGGAAGGTCGCCGTACCAAACAGCGTACCCGGGCAGTCGCCGTCTTTCACGCAGGCGTTCTCGTTCAGGTCAAACGAGCATTCGGGCGTCACAGCGCCGCAACCCGCAGCAAACAGGGCTGTCGATAGCGCGAGACGCAGTCGCCGCATTCCCCAGAGTCTAATCCACACCGACAGGCACGCTCGTGGAGCCGATTCGGTCTGGCTTCCGTGTCTCCTACGAAAACGATGGCGCTAGCGAACTCGAGATGGCCGTCGAGAAGTCTGCCGATCTTGGCCAGCACACAAGCAGGCTACGGCGGCATGAAGGAGCATCGATGATGCTGTCGCCCGCAGCGGCAGCCCCACTCTCGTCTCGCCTCCTGATCTCCCCGCCTCCGTGGTGAACTTCTCGCTCGTTCGCACGCTCTTGGGCCGAGCGGGGGAGTGCTTCAGCCGTTTCCGTTGGCGGTAGTGCTGAGGTCGGTTGGACGGGTTTCTTGACCCACACCCCCCACTACGCGAGACGCTTGGGCGCTCATGAAGTGTCGTCGCAGTGCGGCTGTTGGCGTTCTGGTCGCTCTGATCGCCGTCATGGGCGGGGTCGGGGCGTCGAATGCAGCGCCGTCTGCGAGCGCTTCGGGGCCGAAACCGCCTGCGCCGAAGCCCTCTTCGAGCGCCAAACCCGCGACGAGCGCCAAGCCCGCGACGAGCGCGAAGCCCGCGGTCAGCGCCAAGGTCGATCCCAAAAAGCCCGAGCCGCCGAGCAAGGCTCCGAAGACGGTGGCGAGCCCGTTCAAGCCGGGGCTCACGCCGAACACGTACGCGCAGAAGGCGATCGCGGGCGCGCCGTCGCCCAACGGGGATCTGGGCGCCGAGTCGCCCGAGCTGCGATCGCTCCGCGAGGCCGAGATCGATCTGTTCGGGCCTGGTGCCGCGCCGGCCCTCGGCTCGCCGTGGCCGACCGATCTCCCGAGCGCACCGAAGGGGCCATTGGCCGGCGCGGGCGGGCTTCCGCCGACGCCGATCGAGGCACCCGCTCCACCGCCGGCGATCGGTGGCAAGTCGCTCGCCTGGCTCGGCACGCTGAAGATGCCCGATTTGCCCGTGCGCTGGGACGCGCGGGTGGTGAAGTACCTCGAGTTCTTCCGAGACGATCCACGCGGCCGACGAATCGTCGCGGTGTGGTGGAAGCGCAGCGGCAAGTACCGCGAGCTGATCCAGGAGTCGCTCCGCGCCAAGGGCATGCCCGAGGACCTCGCGTGGGTCGCGCTCGTCGAGAGCGGGTTCGACCCCACGATCAAGTCTCCCGCCGGCGCCGCCGGCCTTTGGCAGTTCATGCCCGACGCGGCGAAGATCTACGGCCTCTCGGTCGATCGCTGGGCCGATGGTCGGCACTCTCCCCTGCGTGCGACCTCTGCCGCCATCGGGTACCTCGCCGATTTGAAGAAGCGCTTCGGCTCCTGGGAGCTCTCGCTCGCCGCGTACAACATGGGGTACGGCGGCGCGCTCGCCTCGGTCAAACGCTTCAACTCCAACGACTACTGGGAGCTCTCACGCTTCGAGAACGGCCTGCCGTGGGAGACCACGCTGTACGTGCCGAAGATCATCGCCGTCGCGATCGTCTCACGCAATCCGCAGGTGTTCGGCCTCGACGGGATCACGCCCGATGCCTCGCTCAAGGGCGAGCCGATCGACGTTCCGGCGGGCACGGAGCTCAAGGCCGTCGCGCAGGTCGCGGGGTGCACCATGAAGGAGCTCGAGTCGCTCAACCCCGAGCTCCGCGCAGGTCGCACGCCGCCGGCGCTCGAGACCAAAGACGCGAGCAAGGACGAGGCGCTCTATACGATCCTCGTCCCTTCGGGGAAGGTGTCGGCCCTCAAGGACGCGGCCGCGAAGCTCGCGCCGAAGGGCAACGCGCTCGAGAAGTACGTCGTCCGCTTCGGCGAGACGCTCGATCAGATCGCCTCCACGCGGAAGACCACCAAGGCCAAGCTCGTCGAGCTGAACGGCATCTCGAAAGACGAGGCGGTGCGCGGCGGGACCGTGCTGCTCGTGCCGCAGGTCGCGGGCCTCGCCCCGATCTCCAGCCCGTACGCCACGCCCGATGCGAGCAAGCCCATCGCGCTGGTCCCGGGCGTCGCCTTCGCGTACCCCGATCGCAAGCGCGTGTTCTATCGCGTCCTGGTCGGTGACACGCCGCGCGAGATCGCCGAGGCGTTCGTCGTGAGCGTCGACGAGCTCAAGACCTGGAACGCGATCGAGCCGACCGCACGGCTGCAGGAGGGCATGACCCTGCAGATCTTCGTGCACAAGACCGCCGATCTGTCGCGCGTCGTCTACATGAAAGATGGCGACGTGAAGATCCTCGCCGTCGGCAGCGACGAGTTCTACGACCACATCGAGGCCGAGAAGGGCCGCAAGCGCACGACCATCCACGCGGTGGGGGGTGAGACGCTCGAGCAGGTCGGCAAGAAGCACGGCCTCTCGGCTGCGGTGATGGAGAAGATCAACCGCCGTCCGCGCAGCGACGTGCTGACCAAGGGCGAGGCGGTGATCGTCTATGTACCGGCTGGGGCGCCCAAGCCGACGGTCGCGAGTGCGCCGCCGCCGCCGCCGCCAGCGGAGGGAGATCTCCCTGCGCTTCCGGCAGCGGACGACGACAAGAGCGACAAGAGCGGCAAGGTCGACCCCGAACCGAAGTGACCGCCGATCACTGTCGGCTCTCGCGCCCCGCGTCTTCCTCGGCGGTGCTGTGCGGCTGGCGAGCGCGGCTGCCGCGAGCTTCGCCGCCTTCACGACCGATGCGGGACATGTGCTCACGATCCTTGCTCACGGCCTCGCCGCCGGCGCGGCCGATCTTCGCCATGTGGTCGCGATCCTTGCTCACGGCCTCGCCACCTTTGCGACCGGCAGCGCGAGCCTCGTCCGCGCTGAACTCGTGCGCGGTTCCCTTCGCGTGGGCGGCACGTCCGCCCTTGCTTGCGATTTCCTTCTGCTTCGCCGGATCCATGGCGGCGAACCCACGTTTGCTCTGAGCCATCTAGCGTTCTCCACTCCGGTGTTCGGCCGTTGCCCTCGCTTGAAGCGGGGCGAAGGGCGGGTTGACATTCAAGTAGGTAACGTCCGCACGACGACACGCGAGCGCGGCAATCCTTCATTCCTCGCCTCGACTCGAGGCAGAGCTCGCGCAACAGTTCGTTTGGTCAGCTCGACGGCGGCGAAACCGACCGCCGACAAGAGGATCTTCCGGCCGAGCTGCCACGCGAGAGGAGCCTCTTCGGGGGCTCTGCGTGCGATACGCTCGGGGTGATTCCACCATCGTCGCAGCGCTCTCCAGCGCTCCTCGCGGCGCCGCTGAGCCTGCGTGGCGAGTCGGTACACCGACCAGCCGATCAGGCCAGCCACGCCGAGGATGAGCGTGCCGGTCGCGATCGCGATCGGCCTCAGGTGTTCGAGCGCCACCGCCTTGATGAGCTCGCCCGGGTGCTCGGTCACCTCGTGACGCCGGTTATCGAGCTCGCTCAGCGTATCGAGCAGCCGCTCGCGAGTGCGATTGGCTTCGCGCTCGAGCACGAGGCGTGCGCGCGTCGCGTTCTGGTCGCTCATGAAACGCCCTCCCTCAGCACGCGGGCGTCGGTCTCGAGTCGGCGTCGGGTACGGTCGAGCGGCTGCTTTGGAGTGCGCTTCCAGGCGACAAATCCGAGGACAGTGGCGGTCGCGATGAGCACACCGCCGATCACCAACGCGGGCACCGGGCCAGGGAAGATCGCCAGAGCGAGGGCCACGAAAAGCATCGCGGCCGCGAGCAACGCAGCCACCGCAGCCACACCAAACATCACCGCGGCGCGCTTCGCATCGGCCAGCTCCTCGCGGACTTCGTTCTTCGCGAGCTCGACCTCGATCTTGACCAGCTGGCGGGTCTCCTCGATGGCTTCGCGCAGAAGCTCGGTGGTCGAGGCGTCGGCCCTCGGGTCCGTGACGTTCATGATCTCCTCGTCGTGCAGGCCGCGCGCCACCCGCGCGTATGTGCAACGCGCACCCCGCTCGCCGAGCTCCCCGTCGGCGACCGGAGTCGACAATACCGATCGAATCGGTAAAATCCAAAGAGAGTTCGTCCGGCCGGCCTCGGGAGGAGACGTCAGCCTTCTCTGGGCTGCTTTTGGTCAGTCGTCACGACCAGCCCGGGGACGTCGTGCATGCCGATGCGGCAGCGATCGGACGCGACCGGGAACGGAACGACCACTCGCCACACTCGAGGTCACACTCTCCGCCGAGCCGACCTCTTCAACGATGACCCTCGACTGCGTACCGGACGTCGTGCGGCTCGTGGAAGACCAGCGCATGTGCCTTCGCGCATGTGCACGCAGGATCTCGGCCAATGCCTTGCTTCCTCCGTGCACTCATGGACTCGGTCACCCGCCACCCGTCGCTCTGGCTCCGAACGGCTTCCACTGCGCCACGCGCGCCGCTGCACGGAGATCTCGCGGCGGACGTCTGCGTGATCGGTGCGGGCATCACCGGGATCACCACCGCGCGTCTGTTGAAGCGCGCAGGTCTCTCGGTCGCGGTCGTCGACGCGTTGGGCGTGGGCGCAGGCGAGACCGGCCACACCACGGCGCACCTCTCGAGCCATCACGACCTCTCCTACTCGGACACGATCGACAAGTTCGGCGAGGACGATGCGCGGCTGATCCTCGAGTCGCGCCGGGCGGCGATCGCGCAGATCGAGTCCTTCGTCATCGACGAGAACATCCAGTGCGGGTACGAGCGCGTGCCAGCGTTCCTCTTCGCCGAGGACGCCGCCGGTGAGCGGGAGCTGCGCGACGAGCTCCAGGCGTGTCGACGGTTGGGGATGAACGCGGAGTGGGTCGAACGACTGCCGGCATCGTTCACCGTGCGTGGAGCGATCCGCTTTCCCAATCAGGCGCAGTTCCACCCGCTCGAATATGTCGGCGCGCTCGCCGAGCGCATCGAAGGCAATGGCTCGCGGCTGCTCGAGCGCACGCGGGCGACGTCCATCGACGCGGGGTCGCCGTGTGCGGTGTTCACCGATCGCGGAACCATCTTCTGTCGCGAGGTCATCCACGCGACGAACGTTCCGCTCAACGCGATGGGCCTGCTCATCACCCGCATCGCTCCGTACCGCACCTACGCGATGTCGTTCCACATCGACCCGGCCTCGGCGCCGCTCGCGCTCATGTGGGACTCGGGCGATCCCTACCACTATGTCCGCGTCCACCGCGTCGAAGGCCGTACATACCTCCTCGTCGGTGGCGAGGACCACAAGGTCGGTTCTCTGGAACACGACGCCCCGACCGACACGCAGGTGCAGGCCGAGCGCGCGTGGAACCGCATCGAGGCCTGGACGCGCGCGCGCTTCACGGCCGGCGCCGTCTCGCACCGATGGTCGGGGCAGCTGCTCGAGCCGTCCGACGGCCTGCCGTTCATCGGGCGATACGACGACCACGTGTGGGTCGCGACCGGGTTCTCTGGAGACGGCATGACCAACGGCACGATCGCGGCGATGCTCCTGACCGAGGAGATCCTCGGTCAACGGAGCGCACTGTCGAAGGTCTACGATCCGAAGCGCGTCGACGTGTTCGCGTCGATCAAGGAGTACGTGCGGGAGAACGTCGACTTCCCGATGCACCTGATTCGCGACCGTCTCGAGCGCCCACAGGCCGACCGCTTCCGCGACGTCAGGCCGGGCGAGGGCATGATCGTGCGCACGGGCAAGGAGAAGCTGGCCGTGTTCCGCGATCCGGAAGGCGCGGTGCACGCGTTCTCGCCGGTGTGCACGCACATGGGGTGTCACGTGCACTGGAACGCGGCGGAAACCTCGTGGGACTGTCCCTGTCACGGCTCGCGGTTCGACGCACGGTCGGGGGCCGTGCTCAACGGGCCAGCGACGAGTGCGCTCGCTGCCCGCGACGTCGGCGATCGCGAGTCCGCGCTCCCGACCGGTGGCGCACCCGCGAGGAACGTTCCCCGCGACACGCTCACCTCGTTCCCCGGCAGGGAATCCCGCTCTTCCGTCGTGTAGGGGTTTTCTGATCCGCCCCCCTCTCGTCACGCGACCGTCACCGCACCACAATAACGTCCATGCGCATGGCGCCCCGCGTTCTGGTCGTGGAGGACGAGAAGGACCTCTCGACGGTCATGGCTTACAACCTTCGAGCCGAGGGGCTCGAGGTCGTGGTCGTCGACCTGGGAGAATCTGCATTGCGTGAGGCGACCTCCCGAAGGTTCGACCTCGTGGTGCTCGATTTGATGCTGCCCGACATGAGCGGCCTCGACGTGTGTCGGAAGCTCAAGACCAACGCCGCGACCAAGGAGATTCCCATCCTCATTGCCTCGGCGCGTGGCGAGGAGGTCGACCGGGTCGTCGGTCTCGAGCTCGGCGCCGACGATTACGTGGTCAAGCCGTTCAGCGTTCGCGAGCTGGTGCTGCGGGTGCGCGCGATCCTACGTCGATCCGAGGCCGCCCCGCCCCCGAGCGACGTCGTGGAGTTCGGGTGCCTGAAGATCGATCGCGCCGCCCACCGGGTGTTCGTCACCGATCAAGAGGTCCAGCTCACGGCGTTGGAGTTCCGGCTCCTCACCACCTTGCACGAACGCAAGAACCGCACACAGGCCCGCGACACGTTGCTCCTCGACGTCTGGCAGTTGAACACGCCGATCGAGAGCCGCACTGTCGACACGCACGTCAAACGACTGCGCGAGAAGCTCGGGGCCGCGGCGCCGTACATCCGCACCGTACGCGGGGTCGGCTACCGGTTCGCGTCGTCGCCCGACGAGCCGATGGGCGAGTGATCAGCGCCTTGTGACCGATGTCAGTCGCATCGGGGTCGGCTCGGTGACGATCGTGTGACGGTGACACAGAGTGTTCACGGGAAATTCACGCGACGCGCGGCTAGGTTGCGCGCGCCATGAAGATTCGAACTTGGGCTCTGGTCGCGCTTCCCCTCTCCCTCGCGGGCTCCGTGGCCCTCGCCCAGCCAGCGGATCCGGCTGCGCCCGCAGCCGCGCCGGCCGCTTCGGTTTCGGCGGAGGGATCGGCTTCGGTCGCCCCGGCTGCTTCGGCATCTGTTCTGCCGGCGCCGGCGAGCTCTGCCGTCGTGGCGCCCGCGCCGGCCGCGCCCGTCGCCGGACCGGTCGCCCCGGTCGCCGCGCCCGCTCCTGCCAAAGAGCATGCGCCCGAGCACAAGAAGGAGGCGCACTGGTACGAGAAGATCAAGATCCGCGGCTACGCGCAGATCCGCTACAACCGCGCGTTCGCGTCGAACCTCCAGTACGTCAACGAGCAGGGCGACAAGTCCATCGGCGACAACGGCGGGTTCTTCCTCCGCCGCGCCCGGCTCATCGTGTACGGCGACGTGCACGACCACGTCTCGATCTACCTGCAGCCGGACTTCGCCAACGCGATCGCCGACAACGCCCACGTCGTGGCGCTGCGGGACTGGTACACGGACGTGTTCCTCGACAAGTCGAAGGAGTTCCGCTTCCGGATCGGTCAGTCGAAGGTGCCGTATGGCTTCGAGAACATGCAGTCGAGCCAGAACCGGCTGGCGTTCGATCGCTCGGACGGGATCAACAGCGCCTTCAGCAACGAGCGCGACCTCGGCGTCTTCTTCTACTGGGCGACCAAGGAAGCCCGCGCGCGCTTCAAGGAGCTCGTTGATTCGGGGCTCAAAGGCTCGGGCGACTACGGGGTCTTCGGCCTCGGCTTGTTCAACGGACAGACCGCGAACAAGAAGGATCTGAACGACGACAAACACGTCGTCGCGCACCTCACCTACCCGTTCAAGTTCGGCGGCCAGTTCGTCGAGGCGAGCCTCCACGGCTACCGCGGGCAATACGTGATCGCCACCGACAGCAGCGTCACCGTGCCCAACACGACGTTCCTCGATTGGCGCGCAGCGGCGTCGCTCGTCGTCTACCCGCAGCCGTTCGGCTTCCAGGTGGAGTACAACATCGGCGAAGGGCCGGAGCGCGACTTCGACGCGAAGACCGTGGAGAAGAAGAAGCTGCACGGCGGCTACGCCCTGGTGAACTTCAAGGCCGGGCCGTTCTTTCCCTACGTGCGCGGGCTCATCTACGAGGGCGGCAAGAAGCACGAGACCAACGCGCCCAGCTACTCGAACAAGGAGCTCGAGGCCGGCGTCGAGTGGCTCCCGTGGAAGGCCTTCGAGCTCACGGCGGCCTACACGTTCGGCGAGCGGACCAACCCGAAGAGCAACCGGCAGGAGCAGGGGCACCTTCTGCGCCTGCAGGCGCAGTTCAACTACTGATCCGGTCGAGTCGCGCGCGAACCCCTGCTAGGGGGAGCCGTGCCCATTTGGAAAGCGGCCATTCTCGGGGTGATCGAGGGGCTCACCGAGTTCCTCCCCATCTCGTCCACCGGGCACCTGATCCTCGGATCGCACCTGCTCGGCCTGCACGACGAGGCGACCAAGTCGTTCGAGGTCGTGATCCAGCTCGGCGCCATTCTGGCGGTGGTGGTGCACTACCGCCGTCTGCTCGGCGAGAGGTTCTCGGGGCTGATGCGGCGCGATCCGGTGGCGATCCGTCTGCTCTCGGTGCTGATCGCGGCGTTCGTCCCGACCGCCGTCGCGGGGCTGCTCCTGCGCAAGATCATCAAGCGTCACCTGTTCGGACCGTGGCCGGTCGCGTTCGCGCTGATCGTCGGCGGCGTTCTGATGATCGTCGGCGAGCGATGGCTCGCGCGCAGACCGCGTGCGGAGATCGTGCTCCTCGAGGAGGTGACGCCGCGCCAAGGGTTCTGGGTCGGCGTCGCGCAATGTCTCTCGTTGTGGCCAGGCACCTCGCGCTCCATGACGACGCTGCTCGCCGGCAGGTTCCAGGGACTGGACGCGCGAACAGCGGCGGAGGTCTCGTTCCTCCTCGCGATCCCGGTGCTCGGCGCGGCCACCGCGCTCGATCTGTACAAAGACGGCAGGGCATTGCTCGCGACCGCCGATGCGCGGGCTGCGCTCGCTGTCGGATTCGTCACCTCGTTCTTCGTCGCGTGGGCCGCAATTGGATGGTTTCTCGGGTTCCTTCGCAAGCGCGGGCTCGAGGTGTTCGGCTGGTATCGGATCGCTGCAGGAATTGCCGTTCTCCTCATGATCCCCCGGCCTTGATTACCCCGGGCTTCCCGCTTAGGGTCCGCCCGCGCCGGAGGCCGTCATGTTCGGAAAATCCAAGACCGACGACCTGTTCTTCAATGGTTTCGTGAAGCATGGTCGTGCGACGCTCGAGGCCGCGAAGCTCACGCGCTCGCTCTTCGACGAGCTCGAGAAGTCCACCGATCTCGCTCGGGCGATCTCGGAGTACGAGCACCAGGGCGATCAGATCACGCACGAGACGATCAAGCGGCTCCACGAGACCTGGATCACTCCGTTCGATCGCACCGACATCCATTCGCTGATCGCGCGGATGGACGACGTGCTCGATCTGACCGAAGCGGTCGCCGAGCGCATCGTTCTCTTCGACATGAAGGACGCGCGCCCGGAGGCCAAGGAGATCGCGGACCTCCTCGTGCTGTGTTGCGAGAGCATGCTGCGGGCGATGGAGCTGCTGCCGAACCTCAAGCAGTCCAAGGAGCTCCTCGAGATCTGCGTGAAGATCGGCAAGCTCGAGGACGACGCCGACATCGTCTATCGCAGGGCGATCGCCGCGCTGTTCAAGCCCGGGAACGACCCGCTCGAGGTCATGAAGTGGCGTGACATCTACGACGCCCTCGAGACCGCGACCGATCGCTGCGCCGACGTCGCGAACGTCATCGAAGGGGTCGTCCTGGAGTACGCCTGATGGCCGCCCTCCTTGCGATCATCGCCCTCGCGCTGATCTTCGACTTCATCAACGGCTTCCACGACGCGGCGAACTCGATCGCCACCATCGTGTCGACGCGCGTCATGTCGCCGCGGATGGCGGTGCTCTGGGCGGCGTTCTTCAACTTCGTCGCGTTCCTCGTGTTCGACACGCACGTGGCCGGGAACATCGCCAAGGGCGTCGTACCCAGCGTCGTCACGCTCACTTTGGTCGCGTCGGGGCTCATCGGCGCCATCGTCTGGAACCTCGTCACCTGGTACTACGGCCTGCCGTCGTCCTCGTCGCACGCGTTGCTCGGGGGGCTCGCGGGCGCCGCGATCACCAAAGCGGGCTTCAGCTCGCTGGACAGCAAGTTCTTCGGCAAGACGGCCTTGTTCATCGTGGTGTCGCCGGTGGTCGGTCTGATCATCGGCTTCATCCTGATGCACGTCGTCACGGCGATCTTCCGTAACGCGGCCCCGCGCAAGGTCGATCGCGGGTTCCGGTCGATGCAGCTCGTCTCGGCCGCCCTCTACTCGCTCGGACATGGCGGCAACGACGCACAAAAGACGATGGGCATCATCGTCGCGGCGCTGATCGCGTCCGGGCACCTCGTCGCGACCGAGAAGGGCAAGTCGCCTCACGTTCCGCTGTGGGTCGTGCTGATCTGCCACGCGGCGATGGGCCTCGGCACCATGTCCGGCGGCTGGCGCATCGTCCGGACGATGGGCATGAAGATCACCAAGCTCGCGCCGGTCGGTGGCTTCTGCGCCGAGACCAGCGGTGCCATCACGCTGTTCATGGCGACGGGCCTGGGCATTCCCGTCTCGACCACCCACACCATCACCGGTTCGATCGTCGGCGTCGGCTCCACCCGCAAGCTCAGCGCGGTTCGCTGGGGCGTCGCCGGTCGGATCGTCTGGGCGTGGGTTCTCACGGTGCCAGCGGCTGCCGGCGTGAGCGCGCTCGCGTACCTGCTCGCCCACGCGCTGGGTATTCCGGGCTGAATCGATGCGCACCCCGGCGACCTTCGCCGCGCGGATGCGGATCGCGGTCGTTTGCGGCCTCGTGCTCGCGCTGTTCGCCGGCGCGTTCATGACGCGGGTGCTCGCGGCTGCGCGTGAGGCTGGCGCCGATCGCGCCGCGGCCGACCGGATGCTCACCGATCTGTCGGTGCTGCTGATCATCGGCGCGATGGTCTTCGGCACGGCGATCGCGACCCTGGCCTCGAGCCTCGCTTTGGCGCCGATCGACACGCTCACCAGCACCGCACGGGCGATGCGCCGCGATCTCGGCATCCGCTCGCGCCTCAAAGGTGAGGACGAGCTCGGCCAGCTCGGCGAGGCGCTCGACGAGCTCGCCGCCTGGGTCGGCAGCGAGAAGCAAGGTCTCGAGGACGACCGCAACCGCCTCGTCGCCATTCTCGAGTCGATGAGCGAGGGCGTGCTCGTCACGCGCGAGGGCGTCGTCGTGCTCGCGAACGCCACGTTCCGCGAGATGTTCCTCATCGATCGTGCCATCGTCGGTCGCCCGCCGATGGAGGTGATTCGAGCCGCGGGGCTGGACGAGATCCTCGTGCGCGCCGCTGCGTCACCTGACGGCGCCTCGGGCGAGCTCGAGCTCGGCGGGCTCCGTCCGCGCCGCGTGCTCGTCCGTATCGCGCAGATCAAGGGCAAGGACCAGAAGGTCCCCGGCCTGGTCGCGGTGTTCAACGATGTCACCGAGTTGCGCAGGCTCGAGGCGGTGCGTCGCGACTTCGTTGCCAACGTGTCCCACGAGCTGCGCACGCCGATCCACGCGATCTCGTCTGCCGCCGAGACCCTGCAGGGCGGAGCGCTCGCCGACCCGCAGGCGGCCGGGGACTTCGTCGACATCATTCGTCGACACGCGATTCGACTGCAACGTCTGGTCGAGGATTTGCTCGAGTTGTCGCGCATCGAGGCGCGCGAATGGAAGCTCGAGATAGCACCCATCGATCCGAACGAAGTCGTGAGCGTGGCCGTCGAGGTCGTCGCGGTCGCTGCCGGCGAGAAGGGCGCGACGATCACTCGCTCGCTCGCTCCGGGCCTGTCCATGCTGGCCGACCGAACCGCGCTCGAGCACGTGCTGGTCAACCTCGTCGACAACGCGGTGAAGTACGGCGGAAGCAAGCCGAACATCGCGGTTTCGACCAGCCTCGTGGGCGAGCGCGTCCAGGTGCGGGTGCAGGATCGGGGACCGGGCATCGAGCCGCGCCACCTCGGGCGGATCTTCGAACGGTTCTACCGGGTCGACGCCGGGCGCTCGCGGGCGATTGGCGGTACGGGCCTCGGCCTCTCGATCGTGAAGCACCTCGTCGAAGCCATGCATGGAAGCGTCGAGGTCGAGAGCGCGGTCGGCGTTGGCACCACCTTTACCGTTTTGCTTCCCCGCGTAACCAACTCGGGAACGGTCTGACACCGAAACGTCACAGAACCGTCAACGAGGCGCCTCCCGAGATTCGTAGCTTCCGCGGCGTGAAGGTCGAAGCGGCGCCCAAGCTCGAGGTTCGCGACCTCGACGTGTTCTATCGCGCCGAAAAAGGTGGGGAGAATCACGCGCTGCAGGGCGTGGCCGTCGACGTGAGACCCCGCGAGGTGCTCGCGCTCATCGGGCCGTCGGGGTGCGGAAAGAGCACGTTCTTGCGCGTGCTCAACCGCATGAACGACACCGTGCCCGGCGCGCGCGTCACCGGCAAGGTGCTGCTCGAGGGCGAAGACGTCCTCGCCAAGAACTACGACGTGGTGACGCTGCGTCGTCGGGTCGGGATGGTGTTCCAGCGCCCCCAGCCGTTCCCCAAGTCGATCTTCGACAACGTCGCTTACGGCCTCCGCGCTCATGGTCTGAAGGACAAAGCCGAGATCGCGCGTCGGGTCGAACAGGCGCTCGGCCGCGCCGCACTATGGGACGAGGTCAAGGATCGTATGGATGCCTCGGCCCTCGGTCTCTCGGGTGGACAGGCCCAGCGTCTGTGCATCGCCCGAGCACTCGCGGTCGAGCCCGAGATTCTGCTGATGGACGAGCCCACGAGCGCGCTCGATCCCATTGCCACCGCGCGCCTCGAGGAGCTGATTCACGAGCTCAAGAGCGATCTCACGATCGTCATCGTCACCCACTCGATGCAGCAGGCCGCGCGCGTCTCCCAGATGACCGCCTTCTTCTACATGGGCAAGCTGATCGAGGTCGGCCCGACCAAGCAGATGTTCACCCGTCCCAAAGAGACGCGGACCGAGGACTACATCACCGGCCGGTTCGGCTGAGAGGGATGCCGATGCCGAGCAAGCACACGAGCGCGGAGTTCGAGCTCGAGCTCCGCGAGATCCGCGGGCACCTCGTCGCCATGGGCGCACGCTGCGAGCGCGCCGTGCAGCTCGCGATCACCGCGTTCCTCGATCGCGACGAGGAGAAGGCCGCCGAAGTCGAGGGCATCGACCTCAAGGTCAATCACGACGAGATCGAGCTCGACGAGATGGCCATCCGCGTCTTGGCGCTCCGCCAGCCGGTGGCCTACGACCTGCGGTTCGTCGCCACCACCCTGAAGTTCGTCACCGACCTCGAGCGCATCGCCGACGAGGCCGTCAACATCGCCGAGCGCGTCGATACGCTGAAGAAGGCGACCCTCCTTCCTCCGGTGTTCGACATCCCCAAGATGGGCGAGCTCGTACAGAAGATGCTCCGCGAGGCGCTCGATGCCTTCGTCGAGGGGGACGAAGCGCGCGCACGCAAGGTGCTCACCGCCGACGACGAGGTGGACGCGCTCTACGGCCAGACCCTGCGCGCGTCGCTCGCGTGGATGGCCGAGCACCCGCACGACATTCCCGCTGCGATGTGCGTGGCATCCGCAGCCAAGTACCTCGAACGCATTGCCGATCACGCCACGAATCTCGCCGAGCACGTCATCTACCTCGAGAAGGGTGACGACGTGCGCCATCGCAGGAGCACGCCATGATCTCTCGTCGCCTCGCCCTTGGTTTCCTTGCCGTCGTCGCCATGGCCTGCACCCGCACGGCGCCCTCGTCGGAGGGGGCTGCCGGCAGCGCCAGCGGCTCGGCCGCTCCCGTCGGCAAGCAGACCCTGACCATCAAGGGCAGTGACACCATGGTGCTCCTCGGCCAGCGCTGGGCCGAGATGTACATGAAGGAGCACCCCGGCACGTCGATCCAGGTGACTGGCGGCGGCTCCGGCACCGGCATCGCCGCGCTGATCAACGGCTCGACCGACCTCTGCAACTCCTCGCGTCCGATGAAGGACAAGGAGAAGGAAGAGGTGAAGAGCAAGCGCGGCGCCGCCGTCGTCGAGACGAAGGTCGCCCTCGACGCGCTCGCCGTGTACGTCGCCGACAAGAACCCCCTGAAGGAGCTGGACCTCGAGCAGCTCTCGAAGATCTACAAGGCGGAGATCACCAACTGGAAGGATCTCGGCGGCGCCGATCACAAGATCACGCTCTACGGCCGTGAGAACAACTCCGGCACCTACGGCTACTTCAAGGAGCACGTGCTCGCGAACAAGGACTTCGCGGCCGAGGTGCAGACGCTCGCCGGGACCAGCGCCGTCGCCAACGCGGTGAAGGGCGACGAGTTCGGCATCGGCTACGGCGGCATCGCCTACGCCGCTGGCATCCGCCCGCTCAAGATCAAGAAGACCAAGGACGCACCCGGGGTCGAGCCGAAGCTCGAGACCGCGAAGGACGGATCGTATCCGATCAGCCGCTTCCTCTACGTGTACAGCGCTGGTGAGCCCAAGGGTCTGGCGAAGGACATCCTCACGTGGATCGTCTCCGACGCGGGCCAGAAGGTGGTGAGCGATGTCGGCTACTTCCCGCTCCCGAAGTAATCACGCGGCCGCGCACGACACGCACGGCGCTTCGCCTCCTCCTCCCCAGCCGCCTCCTCCTCCCGAGCAGGAAGACGAGTCGGCCAACTCGGCGGTATTTCGATTGGCCGGCTGGCGCAAGACTCCGCCGAAGTGGCATGGTGCGGCCGAGGTCGCCATCAAGGTCACCGCGCTCGTCGCGATCGTGGCGATCGTCCTCATCTTCGTGTTCATCGGTCTCGAGGCGCTGCCGCTATTCACCTCGAAGGTCGTCCGCAGCGAAGTGACACCCTCGTCGATGTGGCTGCAGCAGACCTGGGGCGAGGGCGCTCCGCGGTGGTCGTGGCAGCCCGCGTCGGAGATCCCGAAGTACTCGATCGTTCCGTTGGTCATCGGGTCGTTGAAGATCACGATCGTCGCGCTCGTGGTCGGGGCACCGCTCGGGATCCTCTCGGCGATCTTCACGTCGCAAATCGCGCCGCGGTGGCTCCGCGAGATCCTCAAGCCGACCATCGAGCTGCTCGCCGGCATCCCCTCGGTGGTCATCGGCGTCTTTGCGCTCTTGGTGATGGCGACGTGGGCGCAGAAGCTGTTCGGCTTCGAGCACCGCTTGAACGCGATCGTCGCGGGCTGTGCGCTGTCGCTGACCATCATCCCGTTGGTGTTCACGCTCGCCGAAGACGCGCTCTCGTCGGTGCCCAAGTCGTTCGCGGATGCCTCGCTCGCGCTCGGGGCCTCGAAGATGTACACGGTCACCCATGTGATCGTGCCGGCAGCGCTGCCGGGTATCGCGGCTGGCGTCGTCCTCGGGTTCGGTCGCGCGATCGGCGAGACGATGATCGTGGTGATGGCGTCGGGCAACGCCGCCCTCTCCAACTGGTCGCTCGGGACCAGCACCAGAACGATCACCGCGACCATCGCGCAAGAGATGGCCGAGGTGGTGCACGGAAGCCCGCACTACGTGGTCCTCTTCGGGCTCGGTGCGACGCTCCTGATGTTCGCGTTCGTCACCAACGTGGTCGCACAGCGCATCGTCGAGAGCTTCCGCCGGAAGCGGGGTGGATCGTGAACGTGAAGGGCCGCGCGCGCGACGCGATGTTGCTCGGTTCGACCGCGCTCGCCGCGCTGGTCGTCGTGAGCATGCTGTTCATCATCCTCTTCGACGTCGTGAAGAGCGGTGTGAGCGTGCTCTCCTGGACGTTCCTCACCGCTGCGCCGAGCGGCGGCATGCAGGCTGGCGGCGTGGGCCCGGCCATCTTCGGTACGGCGGCGCTCACCATCTTGATGACCGTCGCGGTCGTGCCGGTCGGCGTGATCACCGCGATCTGGCTGAGTGAATACTCCCGGCCCGATTCGAAGCTCGCGCACACGGTGCGCCTCGCGGTGTCGAACCTCGCCGGCGTGCCGTCGATCGTGTTCGGCCTGTTCGGCCTCGGGTTCTTCGTGCAGACCGTCGGGCGCGGCGTCGACAAGGTCGCGTTTGGCGGCGTGGCCACGTACGGCAAGCCCGGCATCCTCTGGGCCTCGCTCACGCTGGCCATCCTGACTATGCCGGTAGTGATCGTGGCGACCGAAGAGGCGCTGCGTGCGGTGCCGCGGGAGCTGCGCGATGCCTCTCTCGCGCTCGGAGCGACCAAGTTCCAGACCACGTTCCTCGTCGTGGTTCCGCAGGCGACGGGCGGTATCCTCACCAGCGCCATCCTCGCGGTCAGCCGCGGCGCGGGCGAGGTCGCTCCGATCCTGTTCACCGGCGCCGCGTACTTCCTCGTGGAGCTGCCGACGAACCTGAACGATCAGTTCATGAACCTCGGCTATCACACGTACGTGCTCGCGACGCAGTCGCCCGACGTCGACAAGACGAGGCCGCAGCTCTACGGCACCGTGCTCGTGCTGCTGATGCTCACGTTCCTCCTGAACCTGCTTGCGGTCATCATCCGCGTCCGCGCGCGTCGTTCGCTCGCGTCGGCACGGTCGTAGTCAAGAGCCGTCGGAGAATTCCCCCGGACTGAAGTCCGGGGCACCGACGGCAAGACGAAGCCCTCCGGGCTAGCAGGATGCGGCTCGCCACAGCGAGCGCGACGACCGCAAGGCCGCGTCCTGCGGGCAGGCAGGCGCCAGTAGTCGCGATCTATGCGGCGACTTTCCGGTACGTGTCGGCGCCGTTCGGTGAGCAGACGCTGGCTACGCGGGCAGTGCAGTCGCGTTGGCGAGCGCCGGTGCGGCGCTCGCGGTGGTCGCCTCGGCCTTCGAGCGCCGGCGTTTCCGCCAGACTCTCGCGCACGCAACCGCGCCGTCGTTCATGTCGACAGCGGACATGATTCGCGCACACAGCGACGTGCTCCTCCTTGTTCATGTCATCTTTGCTACCGTCGATCGGCGGCGCGTCCTCCCACCCTCCATCGATGCGTGGCTGCACGCCGAGCTTCGCGAACAGGCTCGCCGCTGCCAGGTGCGGCTACTCGGCCTGTGCAACGCTGACGATCACGTCCACGCCGTCCTCAGCCTCCCGGCCACCACCGCGCTCGCACCCTTGATGAAGCAGCTCAAGGGCGTGAGTTCCCGCGAATGGAACCTACAGAACCCTTCCAGGACGTTGCGATGGCAGTCCGGCTATTGGGCGCGCTCCATCCAGACCGAGTCGCTCGGTCGCCTACTGCCGTACCTGCGCGATCAACGAACCCGACACGGCTCTAGCTTGCTCGAACCCGACTTCGAGCAGAACCAACCAACGCTTGGCGACAACGAAGTCGTCGTCGACACGTAACTCCGCCAGCCCGAAGGGCTTCGTCTTGCAGTCGGTGCCCCGGACTTCAGTCCGGGGGATCTTCCGACAGTTCTTCACTCGCGCACGAGCAGATACGCGACGAGGTCGTCGACCTCGGCTGCCGTCAGGCGTCCTTTGTAGACGGGCATCACGGGCTCGAAGCCTTTGCGCAGCTTCGCGTTCGGATCGAGCACGCTCTCCCGCAGGTAGGCCGCGTCGACGACGACCTTCGTGCCGTCGGCGAGCTCCACCGACTTGCCGAGCAGGCGTTTGAGGCTGCTGCCAGTGTCCGTGTCGACCTCGAGGTGACAGGACTGACAGCTCCACTGCTTGAAGAGCGCGCGGCCCTTGGCCTCGGGGGAGGCCTTGGGCAGCACGGGCTCGGGGTTGCTGGCCACCGGCTTCTTCGGGCCGCTCAGCACGAAGAACAGGACGCCGAGGACGACCGCAAGGCCGGCGAGCGCTGCGAGGAGCACGGGCTGGCCCGAGCGATCGGAGGACATGGGGGCGCGAGGATAACGCGCCGGTGCGATGGGCGCTCAGAGCTTCGGACACGCCGCGTCGATGCAGATTGCACTGCCGCCCGAAGTGAGCGGGTTGCAGCACGTGTCGCCGCAGCTTCCCCCCGCGCACGGGCAGCTCGTGCAGCCGACGATCGGGCGGTAGCTCTCGCACTTGCCGTCGATGCAGAGCTGCGACGCGCTGCATGCGCGGCCGCACTCACCGCAGTTCGTGTTGCTGGTGCGGGTGTCGACGCAGCCGCCGCCGCAGAGACGCGTCCCGCTCGGGCACATGCTGCCAGGGGCCTGGCAGGAACCCGCCGAGCAGACTTGCCCCGCGGCGCAGGCCTTGCCGCACCCGCCGCAGTTGGCCGAATCGCTCTTGGTGTCGACGCAGGCCGTGCCACACGCGGTGAGTCCAGGGATGCAAGCGCACGCACCGCCGCCGCAAACCTGCGTGCCCGAGCAGGTCTTGCCGCAGTCGCCGCAGTTGCGCGCGTCGCTGGTCACATCGGTGCAGCGGCCGCCGCAGGTCTTCGCGCCGGTGGGGCAGCCGCACGCGCCCGCGACACAAGCGAGACCGCCGCAGTCCCTCCCGCAGCCGCCGCAGTTGCGCGGATCGGTGTTGAAGTCGACGCAGCGACCGCCGCACGAGTTGCCCGTGGTGCAGGCGCACTTGCCGGAGATGCAGGTGCTCGAAGTGCCGCAGCCGTTGCCGCACCCACCGCAGTTGTTCACGTCCTTCGAGAGGTCCTTGCACCCGCCGTTGCAGTTGACGAGGCCCGTCGGACAGGTGGCCGAGCAAGTGCTCGCGCCGCAGACCTGGCCGGCCGGGCATCGGGTGCCGCATCCGCCGCAGTTGGCCGGGTCGGAGGTCGTATCGGTGCAGCGACCGCCACACGTGGTGGGGCACGCAGCGCCGGTGTCAGCGCCGATCGCTCCATCTCCCGAGGTTGCGCCGTCGAGTGCGCCGCCGTCGATCGTCTCGTCGGTTGGGAGCTCGTTGCTCGAGCCACACGCAGCGAACAGCGCTCCCGACACGAGCAGAAGAGCGGCAGAGAAGGCGCGCGAGAAGGAAAGCATGAGACCTCGGCGAGGCGGGGGCGAAGAGCGCCTCGCATCACCTCCGTACCGTCGGACGTGCGCCGTCAGGCAGGCGAAGAAAACATTCCAGACGCAGCCTGCAAACGCGAGGAGCGCGGCACTGTCCCTGTTGGCGTCGTCTCGCTCACGCACGCGAGCTCGCCGGAGGTCTGGATGAAGCTCACACCTTGGATAGCCCTGACCGCCGCCGCGATGTTCGCGGGGGCGGCTGGCTGTAGCAGCTCGGATAGCGTTACTGAAGAACCGAACCTCGACGCGGACGTCGGCGCGGGAGATGCGCTCGATGACTCGTCGGTTACAGACACCACGATCGACGACACCGGCGGCGGCACCGACTCCGGTGGCGGCACCGATACGGCGACCGGCCCGGATGGCACGGGCGATGTGTCGTGCACCGCGCCGGCGGTGAACTGCGGCGGTACCTGCGTCGACACCAGCACCGACGCAAAGAACTGCGGCGCTTGTGGCACTGCATGTGCGGCCGGCGCGTCCTGCACTGGTGGCACCTGCGGCGCGTGCCCCACGACCGCGAGCACCAAGTGCGGCACGGCTCCTGGCGTCTGCGTCAACACGCAGACCGACAACGCCAACTGCGGCACCTGCGGCACTGCGTGTGCGACCGATCAGGTCTGCACCCTCGGGGTCTGCGCGTGTCCCTCCGGCAAGGCGACGTGCGGCGCGGCGTGCGTCGATCTCTCGACGGATCTGGCCAACTGCGGCAGCTGCGGCAAGACCTGTGCGGCGGGCGCGACCTGCGCCGCGGGTACCTGCACGTGTCCGACCGGCAAGACCACGGTCTGCGGCACGGGCACGGCGGCGACCTGCACCGATACGCAGAGCGACAACGCGAACTGCGGAACCTGCGGCAGCGCCTGCGCGGCCGGCCAGGTATGCACGCTCGGCGTCTGCGCGTGTCCGACCGGTCAGGTCACCTGCACCGGAACCGGCGGCGCGAAGTACTGCGCGACCACCTCCAGCGATCCGGACAACTGCGGCGCTTGCGGAACCAAGTGCCTCACCGGATCCAAGTGCGTCAGCGGCGCCTGCACCGCGTGTCCCACGACCACCCCGGACGTCTGCGGCGGCGCTTGCGTCGATCGCGCGACCGATTCGAACAATTGCGGCAGCTGTGGCAACGTCTGCCCGACGGGTTCGACCTGTACGGCGGGCGCCTGCGTCTGCCCGACCGGGAAGATCAACTGCGGCGCGACGTGCAACGACGTGTCGAGCGATCCGCTCGCCTGCGGCTCGTGCACGACGAAGTGCGCGACCGGGGCGTCCTGCATCAGCGGCGCGTGCTCCTGTCCGACGGGCTCGCCCAACGTCTGCGGTGGCGCGTGCACCAACATCACCACCGACCCGAACAACTGCGGCGCGTGCGGCACGAAGTGCGGTGCGGGCTCGACCTGCACCGGCGGCGCCTGCGTCTGCGGCACCGGTTTGGTCAACTGCGGCACCCGCGGTTGCGCGAACCTCTCCAACGACACCAACAACTGCGGCGCGTGCGGCAACAACTGCGCTACCGGGCAGAGCTGCACGAGCGGCGTCTGCACGTGCCCCATCGCCGGGCAGATCCTCTGTGGCGGCAAGTGCGTCGACCCCAAGACGGATGCGGCGAACTGCGGCACCTGTGGCAACAGCTGCGGCAGCGGTGGTACCTGTACGGCCGGCGCCTGTTCGTGCGTCGCGCCGGCGGTCACCTGCACCGGAGTCGGCTGCGTCAACACCACCACCGATCCACGCAATTGCGGCGCCTGTTACAACCAGTGCCCGACCTTCGCATCCTGCGCCTCGAGCTCGTGTGCGTGCCCGAGTCTGCCTGGAAGCACGACGGCCATGCCGACGTGCGGGTTCGGTACGGGGACCTGCACGGACACGCTCGACAACCCGAACCGCTGCGGCGATTGCTTCACCCAGTGCGGTGATACGCAGTACTGCAACGGTAGCGGCACCTGTTCCTGCCGTCCGGGGCTCACCCAGTGCACCGTCGGTGGCAGCCTTCGCTGCGTCGACACCTCGAGCAATCCGTTCGCCTGCGGCGGCTGCGGCAAGCAATGCGCGTCCGGTGAGGAGTGCAAGGCCGGCGCCTGTGTCTCGTCGACGACGTCCTGCGGCGGCGGTGGAATGAACCGCTGCACGATTTCGGCCGGCGGCACCACGCGCTCCGGCTGCGTCAACACGAACAGCGATCCGCTCAACTGCGGCGGCTGCAACAACGTCTGCAATCGCGACGAGCTCTGCGTCGCTGGCTCCTGCCGTCGTTACGCACCCTCGATTCCGAGCGCGAGCTGCAATACGCTCCTTGGAGGTAGTGGCGTCGTCTGTCCGGCGTACGGGTCGATGAAGTCGCAGATCTGCGTCCGCGGCTCCACCTGCCCGTGACCTGACGATCTGAACAAGAGGGGATGGCGGGGCCTCGCAAGAGCGCCCCGCCATTTCCCGTTTTGGCCGCGCCAGTTTACCAGGTTGGGCTGACGATCGCCGAGCAGGAGCCGAGGACTGGGGACCCGAGCTGTCCAGACAAGTTGTCCCCGTAACCTTTGGGCCCTGCGCTGACCATGACCAGCGTGTGACGTGTTCCCATCGACATCTCGATGACCGAGGAGACAGTCGCGCTCACCGGCGTAGGCGCAATGGTTTCGCAACCTCCGTCACCGAGCTGGCCGTAGAAGTTCGAGCCCCAACATCGCGGCACTCCGGACACCAGCGCGCACGCGCTATCTCTGCCGACCGCGACTTTCGTCGCGCCAGTGACACCGACCACGGTGCTGAGAGTCAGGGGCGGGGTCGAGCTCGTTGTGCCGTTGCCTAGTTGCCCACGGAGGTTATCGCCCCAACAGCGGACCGACCCGTCCGCGAGGAGTGCGCAAGAGAACTGTTGGCCGGCCGCGAGCTGCGTGGCCGGCAGCGGCAGCAGCACCTGGACCGGGCTCGTGCGATCGGTGGTCGTTCCGTCCCCGAGCTGCCCCTTGTTGTTCGATCCCCAGCACCAGATCGTCCCATCCGCCTTGAGAGAGCAGGCGTGGGTTCCACCGGACGCAATCTGCGTGACGGCGGAAAGGCCTGCGACCGCCGTCGGCGTGGCAGGGCTGCTCGACGAGCCTGTTCCCCACCATCGTACGCTGCCATCGAGAAGGCGCGCGCTGGTGATGAAGTCACCCGCGGAAACCTCCGCGACGGACGTCAAACCTGCGACGGATTGCGGTGTCGTGGCCCAAGCACCCGCGGTCGCAACAGAGCCCAGCTGCCCGGCGGAGTTATCCCCCCAGCAGGTCACTGTCCTGTCGGTCTTCACCGCGCAGGCATGGGCGCGGCCCGTGCTGAGACCCTCCACGCTCGACAGCGCAGAAACCTGCGTCGGCTTGGACGTGTTCGTCGTCGAACCGATCCCGAGCTGGCCTTGCCCGTTCGCACCCCAACACCGCACCGTGCGGTCGCTCATCGAGGCGCAAGAGAACTCGCCGCCCGCATGGATCGCGGTCACGGTCAGACACGCTCCCGCCGAACATCCGATCGAACAGGCTGTTCCGGCCACGAAGCCCGTGCGGCCCGAGTTGCAGATCTCGGTCGCCGATCCAGAGCAGCGCTTCTCGCCGACCGCGCAGACAGGCGTCGTGCACGTGCCCGCACCGGTCGCGTTACAGAGATCCGGGGTCGCGCAGCTGGCCGCGGCAGTGAAGCCCGTGCCCAATGCGTCGCATTTCTCCAGCGTCGCCCCGGTGCACCTCGCCGCACCTGGGGTGCACACCGTGCAGCGCTTGACCGTGGCGTCGCAGGTTGCCGCGGTTGGGCACGTGGTCAACCGCGTGAACCCCGTGCCGTCGTCGGTGCACTGCTGCAGCTCCGCAAACAGGCAGCGGAACTCGCCCTTGGCGCACACCAGGGGAGCATCGGGCATCGCGTCAGCGACGGCGCCATCGTCCGCATCGGCGGCGCCATCGTCTGCATCGGCGCCGCCGTCGTCCGCATCGGCGGCGCCGTCGTCCGCATCGGCGGCGCCGTCGTCCGCATCGGCGGCGCTGTCGTCCACGTCGCCCCCATCCGGAGCGTCACGGTCGTCGGCGACGGCATCCTCCGCGCCGACGCCTGCGTCCGTGTCGTGCGTGTCGCCATCCGCCGCCAGCGTCTCGTCAGTTGCGTCGGCGTTCGTCGTCTCGGCGCCGGCGTCACGAATGCAGCGCGGGTTGTCCCTGCAGTAGTCGAGATCGCGATGACACCCCGCCGCCACAGCGACGGCCAAACCAATCGAGATTGATACGAGAGAGCCACGCATGTGTCCGCCTTTCGAATCCGAGACGACGTCCTGTTCCTCGTTCGGTGCCTGCTGACAAGTCGACCGGGGGCTCACCGGAGTTGCCTGAAAAGGGTCTCCCCAGGGAAGAGCGGGAAATTCCCGAACCGCAGGTCGCGAAAGAGGGCCTCGAGCCGCCGACCGTGACGAAACGGTAACGTCCAGGTGAGCGCCACGCGATAGATCGGTGCCGTCACACAATCGTCGCGATCGCGTGCCCGGGCCGTCACGACCCCGTGGGAAACAGCGCCCGTGCCGTTCGACGCGTTCCTCACCAAGTCCAACAGCGGTGCGTTCCACCAGCGCCGCGCCATCGCGTACGCCGCGGCGGCGTGCGTGCTCGTTGGCCTGGGGATCGCCTCGGCGAAGATGACCGGCGGCGCCGAGCCGCTTCCGGTCAAGGAGCCCGACCCGGTCGACGTCACCCTCGAGGAGAAGATCGAGGAGGAGAAGCCGAAGGAGCCTGAGCCCCCGCCTCCGCCGGCTGCGATCGAGGTGCCCAAGCACGTGAAGATCAATGCGGAGCCGCCGCCTCCGCCGCCGAAGGAGCCGGACCCCGACACCAAGGCGAAGCTCGACGAGGCCGACCCCTCGAAAGACAAGGGCGTCGCGGGTGGCTCTCACGAGGGAGACCCGAACGGTGCGGCCGGTGGGACCGGCACCGGAACGAAGAAGGACGAACCGCCGCCGTGCGGTCACGAGGGACAGGCCTGCTGCGCCGGCTCCTGCAACGCAGGTCTCGAGTGCACGAGCACCAACGTCTGTCGAAAGCCGCCGCCTCCGCCGCCCAAGCCGAAGGCGCAGCTGGTGAGCGAGGACGACACTCCCGCCAAGGGCCTCAGCACGCCGCCGCCGAGCTACCCCGCCGCTGCGCGGGCCGCGGGCATCCAGGGCGCGGTCGTGGTGCGGCTCACCATCGACGAGAGCGGAAACGTCCTCGACGCGAAGATCGTCAAGGGCGATCCGAACTTCGACGAAGTCGTGCTCCCGGTCGTGAAGACCTGGAAGTACGAGCCCGCCAAGCACCAGGACGGCAAGCCGTTCCTCTCGGTCAAGACCGTCAAGATTCCGTTCAAGATCAAGATGTGAGGGTACGACGATGAATTTCGATTTGAAGCACATCTGGCACGACATGGGCCTTCCTTCGAAGGTCGTTGCGATGGCGCTCGTAGTGATGGCGCTCATGTCACTCGGCGTGCTCTTCGAGCGCATCGTCTTCCTCGTGCGCGCGAAGTCCGAGTCGCGCACGTTCGCCCAGAAGGCGGCGGCGCTGATGAAGGTCAACGACATCGTCGGCCTGACCAAGGCGGCGGTGGTGCACCACCGGAGCCCGCTCGCATCGCTGCTCCACGGCGGCGCGCTCAAGTACCTCGACTACTGCGAGACCGAGCACCAGGACAACCTGCCCCCGATCGAGGCGGCCCGCCGCGAGATGGCCCGCAAGGCGGAGGTGGTCTCGGCGGACCTGCGACGCGGTATGTCAATCCTCGCGTCGGTCGGCTCGCTCGCTCCGTTCGTCGGACTCCTCGGCACGGTGCTCGGCATCCTCAGCGCCTTCGGCAAGATCGGCGCTTCGGGCTCGGCGGGCCTCTCCACCGTTGCGAGCGGCATCTCCGAGGCGCTCATCGAGACGGCGTTCGGTCTCTTCGTCGCCATCCCGTCGGTCGCGTTCTTCAACTACCTGACCGGCACGGTCGACGGCCTCGAGCGCGATCTGACGCACGCGAGCGGCGAGTTCCTCGACGAGCTCGAGCGCGCGCACGACCCGATCCGCGACGAGCACAAGACCCGTCGCGCGGCCTGAGGAGTCAGTCATGGGCGCCGCCGTCGAAGCAAATCCCAAGGGCAAGAAGGGCGCGCGGCCCGACATCAACATCACGCCGCTCGTCGACATCGTCCTCGTACTGCTGATCATCTTCATGGTGGTCACGCCGCAGCTCGAGGCCGGCGAGCCGGTGGAGCCGCCGCACATCACCAACGTCGACCCGAGCAGCAAGACCAAGATCGACGTGTTGACGGTGACCTACACCAACAGCGGCAAGTACTTCGTCGAGAAGGACCAGCTGGCCGACTCCGTGGCGTTCGAGGAACGGCTGAAGCAGGAGTATGCGAAGAACGGCTCGCGGCGCATCATGCTCAAAGGCGATTACCGCACCGAATACGGTCGCATGCGTGATGTGTTTCAGACGGTCCAGAAGGCCGGATTCAAGGGCGTGTCGCTGATCGTCGCGCAGAAGGCGGGCTCCGATCCGAGTGATCCGGCCTACGTCGCGGGAGCCGAGTAATGGCCATCGAGATCCCCGGCACCAAGCAGAAAGAGACCGTCAAGCCGGCGATGAACATCACGCCGCTGGTCGACATCGTCCTGGTGCTGCTCATCATCTTCATGACCGTCGCGCCGACGCTGGTGAAGCAGTTCTTCGTGCAGCTGCCTCCGAAGAAGGAGGACAAGCAGGCCGAGGTCAACCCGGACGACAAGAACAAGCCGGTCGTCCTCAAGGTGAAGAAGGACGGCGCGCTCGAGCTCTCGGGGAACGTGATCGAGAAGGTCGGCCTCCGCGACAAGCTCAAGCGCGTGCTCGCCGCCAAGAACGGCGACCACACCGTGTTCTTCGTCGCCGACGACCAGGCTCCCTACGGGGCCGCGGTCGAGGCGATGGACATCGCGCGCGCTGGGGGCGCCGCACCGCTGACCGTTCTGACGGAAAAGCCGAAGTCGTAATCCACCGTCACCGTCGCAACCTCTTCGTCACGCGTCGTCGACGTGTGGGGATTGCTTTGTCCTATGCGCCGCATTGGTCTGTTCGCCTCGATCGTTGGCTCCCTCCTCCTCTCGAACCTCGCGCACGCGGACGAGCCCGCGCCCGCGCCTGCCAAGCCGCCTGCTGAAGAGCCCGTCGAAGAAGCGGCGGTCGAGGAGGAGGCGGTCGTCGAAGAAGAGGGACCGAAGGTCGATGCCAAGCACGGTCTCATCTCCGGCAAGCTGATCGACGCCGAGACGAAGGAAGAGATCATCGACGGGCAGTGCTCGGTGATCGGCCAGAAGGCCAAGGCGATCACCGACGCCGAGGGCAACTTCTCGCTGAAGCTCGATCCCGGGACCTACTCGGTGCGCTGCTTCTTCGAAGGGTACAAGACCGCCCGGGTCGACAACGTCACCGTCACCGGCGGAAAGAAGACCTCACTCAAGATCGCGCTCGGCAAGGACGAAAAGAAGGCCCCGGAGGACGAGGTCGTCGTCGAGGTCGATCCCGATCGCACCACCACCGCCACCCAGTTCGTGCTGCGGAAGAACGGCGCGACGGTGAGCGATGCGGTGAGCGCGCACGACATCGCCAAGACGCCGGACCGCAGCGCGGCCGACGCGAGCAAGCGGGTGGTCGGCGTCTCGGTCGTCGACGGCAAGTTCGTCTATGTGCGCGGTCTCGGCGATCGCTACACCAACTCGCTGCTCAACGGCACGCCGCTCCCGAGCCCCGAGCCCGACCTCGCCGCGATCCCGCTCGACATCTTCCCGGTGGCGGTGCTCTCGGACGTCACCATCTACAAGTCGTTCACCCCGGACATGCCGGGCGACTTCGCGGGCGGCAGCGTGCGCATCTCCACGCGCACCTTCCCGCAGAAGTTCTTCTTCTCGTCGTCGTTCAGCGGTGGCTACAACACCATGACGACGTTCAAGAGCCGGACGACCTACGAGGGGAGCAACGGCGACGCCATGGCGTCGGACGGGGGGTCGCGGAAGATCCCCTCGATCATCGCGCAGTCGAGCGGGAAGATCGGCGGTCCCAAAGAGCACATGGAGGCGTACGGCGAGTCGCTCAGCCAGAAGCCGCGTCGGCTCTACGACGTGATGACAGGCCCGAACTTCTCGCTCGCCGCGACGGCCGGAAACACCCACACGCTGTTCGGCAATCCACTCGGGTGGATCGCCTCCATCGGCTACAGCCGGCGGTGGTCGACGCACGACGAGAGCGTGCTGACCTACGAGGCGAGCGAAGACGAGACCGGCAAGGTGATGCTCACCCCGCGGATCGACTTCAGCGGCACGCGCTCGACGGAGACCACCTCGCTCTCCGGTCTCGGCAGCCTCGGCTACCAGATCGGGCAGAACCATCGGTTCACCGCCACGGGGCTGTACACCGCGAACGCAGAGGACGACGTCCTCCGCTACAGCGGCTTCAGCAAGAACGACGACGGCATCCTCGGCATCGAGCGCGCGCGGTGGGTGCAGCGCAAGTTGTACTTCTCGCAGCTCCTCGGCGAGCACAAGTTCCCTTCGCTCCAGAAGGCGCTGTTCAAGTGGAACGCGTTCTACGGCGTGGCCAAGCGAGGAGAGCCGAACAACGTCCAGTCGGTCTATCAGGTCAACGCCGAAGCCGAGCCGGGCACCTTGCCGCAAGCCAAGAGCGGCGACGGGCTCACCCACTTCTATTCGGGCCAGACCGAGACGCTGAAGGGCGCGGGCTTCGACTGGACGCAGCCGCTCACCAGCCACGAGGACGGCCCGAAGCTCAAATTCGGCACCCTCGCCCAGAGCAAGGTTCGCGACTTCGGTGCGCGCCGATTCCGGTTCACCTACCTGCGCACGCCCGGGCAGCTCGGCTGGCTGCAGACGCCGCCCGACCGCATTCTCAACGACGACACCATCGGCAAGTTCGCCGAGGTCGAGGAGAACACCCGGACCACCGACACCTACCACGCGTCGCAGGCGATCTACGCGGGCTACCTGATGACCGATCTTCCCATCGGAAGGTATCGACTCATTGGCGGTGCGCGCCTCGAGTACACCAACCTGAGGGTCACCTCGCGCAACGACCTCGAGGTCGGCTCGCCAGAGACCGTCGACGGGTTCAAGGCGACCGACGTGCTGCCCGCAGTCGGCGTCGTCTACAAGCTCACCGACGCTCAGAACCTCCGCCTCTCGGCGACGCAGACGGTGGCCCGGCCGCAGTTCCGTGAGGTCGCTCGGTTCGACTACGCCGACTTCTTCAATGCGCAGCAGGTCACCGGCAACCCCGATCTCAAGCGATCGAAGATCACCAACCTCGACCTCCGTTGGGAGTGGTTCCCGGCGGCCGACGAGGTCATCGCCGCGAGCGTCTTCTACAAGTATTTCGCGGACCCGATCGAGTCCACGTTCGTGCTCGCCACGTCGCAGACCTTCCGCAAGCCGGTCAACACCCAGTCCGCGCGCAATCTGGGCATCGAGCTCGAAGGCCGCAAGAACCTCCGGTTCCTCGGCCCAGGGTTCTCGCCCTTCACGGTGCTCGCCAACCTGATCCTCGTCGACTCGCACGTCACCATCGGTGACTCGCAGCTTGGCGCCGCCACGGAGAAGGAGCGCCCGCTCCAGGGCCAGTCGCCGTGGGTCATCAACGCGGCGCTCGATTGGGTCGGCAACAAGGACAGGACACGGGCGCGCGTCAGCTACAACGTCTTCGGCCGTCGCATCGACACCGTCGGAACGATGCGCGTGCCCGACACCTACGAAATGCCGCGGCACTCGGTCGACGTGAGTTTGTCGCACAAACTGATCGAGACGATCGACGTCAAATTCTCGATCGAAAACCTGCTCAACTCGCCGTATCGCCTCAAGACCGGCGATCTGCCGGCAGGCGAATGGCGTGTTGGCCAGACTCTCTGGCTGTCGGTGATTCACACGCTTTGAGCGGGCGTCACGGAATCGTTTCGCTGTCGTCGTCGAGACGACGCGACGAGGCTCCATAACGCCGCGAGCAACGACCAGAACACGAGAGACTCGAAGGAGACGTCATTGTCATGAAGCAAGCTTTCCTCTTCTCGACCACCATCGCGGCGGCACTCCTTCTGGGCTGCAGCGACTCCGACGACGTCGGTGGCAAGACGCTTCCCCCGGTCGACAGCGGCGTCGACACCGGCGCGGCGACCGACACCGGCTCGACCCCCGTCGACACCGGTGTCGCGGGCGACGCCGACCCCGACGCGCCCCCGGTCACGACCTGCCCGGCGAGCCCGCCGGTCGAAGAGGTCACTGCTGACATTGCTGCCAACACCGAGTGGACCTGCGCCAAGACCTACGTCCTCAAGAAGTTCGTCGAGGTGAAGCCGGGCGCCACGCTCACCATCAAGGCCGGAACCGTCGTCAAGGGCGTCAAGGGCACGGGCGGCGACTCGATCACCGGACTCGCGGTCCTTCCCGGCGCGAAGATCAACGCGATGGGCACCAAGGCGCAGCCCATCGTCATGACCAGCAACGAGGCCTCGCCCAAGCGCGGCGACTGGGCCGGCCTGATGCTGCTCGGCAAGGCCAAGTCGAACCACCAGAAGACCGATGGCTCCGCGACCGAGGTGTTCCCCGAGGGGCTCACCAGCAAGCCGCAGTTCCAGTATGGCAGCATTGGCAGTGGGCGTGACGACGCGGACTCGAGCGGCGAGCTCCACTTCGTCCGGGTCGAGTGGGCGGGCTTCCAGCTCACCGTCGGCAACGAGATCAACTCGTTCTCGTTCTACGGCGTCGGCAGTGGCACCAAGCTCGATCACCTCGAGGCCTTGCAGGGCTTCGACGACGCCTTCGAGTGGTTCGGCGGCACCGTGAGCGGCAAGTACCTGCTCGCGCAGTCGACCAACGACGACTGCTTCGACATGGACAACGGCTTCAGCGGCAAGCTGCAGTACATCATCTGCAACCGCGACGACGTCGACGGCGGCGGCAACGGGTTCGAGGTCGACAACGACGCGAACTCGTCGAACAACCAGCCCTACACCAACCCGACCATCTGGAACGCCACGATGATCGGCAAGGCTGGCACCGCCACCACCGAGGGCGGGCACGGGGCGCACATCCGCCGCAACGCGCGCGGCAAGTGGAGCAACATCCTCTCGGTGAACTGGCCGCTCTCCGGTCTGTTCATCGAGGCGAACCTCGACTCGTCGAAGGCGCCGATCCCCGGCAGCGGCTGTGAGAAGAACGCGGCCGACGGCGTGCTCTCGGTGATGAACTCGAACTTCTCGGGTCTCACCAAGAACGGCAACAACGCGTTCGCCGACACCTACATCGCCGACGCGGCGCACAAGATCACGACCAAGAAGCTCGACGAGGTCATGATCACCGACGCCAAGTCGACGGGCGCGAACTTCGCGCTCAAGGCGGGCAGCCCGATGCTCACCGGCGGCGCTGCGCCCCCGAGCGACGGCTTCTTCGATGCGGCCGGCAAGGATTTCATCGGCGCTTGCGGCACGTCGTGCCCGGAGTTCGAGGGTTGGACGGTGTTCAAGTGATCGCCCGCGCCGGCCTTGCACTCGCCGTCGGTGTCGTCGCCATCGGCGCTGTGCTGATGCGTGGACGACCTGCCGAGATCGTGGCGAGTGCGCCGGCGCCCGTTGTGTCGAGCAGCGGGGCGACGAGCGCCAAGCCCACCAAGCTCGATGGCAAGACGTCCATCGACGAGGTGGGTCGCGCGTTCGTCGCCGCGCTCGCGGCCCACGACCGAGCGGCGCTCGAGAAGCTCACGCCGTCGTATGCCGAGTACTCGACGTTGCTCTATCCCGACTTCGTGAAGGCGGGCGAGCCGCTCATCGGCTCGATGGGTCTGCAGTGGGCGTGGGACAACCTCGCGCACGCCTCGTACAAAGACCTCAACCGTCTGATGGACGAGCTCGGCGGCGAGAAGCTCACCTTCGAGTCGATCACCACGGCGAACGACCAGCCTCGCGGGGCGGCGTCGATCTACCCGAAGGTGCTCGTGAAGGCGAAGGACGAGTCGGGCAAGACCGTGGAGATTCGCGCCATGTTCGCCATCGTCGCGCGCGACGGGGCGTTCAAGGTCCTGCGCTACCGGCAGAACTGGGACTGATCATAGGTTCACGGACGGCAGCGCTTGCTCGGAGCCCGGGCAGGCGCTATCGCTTTTTTGCGATGAAGACCGACCTGGCGCCCTGTTGCCCTCCGGCCGCCGAAGGGCCCGATCTCCGTCCCATCGAGGGCGCGGCCGCCGACGAGGAGCTCGCAACGCTGGGAAAGGCCATCGGCCACCCGGCGCGGGTGCAGATCCTTCGTCTCCTTGCGCGGAAGAACGCCTGCGTCTGTGGGGACATCGTCGAGGAGCTGCCCCTCGCGCAGTCGACGGTCTCGCAACACCTCAAGGTGTTGAAGGAGGCTGGTCTCGTCCGTGGCGAGGTCGACGGGCCCCGCGTTTGCTACTGCCTGGAGCCCCGCGCACTGCGTCGCCTGAGGGCGCTCGTCGGAGGCCTGTGACTATCGTCATTGATCGATGAAAGGTTCACCATGTCCACGATTCGCGTCTTCGATCCCGCCATGTGCTGCGCCTCCGGTGTCTGCGGCCCGACCTCCGATCCCGACCTCGCCCGGTTCGCTGCCGACCTGGACTGGTTGAAGCAGCAGGGCGTGACGGTCGAGCGCTACAACCTCTCGTCGGAGCCGGCCGCGTTCGCCCAGACGCCTGCGGTCAAAGAGGCACTCGCGCGCGGCACGGAGGTGTTGCCGCTCGTGCTGGTCGACGACCGCATCGCGACCGAAGGCGGCTACCCGTCGCGCGAGACCCTCGCTGCGCTGGCCGGCGTCGTCGTCAAGAAGGCCGCGAAGTCGGGCTGCTGCGGCGGCAACACGAGCTGCTGCTGATGCACTTTCTCGAGCAGGCGCCGCGCCACCTCTTCTTCACCGGGAAGGGTGGGGTCGGCAAGACCAGCGTGGCCTGCGCCGCGGCGATCTCGCTCGCCGACCGCGGTCGTCGCGTGCTGCTCGTCAGCACCGATCCGGCGTCGAACCTCGACGAGGTGCTCGAGACGAGGCTCGGACCGGAGCCCCGCGAGATCTTTCCCGGGCTGTTCGCGTTGAACCTCGACCCGGAGGAGTCGGCGCGCGCGTACCGCGAGCGGATGGTCGGACCGTACCGAGGCGTCTTGCCCGACGCGGCCATCCGCAGCATCGAGGAGCAGCTCTCGGGCGCGTGCACCGTGGAGATCGCCGCGTTCGACGAGTTCTCCAAGCTGCTCGGCGACCCCTCCGTGACCTCGGACTTCGACCACGTGCTGTTCGACACCGCGCCGACCGGGCACACGCTGCGGTTGCTCGAGCTCCCCGCCGCGTGGACGGGATTTCTCGAGGACAACGTCGGCGGCAGCTCGTGCCTTGGTCCGCTCGCCGGCTTGAAGGCACACCAGGCGTCCTACGACGCTTCGCGCGCGGCGCTCGTCGACGCCAACCGCACAGCGCTGGTGTTGGTCTCGCGGGCCGAGAAGAGCGCGCTGGTCGAGGCGGCGCGAACCCACCGTGAGCTCGCCGCGCTCGGAATCACCCGTCAGGAGCTCGTGCTCAACGGATTGTTCTCCGCGATCGACCGATCGGATCCCGTTGCGCTCGCGCTCGAAGAGCGGGGCAAACGAGCGCTCGCCGAGATGCCCACTGCGCTCGCGTCGCTGGCGCGCACCGAGGTGCCGCTCGTCCCGTTCGCGCTGATTGGGGTCGAGAGGCTCCGGGCACTGCACTCGCACGACCCTCCGTCTCCCGAACCCGAGACGACGGCGTCGGTGCTCCCGCCGCTCTCGGACCTCCTTCCCGAGCTCGCCTCGTCGCAGCACGGGGTGATCCTGACGATGGGCAAGGGGGGCGTGGGCAAGACGACGATCGCGGTGACGGTCGCGACCGAGCTCGCGCGGCGTGGTCTTCGTGTCCACCTGACGACGACCGATCCGGCCGCGCACCTCCCAGCGTCGCTTCCCGACGTACGTGTCACCCGCATCGACCCGGCTGTCGTGACCGCGGAATATCGGGCCGAGGTCATGCGCACCACCGGCGCTTCGCTCGATGCGGCCGGACGCGCGTTGCTCGAAGAAGACCTGCGTTCGCCGTGCACCGAGGAGGTCGCGGTGTTTCGCGCGTTCGCCAAGGTGGTCGACCAGGGCGAGCACGAGGTCGTGGTGATCGACACCGCGCCCACCGGACACACGTTGCTGTTGCTGGATGCGGCGGAGTCCTATCACCGCGAGGTGCTCCGCACGCGCGGGACCGCGCCCGACGAGGTGCGCAAGTTGCTGCCGCGACTGCGTGATGCTGCCTTTACGCGCGTGTTGCTCGTCACCCTTCCCGAGGCGACTCCCGTCCACGAGGCTGCAGCACTCCAGCGCGATCTCGAGCGCGCCGGGATTCGTCCGTTCGCGTGGGTGGTGAACCAGAGCCTCACGCCGCTCGTGGTCACCGATCCGGTGCTGCGGCAGCGGCGAGCGCGCGAGTCCCGCCATCTCGAGGAGGTGCGCGGGATGAGCGCGCGCGTGGCCTTGGTGCCGTGGGGGGAGCTCCGGTGATCGGTCCGGCTACGCCTGTGGATCGCCCGGTCGTCGGCGAGCTCTTGCGGGCCTGCGGGCTTCCCGACGATATCGATGAGCAGTTCCCTGAAGCCTACGTCGTCGCTCGCGAAGGTGACACGATCGTGGGATGCGCAGGGCTCGAAGTCCACGGCCCCGCCGGTCTACTGCGTTCGCTCGCGGTGACGCCAGCGAGGCGAGGAGGAGGGCTCGCACGGGCGTTGGTCGAAGATCGGATGACGGTCGCCCGCGGGCTCGACCGCGTCTTCCTCCTCACGACCACCGTGGCCGAGCTCTGCCGCAAGCTCGGGTTCGTCGACACCGACCGCACCGACGCACCGCCCGAGATTCGCGCCTCGTCTCAGTTCACCGGCGGCTGTTGCGCGTCGGCGGTGTGCTTGTCCCGCCGTCCGTGACGAGCGTGCGGAGGCGCTCGACGCCGATGGGCTCCTCGGCGACCCAGGGAACGACGGCGATGCGCTGGGCGAGGTCGCGTCGAACGCGCTCGATCTGCGCGTGCTCGCCGAGGATGCGGCGACGGAGCAGGGGATCGCGCGTGCTGGTCGCGGCGAGGCTCGCGTTGATCACCCACGCGAACGGCTCGATGCCCGCGCGGCGTAGATCGTCCTGCAGCGCGGCCGCTTCGGAGACCGGGGTGGGCTCGGCCAGCGTGACGATGAAGACCTTGGTCGCTGCCGGATCGCGCAGCCGCATCAGCGGCGTGACCAGCCTCCGTGCATCGGCCTCCGAGAGTCCACGCATCACGTCGCGGTGATATGCGCCCGTGGCGTCGAGCAACAGGAGGGTGTGGCCGGTCGGTGCCGTGTCGAGGACGACGTGTCCACGTCGCGACTCGGCGACGATGCGCGAGAAGGCGTGGAACACCGCGACTTCCTCGGTGCACGGTGATCGGAGGTCCTCTCGCAAGAGCGCGCGCCCCTCGTCGTCGAGACCCTTGCCCTTCCGCTGGAGAATGCGCTCGGTGTAGGCGCGCGTCTCTTCGGCCGGGTCGATGCGGCTCACCCGCAGGTTGGGCAGCGCGTCGCGCACGGTGGCCGCGACATGCGCCGCCGGGTCGGTGGTGCTGAGGTGCACCGGGGCGCCGCGTGCCGCGAGCTCCACCGCGATGGCGGCTGCGAGGGTGGTCTTCCCCACGCCTCCCTTGCCCATCACCATGATCAGCCCGTGACCGCTCGCTGCCATCTCGTCGACGAGCCCCTGCAGGCCGGGCAGCTCGATGTGCGGCGCATCGGGTGCGTCCTCGGGCACCGACTCGTCGGCGAGCAACGCGCGCAGGGCGGCCAGCCCGACCATGTCGAACGAACGCAGGGGAACCTCGAAGCGCGGCAGCGCCGCGAGCCCGGCAGGCATGGCGGCGAGCGCATCGTTGCCGCGTCGCTCGTACGCGGTGGCGATGACGTCGTCGCGATCGGACGCGCGGAACACGGCGTTGACGATCAGCATCTGGTTCTGCACGCCGAGCAGCAGCAGCTCCTGCGACGTGCGCTCGGCCTCGCGTAACGCCGCGACGTTCAGTCGCGCGACCAACACGATCATCGTATGGGAGGGATCGGAGAGCGCGGCCAGCGCGGCGGCGAACCGATCGCGCTGCATGGTCAGGCCCGAGTGCGGGCCGAGGCACGAAGCCCCGTTCTCGTTGGTGTCGAGGAAGTTGGTCCAAGCCTTGGGGAGCTGAAGCAGGCGGAGCGTGTGACCGGTCGGAGCCGTGTCGAACACGACGTGATCGAACGCCGCGGCCTCGTCGCCACCGGCCAGCAGCGCCGCGAACCGATCGAACGCGGCGATCTCGGTGGTGCACGCACCCGAGAGCTGCTCACGAATGGTGTGGACCTCTTCGTCCGATTTCACTCCGACGTACGGACCGATGACCCGCAGCCGGTACTCCTCCGCGGCGCGCTCCGGATCGATGTTCATCGCGAAGAGCCCGGGAGCGCCAGCGATCGGCGACGGCGAATCCGAGAGCTTCGTCGCGAGCATCTCGTCGAGGTTGGACGCGGGATCGGTGCTGACGAGCAGCACCCGCTTGCCACCGTCAGCCAGTGACAGGGCCGTGGAGCACGCAAGCGCCGTCTTGCCGACGCCGCCCTTGCCGGTGAAGAAGAGATGGCGAACGGCAGAGGTGAATGGATTCATGGTTGTCTGCTGCGACAAGCGGTCGCAGGTCCCTTGCAGAGCGCGCGATCGGTCGTACAGCTCGATCGACGTGCAAGGTCGTTACCGGCGAGGAGCAGGGTGATGTCGGCGAGAACGCTCTCGGCTGTCGTGTTGTCGGCTGCGCTCGCGCTCGCGGCCTCTTCCGCCAAGGCCGAGCCGCTCGCGCCAGGCGAGGCGGCGCTCGACGGCCGACTCATCGCGCCCTGCTGCTGGAACCAGACGCTCGACATCCACGAGTCCGAGATCGCATCCTCGCTGCGCGCCGAGGTGCACGCCCGCCTCGTGGCCGGCGAGAGCTCGACCGCAATCGAGGACGACCTCGCGCGGAGGTTCGGCGAGCGCATCCGTGCGGTGCCGCGTGGGCGCGACGCCCGCGGCGATCTCTCGATCGGCCTCGGCATCGCCGGGCTACTCGCCGCGGGTGTGCTCGTGCAGATGGTGCGCGGCTGGGCGCGGCGCATGCCGCCGCCGCTCGTCCCGGCGAGCACGGCCGTGGTGAACACCGAAGAAGACGAGCGCCTGGACGAAGAGCTCCGCGCGCTGGACGATTGAGGACACGGACCGTCGCGTCAGACCGTCGGCTTCTTGTCGCGAGGCTCCGCCTTGACCGAATCGGCCTCTTCGTTCGCTTCGCGGATCCCCCGCTTGAAGTTGCGAATGCCGTCGCCAAGTCCCTTGCCGATGTCGGCGATCTTGCCTCCGCCGAACAGCAGGAGCGCGAGTCCACAGAGGAGGAGGATTTCGGTCGTACCCAAGCCCATGAGTTGCTCCTGACTCGCCGTCACTGAGTCGACGCTCTTCATCCGCCGGTCGACCGCATGTCCACGTCGCTCGCGGCCTCCTCTCCGCATCCGCGCCAGGTGGCGGCATCGGGCTTCTGGGCCCACGCCTCCTCGAGGCGGGCGGCGACGCTCGCGTGATCTCCGTGCCGCAGCTCGCGGCGCACATCGACGGATTCGTTCGTCGCGAGGCAGGGCCGGAGCTGCCCGTCGCTGGTCACGCGCAAACGATCGCAGCCGGCGCAGAACGACTCGCTCGCACCCGTGATGAAGCCGATCCGATGCGCGCCGTCTCGCGCGGCGACGTATCGCGCGGGACCGCGGTCCGCATCGGCGGCCGGAGCTTCGTCGCGGAGCAGCGGCGCGAGGCGCGCGCGAATCTCGGCGTAGGGCATCGCGTGCCGAGCCATGCGCGCCCCTTGTCCAACGCCCATCAGCTCCAGGAACCGAGGGGTCGCGCCCACGCTCCACGCCCAACGGACGATCCCCTCCAACTCGTGGTCGTTCTCGCCGCGAAGCGCCACCGTGTTCAGCTTGACCTCGTCGAACCCAGCGTCGCGCGCCGCCGCGATGCCGTCGAGGACGTCGGCGAGCCTGCCTCCACGCGTCAGCCGGAAGAACCGTCCTGGTTCGAGCGAGTCGAGCGAGACGTTCACCCGCCGCAGCCCGGCCTGCCGCAAGGGCGCCGCGAGTGCTTGCAGGCTCGTCCCGTTGGTCGTGAGCGCGACATCCTCGATGCCCGGGACCGCCGCCACCCGGCGCACGATCTCCACGACCTGGGGATGCACCAGCGGCTCTCCGCCGGTGAGGCGAACGCGCCGGACACCCTGACCGGCCAACGCCTCGACCAGCGTCTGCCACGCGTCGGCGTCGAGTCGGTGGGCCGCGGGCAGGTACCCGTCGTGGCGGTTCGGTCGGCAGTAGATGCACGCCAGATCGCAGCGATCGGTGATCGACAATCGGACCGCCCGCGGCGCGACGCGCTCGGAGGCCGGAGAGACCACTGAGCGCGTTGCGGGCGGCACAACCGGAAGGGAACGAGGCACGATCAGCTCCTCTCCAGTCACGTCTCGAGGGGCGACTCACGCGCTCGGGCGTGGTTCGCTCGATTCGGCGCGGAGGTGGACGGCCAGCGCGTCGGCGATGGCCTTGAAGAACTCGGTCTCGGCGCTTTTGCGGACGTCCGACAGGAATTGGGGCACCCACTGCAGGAGGTGCTCGTCGACGAACGCTCGCCGCGCCTCGTTCAGTTGGACTCTGCGCGCCTGGTCGTCCGTCTCGAGCGCCTCGGCCGAGAGTGTCGCCACGAACAACAGCTCTCGGCCTACGTGGTCAGGGGGCATGCTCGTCATGTCGTCGTAGCCCAGTCCCGCCTGCGCGTAGGCGTTCAACACCGCGTAGGCCGGCGCCTGCCACACCGTCTTCTCTTCGGACCGATAGACGCTCTCCCACGGAGGGCTCTTCGATCTCCCCGCGCCGAGGAACAGCTGTGCGTGCTCGGCGCGGAGGCGCTGGATCGACTCGTCCGACGCGAGCGCGGCATGCATCCGCAGCAGCGCGTCGGTCAAGTCGGGTTCCGGAACCTCGGCGGCCAACGCGGGCAGCAGTTCCTTGTCGCGGACGTCGCGCAGCGCCTGCTCGGAGGCGCACTCCAGCAGCAAGCCGCCGAAGAGCTGATACAGCGCGGCGCGCGTGACCTCTGCTTGCGTGGCCATCAGTCGGTCCGTTTGACGCTGAAGCGAACCGAGGGGTTCGTGTACGTGGGATCGGAGATGTCGGCGTAGCCGGTCGGCGGCGAGGTGGTCTTGTCCGCGTCGCCGAACGTCTTGGCGTCGATGGTCGTCAGATCCTTCGAGAACTGCAGCGCGTACGAGGAGCAAGACAGCACGCACGCGGGGATGCGCTTCTCCGCAGGGAGCGCCAGGTTGTCGAGTCGGTGCGCACAGCCGGTGCACTTGTCGACCTTCTTGGTCTCCTCGTTGTAGGCGATGGCTCCATACGGACAACCGGCCATGCAGCGCTTGCATCCGTTGCATTTGCTGGCGTCGACCGAGACGAGTCCCGTGGTCGTGTCCTTGGCGAGCGCCCCCGTGGGACAGGCCGGCACGCAGGCCGGGCTCGCGCAGTGATTGCACGACATGGTGATGAACCGCCTGAACGGCTTCTCGGCGCCAGCCGATCCGGTGAATCCCTCCTCGGTAATGACCCGACGTCGCTGGATGCCGATGTCGAGATTGAACTCTTGCTTGCACGCGGCCTCGCAGCCACGGCAGCCGATGCACTTCGCGATGTTGATGTGCCAACCGAACTGCGGCATGTGAAGCCTCCGCTACGCCTTCGTCACCTGACAGACCAAGTCCTTGTGCGGCAGCTGCGCCGAGTGGACCTCGGTGCGCGGCGGCAGCAGCCACCCATCATGGGTGCCGCGACCCTTGGCGATCTTGCCGAGCCCCCAGTGCCCGAACCCTCGGACGAATCCGACGGTGTCGGGGCGAATGCCGTGCGTGATGTGGACTCTCGCGCGGACGATTCCGTAGGGGCTCTGGACGTAGACCATGTCTTCTTCGTCGAGGCTCCTGGCCGTCGCCGTGGTGGGGTGGATCCACAGCCGGTTCTCGGCCTTCATCTCCATCAGCCACGGGTTGTTGAACGTCCGCGTGTGGGCGTGCTCGACCTCCTTCCAAGAGATGAAGAACAGCGGGAACGCCGTGGTCGGCATCTCGTCCTGGTTCTTGAACGCAGGGAGGGGGTGGAATCGGATGTCGCCAGTCACGTCGTAGCCAGCGGGGAAGATCTTGCCGGTGTACGCGTCGTTCAACAGCGTGTCCCAGAACTGGAACTTGCCGCTCGGCGTCGGCCAGATGCCTGGCGCCTCGTCGTATGTCGTCGCGGTGGTGCTGGTTGCGAAGCCGAGGATCGCCTTCGAGGTCTTGTTGCGAACGGTGTAGATCTCGCCGCCCGCGGGACCGAACGTCAGGATCTCCATCGTCGCGCTGTCGAACGTCTTGCCGGTCGCCGTCTTCTTGTACTTCTCGAAGTGCGTTCCGCCGTACTTCCCGGTGAAGTCCTCGTTCCAGAACCCGGCGGCTCGGATCTCGTCGAACGTCATCTTCGCCTTCCAGCGATCGCTGCCGTCCGACTCCTTCTTCGCCATGTAATTGTCCCACTCCTTCTTGTTGTAGTTCTCGTCGACCGTCCAAACGGGGTCGACCTTGAACCGCGGAAGGCCCATGGCGCCGCCGAGGTCCATGAAGAACTGCGCTTCGGAGCGGCCGCCCGGAATCCAGGACTTCACGACCGGCTGACGAAGATTGATGGAGCGGAAGGAGACCCAGCGTGCGTTGAAGTCATAGCGCTCGAGGTAGTTCGAGCCGGGAACGATGATGTCAGCCATCATGGCCGTCTCGCTCATGTGCGTATCGACGCAGAGCACGAAATCCATCGACTCGAGCGCCTTCTTGGTGCGCTCGGGATCGCCCATGCTCATCATGAGGTTCTGGAAGACGATCACCGCGGCCTTCGCCGGGAAGGCGAACCCGAACGCATCCCGTTGGTTCACCAACGTCTCGCGCGAGTCGGCGTAGCTGCCGGACGAGTGTCCGTACAGATAGCGGCGGGTGAACTTCTTGCCCTTGGGCACCGTCGCGCCGGCCGGATAGACGGTACCGTCGGTGGCCTTGACCGGCCGCGTGGCGATCGCGTCCTCGGGCAGCGTGATGTCCTTCGTCCCGTCCGGACGCCAGCCGTCGTAGACGGTCGCGGTTCCGCCAGGACCCCAGGTGGAGCTGTTGGGGCGGCTCACGCCCTCGCGCTCCGGGTTGATCATCGCGCCGGAGCGGTCGACCGCGCCAAAGAGGCCCATCAGACAGACGATCGCGCGTCCGCCCTGCGTGGCGTTGCCTTTGTGACCGGGGCCGCTCCACACGTCGATGCAGATCTTCTTGCCGGCTTTGAAGGCGGCGATGAGATCATCGGCCATCCCTTCGATCGTCGCCTGCGGGATGCCGGTGACAGTCGCCGCCCAGGCGGCGTCCTTCACCTGACCGTCGGCGTACGTTCCGGTGTTGTTCAGATACTCCTTGAACGCGTTGAATCCGATGCCGTGTGCGGCGACGAACGTCGTGTCGTAGTTGCCGGTTCCGGACGCGTTGACGATGCGATGGCACATTGCGAGGGCGAGCGCGCCGTCGGTGCCCGGCTTGACCGCGACCCATTGGTCGGCCTTGGCCGCCGTGGTGTTGAACACCGGGTCGACGTAGACGAACTTGAAGCCGGTCTTCTTCGCGCCGCGGGCGAACGCCTTGGCGAGCCAGGTCCACTTGATCGCGGAGAGGAAGTTCCAGCCGAAGACCAGCAGGTGGTCGGCGTTGTCCAAGTCGGGCAGCGGGCGCTCGTTGCCGAACACCGACTTGTAGAGCGCCTTGCGCGAGGCGTCGCACAACATCGCGTGGTTGCTGTAGTTCGGGGACCCGAGCGCATCGCAGATGTCCTGCTGGATGTGCGTGAACGAGTGGTCTTCACCGAACCAGTGGATCGAGCGCGCGCCGTAGCTCGCCTTGATCGACTGGAGCTTGGTCGCGCTGTAGGTGATCGCCTCTTCCCACGTGATCGGCACGAAGGAGGAGGCGGAGCCGCGCGGTCCGACCCGACGCATCGGCGACTGCAGACGATCGGGATCGTAGAGCGACTTGCGACCGGAGTTGCCCTTGCAGCAGAGCGTGCCGTGCTCGTACTTGTTGCCAGTGAGCGCGAGTTGCGCCGTGTACTCCGCGCTGGTGCTGGCGACGTTGTTCGGGTCGCGGAGCGGCTCGATCTTCCGCAGCACGCCGGTCGCGTCGACGAAGCAATCGATGCCGCACTGCCCGCCGCACATGTTGCAGCCGGACTTGATCCACTTGCCCTTGGTGTAGTCGGTGATCTCGGACGCCTTCGCGCTCGAGATCCCCTTGAAGAGCCCCGGCAACCCGGTGAATGCGGCGCTGGCCGCGCCGATCGCCGCGCTCCACGTGAGGAAGCGTCGACGGTTCAAGCCCTGCTCGCGGTCCGCCTCTGGCGCGCCAGCATTCGCCTTCTGGTCTTGCTGCTTGTGCATTGCCCGCGTCTCCTACAGGTACTTGGTGGGGTAAGAGGTGTGGCAGGTGGCGCAGACCTTCACCGACACGTTCTTGCGAAGGCTGCTGCTCTTGCCGAGATCCCAGCTGCTGCGGCGGATCTCCGTCTTCACGTGACAGGTCGTGCACGCGGTCTTCGCGTGGGTGTCCATCGCGTGGAACGGCTTGAACTTCGCGTCGAGCGAGGTCTCGCCCTTACGGTCGGTGTGGCAAGCGACGCAGTTCGCGTCCGTGTACCAGGCCTTCGACGCGTCCATCATCGTGACCATGTTCCAGGTCTCGGGGACCCGGGGGATGGCCACGCGGACCGACATCGACTTGCCGGCGAGCACGCTCACCGAGCCAGCGTCGACGCTGACGGGACCACCGGCGACGATGCTCGTGCCAGAGAGCGCGAGGACGGCGCCCTCGGCGCGGAGCTGGTAGACGCCAGCGGGGACGTCGACGAGCTTGAACGCCCCGCTCGCGTCGGTCGTCGCGGTGAGACCCAGCGGCGATGTGACGATCTTCACGCCCGCGAGGTAGGCCGGACCAGGCATGTCCTTGTCGAAGGCGAAGCCCGTGATCTCACCGACCGAAGTTCCCGCTTCGCCGGGCGTGCCGGGCAGACCGGCTTCGCCAGGCTCGCCAGGCAAGCCAGCCTCGCCAGGCGCACCCGGGTCCCCTGGCGTTCCTGGCGTTCCCGGCGTTCCGGCTTCGCCAGCGGCTCCAGGCTCGCCGTTCGTGCCAGCAGCTCCGTCGCAGGCGGCAGGTGCGAGGAGCACAACCAGCAGCGCGGCGAGAGTTCTCGTCATGACGTGACCCTCCGAGGAATTCACATACGTTGGGCGATCGAGCGCCCGCACGGCGCGTCGCCTGAGCAAGAGCAGCGCCACGTGCGATCTGTGCGTGAGCGCGCGCTCGTCACGCCGCGCGTGTTACCGAATTCGGACGTCGCTCAGCCTCGCGAGGCGCAACGCGGCGGAATCGTTCGGGTCGGGAGTGTTACCGATTCGTAACGGCCAGCGTTACCCCGAGCCCCCATGGCCGCGCAGCTTCTCCCAGAGCGTCTTGCGGCTGATCCCGAGGAGCTCTGCCGCACGTCCCTTGTGACCCCCCGTCTGGGCGAGTGCTTCTTGGATTCTGCGCAGCTCGGTCTCACGCACGGTCTCGGCGAGCGACGAGCCTCGCGCGCTGGTCCGCTCGGCAGGCTCGAGCTCCGCGGCGAAGTGCCATGGCTCGATGGTGTCGGAGCCGCAGAGAGCTACTGCGCGGGCGACGAGGTTGGACAGCTCGCGCACGTTCCCGGGGAACGCTTGGGCGCGGAGCCAGGTCGAGGCTTGTTCGGAGAAGGCCCGCGCCGGCTTGCCTGCCTCGGCGGCATGGAGCTCGAGGAAGTGATTGGCGAGCAACGTGACGTCGTTGGCGCGCTCGCGGAGCGGCGGGAGCTGAATCGGCAGCACATTGAGCCGGTGGAACAGGTCCTCGCGGAAGCGGTGCTCGGCGACGCGTCCGCGCAGATCGACCTTGGTCGCCGCGACGATCCGCACGTCCACGGCAATCGGCTCGAGCCCGCCGAGCCGCTCGATGATCCGCTCCTGGATCGCGCGAAGCAGCTTCGCCTGCGGCGCGAGCGGCATCTCGTCGATCTCGTCGAGGAACAGCGTGCCGCCGCTCGCGAGCTCGAATCGACCCTTGCGGCGTCGGTCGGCGCCGGTGAACGCGCCTCGTTCGGCGCCGAACAGCTCGGACTCGAACAGCGTCTCGGGAATGGAGGCGCAGTTGATCGCGACGAACGGTCCGCTCGCGCGTGCGCTCAGCCCGTGGACCGCTCGGGCCACCAGCTCCTTTCCGGTGCCGGTCTCGCCCTGGACGATGATCGTCGCGCGCGCTTCGGCGGCGGCCTTCACCAGCCGGAACAACTTCGCCATCGGCGGCGAGGCGCCGATCATCCCGTGCAGACCTCGTTCGCCCGAGACCGGTGCGTCGTCCGCGCTGGCGCGACGGACGTCGACGTATCGACGAATCACCTCGAGCAGCGCCGACGTTTCGAACGGCTTGATGAGATAATCGCGCGCGCCGATCTTCATCGCGGCGACCGCGGTCTCGATGGTCCCATAGGCGGTGATCAGCACCACGTCGGCGGTGCGCCCGAGCCGACGCACCCGGGTGAGCACCTCCACTCCATCGATCCCCGGCAGACGCAGATCGACGATGGCGACGTCGTAGTCCGCGCGCTCGAAGCGCTCGACGGCTTCTTCGCCCGTTCCGACGGCGTCTACGGTGTAGCCCTCGGACCGAAGGCGATCCGCGAGCGGAATTCGCATCAGCGGCTCGTCGTCGACGATGAGGACTCGCGCGGGCTCAGGCATCGGAGTCTCTCCGCAACGGCAGGAGCACGTCGAACGTCGTACCACGCCCAACCTCAGACTCGACGTGAATGCTGCCGCCATGGCGCTCCACGATGCCGAGGCTCACCGAGAGGCCGAGGCCCGAGCCCGAGCCCTTGGTCGTGTAGAACGGCTCGAAGATCCGCTCGAGCGCCTCGGGGGCGATGCCCGGACCGCGATCCCGGACCCGGATGCGGCACTGCTCGTCGACTTGCGCGGTCTCGATCACGACGAGCCCGCCGTCTGGCATCGCCTCGGCGGCGTTGAGCACGAGATTCAACAAGACCTGCGCCATCTGGTGCGGATCGAGCGGGATCTTCGGCAGGTCGATGTCGTGTCGGAGCTCGATGCGCACCTTGCTCTTCCGGAGCGCCGGATCGGCCAGCGACACCACCTGCTCGGCGAGCCGATCGAGCTCCGTGGGTTGGACCTCGATCGGTCGCTGTCGTGAGAAATCGAGGAGGCCCCGGATGACGCGTTGCGCGCGCGTCACACCGTCCGCCATCAGCGTGTAGTACTCCCGGCGACCCGCCTCGTCGCGGTCGGTCGTCTGGAGGTTGTCGAGGCAATGCAGCACCCCCGACAGCGGATTGTTGATCTCGTGGGCGACGCCCGCGGCGAGCCGGCCGACGGCGACGAGGCGCTCTGATTGGGCCAGCCGCACCAGGGTGCGCTCGCGCTCATCGTGCGCGTGCTGGAGGCGATGCGCCATGTCGTCGAACGCACCGCAGAGCCGGCCGATCTCGTCGTCGCGCGTATCGTCGAGGCCGGTGTCGAATCGGCCCTCACCGAGTCGCGCGGCGGCCGCGGACACCTGGTCGAGCCGGCGCATCATGCGAGAAGAGAAGAGCAGCGCGAGGCCAACGCCCAAGGCGACGACGCCGAAGCCGACCCCGGCGAGTCGAACCATCGCCCACCGCGGCGCCTTCGCGATCGTGTCGGTCGAGATGCCGAGGTGCACCCATCCGGCTACTCCTCCGAGGATGGGCGCCGCGACATCGCGCACGCCCCGACCATCGATCTCGATCGACATTGGAGCGAGCGACTGGGCATCGGGCGCGGGCGCACCATGCACTGCGAGGAGATCGGCGGGAAACCCCAAGGGAAAGGTGTGCGCCGAGACCTGGCCGCGTGTATCGAGCACGAACACGTAGGCGAGCTCGCCATTGGCGCCGCGGATGTCCCTCAGCCGACGCTCCGCGCCGATGCGGTCGCCGGTCAACACGTCGTCGACGAGGAGCTCCGCGGTCTGGCGCGCGAGGACTTCCGCCCGGGCATCGACCTCATGACCAACGCTGCGCTCGACGGCCTCGATGAACAGGAACGCGGCCATCGGCCCGAAGACGGCGAGCGGCAGGAGCAACACGAGCAGGAGCTGAGCGCGGACGCCGAGGCTCCTCACGGGGCCATCTCCCCGTCGACGCCGTACGCCTCCATTCGAACGAGACGAACGCTCTCGTACGCGCGAGGATCGACCGGTACGAACTTATCGAAGCCGAGCTCGACGAGCAGCCCACGGCCCTGCGCGTCCTCGTGCATCTGGAGGAGGGCCGTGCGCATGGCCTCGACGAGCTTTGGGTCGAGTCCGCGTCGGGCGACGATCGGTGGGCTGCCGAACGCGGGTGACTTCAGGAGCACGCGCACCCGCGAGAGGAGTCCGGGATCGTCGTGAGTCATCAGGTCGAAGACGAGGCTGTCGACGGCGGCCGCTTCGACGCGCGCGGTCGCGACCATGCGGATCGATTCGGTGTGCGAGTGGGTGTACACACTGTCGCTGAAGAAGGTTCCCCCGGCCTTGCGCGCCAGTGACTCCGGGTACAGCCGACCGGTGAGCGACAAGGCGTCGACGAACGCGAACCGCCGGCCTCGAAGCTCCTCGAACCTCGTCGCCGGGTCCTGCTGCCTCACGAGCACCAGCGAATGGTAGGTCGCGGTGCCCTTGGTCGATGGCGCCGCGAGCAGCTCGATGGTCTGGGAGGGCAACGCGACGAACGCGCCGCTGCAGACCAAGGCGAAATCGACCTCGCCCCGTGCGAGCAGATCGTTCGTCTCCGCATAGGTCTCGCGTTGCGCGACGCTGACGCCGCGGCCAAGGCGAGCCCCCAACCACGCAGCGAGACGCTGCCGACCCTCGACCATCGCGCGAGGCGAGATGCGTGTGCCGATGGCGAATCGCAGCACGCCTTTGGCTTCTGGCGCAGCCTCGGGAAGCCGTCGAGACGTATCGACGTGCAGGGGAGCCGTGCGTCTCTCGCAGGAGAGGACGATCGCCAACGCCACCGTCACCAGCAAAGCCATCGGCCGTGGTGTGACGATTGCAGCAGACATCCTGCACCTCCGAGCGGACGGTAGCGCGTGATCGCGAGGACCGCGACCCGGGCCATGCGACCCGTCATGTCGACGAGGGCACGTGGTGCCTAGAGTCGGCACGGTGAGCGTGGCAACGAGAGCCCGGTGCACGTCTCACGACGGGCACGACCACCAGTCCGCGGAGGCACACGTCCATGGCCGATGAGGTTCGATTGCTGGCGTTCGCAGGGGCCCGTGATGTGGTCGGCGCCGGCGAGCTCTCGATCGCGCTCGCGAGACCCGAGTCTGCCCGCGCCTTCCTCGATCGGCTGGTCGAGCGGTTCCCCGGGCTGTCCCGACATCGGGGCTCGTTGCGCCTCGCGGTGAACGGCACCTATGCGCTGTGGGACGAAGAGGTCCGACCGGGCGACGAGGTCGCTCTGATCCCGCCAGTCGCTGGAGGCTGACTCGCCCCATGCTCCTCGCCCGCCAGGTAGGGACCGATCGCTGGTTGCTCGAGACGCCTAGTCAGCCTTAGTCACAGCTCGAACACCCGGAGCTCTTGCGCGCCTCGATCTCGGACTCTGCTGCGGCCGCGACCTCTGCGACGAGAGCCCGTGCGAGCGCGCGGCGATGGGCGGGCAGATGCGCGAGCACCGCGCCGAGCACATCCCGCTCTTCTTCGAGCATTCCCTCCACGCAGCTGCGGCCCTTGCGGGTGAGCCGGTTCCCGGTGGCCCGGGCATCACCCGCGACCTGGATCCGCTCGACATAGCCACCCGCTTCGAGCTTCGAGAGGTTGCGGCTGGCCGTCGAGAGGTCGATGCCGAGCGCGTGGGCCAAATCGGTGTTGAGCAGCGTGCCATCCACGAGCAGCCGCATCGTGTCGAACTGCTGCAGGGTCACGTCGCAACAGACCACGTCGCGCTCGAGGCGGCCGATCCCGCGAACGAGGCGCCGCAGTGCAGTGGCGAAGTCATTCGGGGCGCTCACGACCGATGAGGGTGGTCGTGTAATTCCGGTCGGTCAAGCACGTCACCAGACTGTTACTTGCATCGTACAAGTACATGCGGCAGAACGCCCGGACATGGGCGTGCGCATTGGCATCAACGGATTCGGTCGCATGGGGCGCCTCGCACTGCGCGCGGGGTGGGGCGCGAACGACATCGAAATCGTCCACGTCAACGAGGTCAAGGGCGGCGCCGAGACGGCCGCGCACCTGCTGACGTTCGACTCGATTCACGGTCGGTGGGGCCACGACGTGCGCGGCACGGGCGACGGGCTGGAGATCGACGGCAAGCGGCTCGGCTTCAGCGCGCACGCTGCTCCGGGCGACGTGCCGTGGCATGACGCCGGCGTCGACCTCGTGCTCGAGTGCTCGGGCAAGTTTCGCACGACCTCGACCCTCGCCCCCTACTTCGACAATGGCGTGCGCAAGGTAGTCGTGGCCGCTCCGGTCAAAGAAGGCGCTCTCAACGTCGTGATGGGCGTGAATGATCACGAGTACCGCCCGGCGGAGCATCACCTGCTCACCGCGGCGTCGTGCACCACCAACTGCCTCGCGCCGGTGGTGAAGGTCGTGCACGAGGGGCTCGGCATCCGCCATGGGGTCATCACGACGATTCACGATCTGACCAACACCCAGACGGTCGTCGATGCGCCACACAAAGATCTGCGTCGTGCGCGTGCCAGCAGCCTGTCGCTCATTCCAACGACCACTGGCTCGGCAACTGCGATCACGCTCATCTACCCCGAGCTCCAAGGCAAGCTGAACGGCCTCGCGGTCCGGGTGCCGCTCCTCAACGCGTCCCTGACCGACTGCGTCTTCGAGGTCGAGCGCGCGACGACCGTCGAAGAGGTGAACGGCATGCTCGAGCGCGCCGCGAACGGCCCCTTGAAGGGCATCCTCGGCTACGAGACCCGCCCGCTGGTGTCGGTCGACTACAAGGACGATCCGCGTTCGTCGATCATCGACGCGCTCTCCACGATGGTCGTCGACGGCACCAGCGTGAAGATCCTCGCCTGGTACGACAACGAGATCGGCTACGTCCATCGGATGGTCGAGCTCGCGCAGAAGGTCGCCGCGGGCCTTTCGTGAGCGCGGTTCGGAACTACGCGCTGGTCACCGCGGCGTATTGGGGGTTCACCCTCACCGACGGCGCGCTGCGCATGTTGGTGCTCCTCCACTTCCATGCGCTCGGGTTCACCCCGGTTGCGCTCGCGTTCCTATTCCTCTTCTACGAGTTCTTCGGGGTGGTGACGAACCTCCTCGGCGGGTGGATCGCGTCGCGCATGGGGCTCAAGGTCACGCTCACCAGCGGCCTCGGCCTGCAGGTGTTCGCGCTCGGGATGCTCTCACTCGTGAAGGACGGCTGGCCGGTCTCCGTGTCGGTCGCTTACGTGATGACCGCACAGGCGCTCTCGGGCATCGCCAAAGACCTGACGAAGATGAGCGCCAAGACGTCGGTCAAGGTGCTCGTTCCCAAAGGCGAGCACGGCGCGCTGTTCAAGTGGGTCGCGGTGCTCACAGGCTCGAAGAACGCTCTCAAGGGCGTGGGCTTCTTCCTCGGGGGCTTCCTGCTCGCGACGCTGGGGTTCCGCGGCGCGCTGTGGGCGATGGGCGGCGCGCTCGCGATCGTCCTGTTCGGCTCGACGGTCTCGCTGCCCGCGGAGCTCGGTCGGGCCAAGACCAAATCCAAGCTCTCGACGCTCCTCTCGAAGAACCGCGAGGTGAACGTGCTCTCGGGCGCGCGGTTCTTCCTCTTCGGCGCGCGGGACGTGTGGTTCGTCGTGGGCGTGCCGGTGTTCCTGTCGACGGCGCTCCACTTCAGCGTCACCGAAGTCGGTTCGTTCCTCGCCGCGTGGGTCATCGGGTACGGCGTGATCCAGTCGGCGGCGCCCGCGGTCATTCGTCGCGCCACCGGCGGCGAGGTCCCCGGAGGCGGCGCGGCGCGTGGCCTCGCGCTCCTGCTCGCGTGCGTCACTGCGCTCGTTGCGCTCGGCGTTCGCTTGGTGCACGCGCCGATGTTCGTCGTCGTCGTAGGCCTCGCGGTGTTCGGCGTGGTCTTCGCGATCAACTCGTCGGTGCACTCGTATTTGATTCTCGCCTACTCCGATGGTGACAAGGTCGCGCTGAACGTCGGCTTCTACTACATGGCCAACGCGGGCGGACGGCTCGTCGGCTCGCTGCTTTCGGGCGTCTTGTACCAACTTGGCGGTGTCGCCGGGTGCCTGTGGGGCTCGGTCGCATTTGCCGGGGCGACGTTCGTCGTGTCGATGCTGTTGCCCGCCGGCCACCCCGCGATCGCGCTCGACCAGCTGGGCGAAGACGCGGGCGGCGGGGACTGATCAGCCGAGGAGCGTCGGCTCGAGGTCCGCCGGCATCGCGGCGAGCTCGTCGTCGGTCAGGCGTGCGTAGACCTCGATGGCGTTGCCGTCGGGATCCTCTAGCCACAGCTCGTGGAGCGGGGTACCGCGCCAGGTGGTGCGCGGCGGTTTGACGATCTTCACGGCCGCGTTGCGTGCGAGCGCGTGCGCGCGCACCACCGCGGCGCGATCCGCGACGCAGATGCCGAGGTGGTAGAGGGTGTCGTGGTGCAGCTCCTTTCCGTCGGAGACGAGCAGCACGAAGTTGGTGCGGAGCTCCGGCGAGAGGAACGTCGCGTAGCGGTGGGTCCACTCCTTGGGCGAGACGCCGAGTAGCCAGGCGTAGAAGCGCACGCTGCGGGGGAGGTCGTGCACGCGGACGCTCGCGTGGAACTCGCTCGGCCGCAGCGCCTCGGGCATGTCACGGAGGGCGGCGAGCACCGCGATCCGGGCGCGGAGCTGATCGCGCGCGGTGCGGAATCGGTCGAGCTGCTCGGCGCGCGAGAGATCGTCGTGCCCGGCCGGATCGGAAATCGGCCAATGGATGCGGCGCGCGCTCCCGAGGAACGCGGGGCAGACCTCCTCGGCGCACAGCGTGATCACGGTGTCGACGGTGCTCGCGTCGATGGCCTCGACCGACTTCGACGACTGCGCGTTCGCGTCGATGCCGAGCTCGGCGAGCGCTTCACGCGCGAGCGGGTGGACGTGCGACGGCTCGCTGCCGGCGCTTTGCACGACGACGCGATCGCCGAACGCCTGGCGCGCGAGGCCCTCAGCGAGCTGGCTTCGAGCGGAGTTGCGGACGCAGAGGAACAAGATGCTCATGCGGGCTGGACCTTGGGATAATACCGACGCTGGATCCACAACGCGACGTTGACGAGGCCGATGAGCGCCGGCACCTCGACGAGCGGACCGATGACCGCCGCGAGCGCCGCGCCGCTGTGGATGCCGAAGGTGGAGACCGCGACGGCGATCGCGAGCTCGAAATTGTTCGACGCCGCGGTGAACGAGAGCGTGGCCGAGCGCTCATAGTTGGCGCCAAACCGTTTGCTCATCCAGAACGACACCGCGAACATCACCAGGAAGTACACGAGCAGCGGGATGGCGATGCGCACCACGTCGAACGGAAGATGCACGATCGTCTCGCCCTTGAGCGAGAACATCACGACGATCGTGAACAACAGCGCGACCAGCGTCAGCGGGCTGATCCGCGGAACGAACTTGCTCTGGTACCACTCGAGCCCCTTGGCCGAGACCAGCACGCGGCGCGTGAAAAACCCCGCCGCGAACGGGATGCCGAGGTAGACGGCGACGCTCTTGGCGATGTCGCCGATGCCGATCGCGACGACCACGCCCTTCATCCCGAGCCAGGTCGGCAGCAGCGTGGCGAAGAAGTACGCGTACACCGAGAAGAACAACACCTGGAAGATCGAGTTGAATGCGACCAGACCGGCGCAGTACTCGGTGTCACCCTTGGCGAGGTCGTTCCACACGATCACCATCGCGATGCATCGCGCGAGGCCAATCAGGATGAGTCCCAGCATGTACTCGGGCTTGTCGCGCAAGAAGACGACCGCGAGCGCGAACATCAGCACCGGACCGACGACCCAGTTCTGCACCAGCGACAGCGCGAGAATTCGCTTGTTGCGGAAGACCTCGCCGAGCTCCTCGTAGCGGACCTTCGCGAGCGGCGGGTACATCATCACGACGAGCCCGATGGCGATCGGAACCGACGTGGTGCCGGCGCTCATCCGCGAGAGGCTCGTCGCGAACGCCGGCACCCAGAGGCCGAGCGCGATGCCGAGGCCCATCGCGAGGAAGATCCACAGCGTGAGGAACCGATCGAGGAACGAGAGCCTGCCGGCAACACCAATGGACATCTCAGAGCCCTGCTACCAGTGCGCGGAACCGTCGAAGCGTGCGCGGCTCGCGCGCGTCGTGCTCTGCCTTGGCCGGAGGGCAACAGGGTGCCGCCTTGTTCATCGTAATGCTACGATTGGGTCTTTCGTGCGCGTGCGTCAATGTGCATAATCGTATTGGCGTCCATCGTGGACGACCGATTCTGCAATCGGCCCCGACGAACCTTGCGTCCTTTCGGGACCATCCCCGTCATCAAAGGCAGGAGGTTCGAAAGCAATGAACGAGCGTACGCAAGAAGAGGTTCGGAACGCGGTGCGTGAGCAGTACGGCAAGGTGGCCAAGGCCGAGCCGAAGAGCTGCTGCGCGCCGGGCTGCTGTGGAGCACCCGACGCGAACATCAGCCTGGCGCTCGGCTACTCGCCCGAGGAGCTGGCGGCGGTGCCTGAGGGCGCGAACCTTGGCCTCGGCTGCGGCAACCCGCAGGCGATCGCCGCGCTGCGGCCGGGCGAGACGGTCCTCGACCTCGGCAGCGGCGGCGGGTTCGACTGCTTCCTCGCGAGCAAGCAGGTCGGCGAAACCGGCCGCGTCATCGGTGTCGACATGACGCCGGAGATGCTGAGCCGCGCGCGGAAGAACGCCGAGACCGTGCAAGCGAAGAGCGTGGAGTTCCGGCTCGGAGAAATCGAGCACCTTCCGGTCGCCGACAACACGGTCGACGTGATCATCTCGAACTGCGTGATCAACCTCTCGCCCGACAAGGGCGCGGTCTTCCGCGACGCGTACCGGGTGCTCAAACCGGGAGGCCGGCTCGCGATCTCCGACGTGGTCCTGCTGAAGCCGATTCCCGAGCAGTACGCCTCGCAGGTCGAGGCGCTCACCGGCTGCGTCGCCGGGGCCGTCACGGTCGAGACGCTGCAGGCGCTCCTGCGGGTCGCGGGCTTCCAGGACATCCGCATCGAGCCCAAGCCCGAGAGCGCGGAGTTCATCCGGCAGTGGATGGAGGGCGCCCAGGAGTACGTGGCCTCGGCCACCATCGAGGCGCGCAAGAAGTGATGAGGGCGCCGGTCCGATCTGCGGCTGCGTGGACCGGACCGGCGCGCCATTTCGCAGATGGGGACGAGCGGCTGCGGGCCGGCATGGATCCAGCGGCGGTTACGGGTCGAAGATTTCCTGCGTCCTTTGTTCGGGTCTTGCGTCTTCAGGGATGAAGCCATGAATCAGGTGAATCAGGACTCCCATGCGATGACCCCGGTCGTGCTCGCGCTGCGCGACGGCCTGCGCCGCTTCGTCGCCAAGCGGGTGCGTCCCGAGCACGTCGACGACCTCGTCCAGGACATCCTCTTGCGCATGCACGAGCGCGCCGGGGATCTCCGCGACGAAGCGCGGCTTCCGGGCTGGGCGTTCCGCATCGCGGCCACCGTGGTCGCCGATCATCACCGCAAGAAGCGACCCGAGGTCCACGAGGACGCCGAGGTGGTGGACGAGCCCGAGGCTGGAAACGTGAACGAAGTGGTCGCCGGGTGGCTGCGACCCATGCTCGCGCTCTTGCCCGCCGAGTACGAAGAGGCCGTCGAGCTCGTCGATGTGCAGGGCCTCAGCCAACGCGAATATGCCGAGCGCGCGGGCCTGTCGCTCTCGGGCGCCAAGTCGCGCGTGCAGCGTGGTCGGCGGATGATTGAAGAGCTCGTCCGCGGTTGCTGCGATCTCGAGCTCGACACGCGCGGGAACGTCATCGGCTACGAACGTCGCAACTGCTCCTGCAGCTGAGAGGGATCATGCGCATCATCTCGTGGGTCGTCGCGCGCGCGGCGTACCCCGGAATCGTCGTTTCCTCGCTCGTCTTCGCGAGCCGGCTGCTCGATCGCGGCGTCGCCGTCGGGCTCGTGGTCACGAGCGCCTTCGTGCTCGCGCTCGGGCTCACCGCGCTGCTCGAACAAATCCAGCCCTTCGATCGCGATACGCGCGCGACCTGGCTCGATGCAGCGTACCTCGGTCTCGCGAGCGTGGTGCAGACGTTCGGCAGGCTGCTCGGCCAGGCGTTCGCAACCGTGCTCGGTGTGCTGCTCGTCTCGCACTTCGGCCCGCGTCCGTGGCCGCATGGTTGGCCGCTCTGGACGCAGATCGCCCTCGCGGTGACGCTCGCCGATCTCGGGAAGTACTGGATCCACCGCGTCGCGCACGAGCGCGCCTGGCTCTGGCGGTTTCACGCCGAGCACCACGCGCCCGCGCAGATGTACTCCCTCAATGGAGTGCGGCTCCATCCAGTGAACCTGCTGTGGAACGTCGGGCTCGACGCAGGGGTGCCGCTCGCCCTCGGGCTCGACGGGCGTGCGGTGATCCTTGCGGCAGTGTTTCGCGGAACGATCTCGGTGCTCCAGCACGCGAACGCGGAGCTGTCGCTCGGTCCGCTCAATTGGATCTTCTCGACGCCGCAGCTCCACCGCTGGCACCACTCGGCGGTGCTGCGCGAGGCCAACGCGAACTACGGCTCCACCTTCATCGTGTGGGACGTGCTCTTCGGAACGCGTCTCCTGCCGTCGGGTCGGCCGGCCGCGCTCGGACTCGCCGACGGCACCCGGCATCCGAGGCATCTGTGGAAACAGCTCGCCTGGCCGTGGTGCGCCCAGCGCTGCGTGGCTACCGTTTCCGAGTGATCGATCCGAAGCACCGCATGTCTCGCGCCTGTCGGCCACGGTGGAGCCGGTGATGGCTCGAAACGGGGCGCGCTGATGGCCGTCGACGTCCTCACCGAGATCGTGATCGCGCGTCCCCGCGCCGAGGTCGCCGCGTACGCGGGCGATCCGAGCAACGCGCCCGAGTGGTACGTGAACATCAAATCGGTGGAGTGGAAGACCGAGCCGCCCCTCGCCCTCGGATCCCGAGTGGCCTTCGTCGCGCGCTTCCTCGGCAAGCGAATGGCGTACACGTACGAGATCGTGGAGCTCGTCCCCGGTGAGCGACTGGTGATGCGGACGGCCGAGGGGCCGTTCCCGATGGAGACGACCTACACCTGGGAACCCGCGGCCGAGGGCACTCGCATGACGCTGCGCAATCGCGGGGAGCCGGCGGGGTTCTCCAAGCTGGTCGCCCCCTTCATGGCGGCGGCGATGCGCAAGGCGAACCGTGACGACCTCGCCCGCTTGAAAAGAACGCTGGAACGTCGCTGACGACTTGATGTCATTGCTGCCACCGACCACGGGTCTGACCCGATGCTCCCACTTCGGCGACGGATGGCGCCCCGGTGTGTGACAGGCAGGTTACAGATCGGTGACAGCGTGGGTTACGATGGGTGACCGATGCGTAAGGTCAGCCTCTTCGCCCTCGCCCTTGCTTCCGTCGCTTGTTCCTACGTGGCCGCCTCCGGCTGCTCTTCGAAGGACGACGACAACAACGCGCAGACCGATGCCGGCACCGACTCCGGCGCGAGCGAGCTGACGAAGTTCTCGCCCAAGGGGTGCGGCTACACCGTCGCGCGCACGCAGGTCGAGAACATCGGCGGGTTCGAATTGCACGCCGATACCGCGAGCGCCGACCCGAAGCTGAAGAACGTGCGCCGCGGACTCGGGGGCGAGGTCGATCACGGCACACCGGCCTACGCGGATCCGGGCAAGACCTTCTCGATCGGTTGGCAGACCGAGCCGACGACTTTGGCCTCGCGGATCAAGTTTGGCGAGTCGCCCGACAAGCTCGATCAGACCGCCGATGGCTTCAGTTTCATCGTGCCGCAGCAGCTCAAGGTCGGTCCCGAGGACGGCCTGCGTTTCCACGAGGTGCACGTCTGCGGGCTGACGCCGGGGCGCACCTATCACTATCAGGTCGGGGGCGGCGCTGCGGGCAAAGAGGTGTGGAGCCCGGTGTATTCGTTGACCACCGCGCCGGCCTCCAAAGACGCAGTGAAGCTCGGATTCTCGGGCGATTCGCGCGACGAGCTCGGGCGCACCGAGCTCCCGGTGTGGCGTTCCATCGCCAAGCGCTACAAGGCCGACAACACCCAGGTGGTGCTGTTCTCGGGCGACATGGTGCTCGCAGCGGCGAACCAGGACATGTGGGACACCTGGCTCAAGGCTGCCGGCGACGCAGGGCCGACGGTGTTCTTCGCGCTCGCTCCCGGCAACCACGAGAACGAGCAGGCCCGCGCGTTCGCGCACGTGCTGATGCCCGGCGCCGCGACGGCGAACGCGGAGCGGTACTCGTCGTTCGACTACGGCCCGCTGCACATCGTGATGATCGACGACTACCCGGGCGTGGTCTCGCCGACCATCGACGACAGCGGGTACAAAGAAGAGCTCGCCGCGTGGCTCGACAAGGACCTGACCAAGGCCAACGCCAATCGGGCGAACGTGCCGTGGATCGTCACCTTCCACCACCACCCGATCTACAGCGACACGACGCAGTCCTCGCGCGACAAGGAGAAGACGGCGACCAAGGCGTTCTTCCAGCCGCTGTGGGACAAGCACAAGGTCGACGTCGACCTCGCCGGTCACGACCATTTCTACGAGCGGTTCAAGCCGATGGTCGCCGGCGACAAGGAAGACGCGAAGGGCACGGCGTACATGGTCAACGGGGCGTCGGGTGCGCCCGCCTACTCGCTGAAGGCGGACACGCCGCTCGCCGCGTTCAAGACGCTGTACGAACCGGACAAGGGCGAAGGCGTCTATGGCATCGCCACTGTCGACACTGCCAGCTTCAAGGTGAAGATGTACAAGGTGTCGCCGAGCGGCTCGAGCCCTGGCGACGACACGGTGATCGACGAGTTCGAAGTCACCAAGAAGTAGCCGGTGACGGTCGTGGAAATGTCACACGGGTGACACCGTCCGCTCACCGTCGCGACGTAGCCTCGACTCATGTCGCGCGACAGCGGCGCGCCGGGATCTACCACCGGCTCTGATTTCGGTCTGTGGATCGTGCTCGTGGTCGGGCTCGTTCTCGCGATCGCACGCTGACGTCCGCGACGAAGGTCGCATGTCGAAGGCTCCCCTGGTCGCCGCGTTGTTCGTGGCGAGCACCCAAGTCGCGTGTGTTGGCTGCACCGACGACACCCCGTTCGTCTCCAAGCTGCAGAACACGTCGAACCCTGGCGGCGGCGACGCCGAGCTCACGACGTTTTCGCCGGCAGGCTGCGGCTACACGATCGCGCGCGTCGCCATCGAGGGCGTCGCGCCGTTCAATCCCCACAAGGACGTGGTGAGCGCCGACCCGCAGCTGCGGTACGTGCGACGCGGTCTCGGGGGCGACGTGTCGCCGACCGCGACGAGCGGCCGCGCCGACCCGTCGACCAGCTTCAGCGTCGGATGGCAGAGCGACAACGAGACGCTCGCTTCGAAGATCAAGTACGGAGAGTCGGCCGACAAGCTCGATCTGTCGACCACCGGGTTCAGCTACGTGGTCGAGCAGCAGTTCAGCGTCGGTCCCCCGGACGGCATCCGCTTCCACGAGGTGCACGTCTGCGGCCTGAAGCCCGGCCGCACGTACTACTACCAGGTCGGCGGAGGCGCCGCGGGCAAGGAGGTGTGGAGCAAGACCTACTCGCTCACCACCGGGCCCGCAGCTGGCGCGACCGATGCGGTGAAGATCGGGTTCGCCGGCGACTCGCGCGACGCGCTCGGCCGTACCGAGCTCCCGGTGTGGCGCGCGATCGCCCAACGGTACAAGGCCGACGGCACCAACATCGTCCTCTTCTCCGGCGACATGGTGCTGGTCGGCGCGAACCAGAGCATGTGGGACGTCTGGTCGAAGGCGGTCGGCGAGGCAGGGCCGTCCGTGTTCTTCGCCCTCGCCCCGGGCAACCACGAGAACGAGCAGATCCGCTCGTTCGCGCACATGCTCATGCCCGGCGCGGCGACGAAGAATGCCGAGCGCTACTCGTCGTTCGATTACGGCCCGGTGCACGTAGTGATGCTCGACGACTACCCGGGCATCGTCGCGAAGAACATCGACGACACCGGCTACCGCGACGAGGTCCTCGCCTGGCTCGACAAGGACCTGGCGAAGGCGACGGCCAATCGCTCCGCCGTGCCGTGGATCGTCACGTTCCATCACCATCCGCTCTACAGCGACACGACGCAGGTGGAGCGCGCCGCCGAGCGCGCGCAGGTGCGCCTGGCGTTCCAGGCCCTGTACGACAAGTACAAGGTCGACCTCGACCTCACCGGACACGATCACTTCTACAACCGGTTCAAACCGGTCGTCTCCGGCGACACCGAGGACCCGAAGGGCACGATCTACGTGGTCTGCGCCGGCGCCGGCGCTCCTTCGTACTCGCTCAAAGACGGCAACCCGCTCACCGCGTTCAAGACCCCGTACGACCCGGACAAGGGCGAGGGGATCTACGGGCTCGCGACCGTCGATGCGAGCTCGTTCAAGGCCAAGATGTACCGGATGGGATCGACCGCGTCGGGATCGAGCCCCGCGGACGACACGGTGATCGACGAATTCGAGATCGCAAAGAAGTGATCATGAACCTCCGACACGTCGCGTTCGCGCTGGTCCTCTGTTCGTCCTCCACCGCGCTCGCACAGACCGAGGCGGCTCCGGGCACGCTGCACTGGAAGCACTCCGAGCTCTCGCCGTACGTCGAGAGCAGCGACCACGAGCTCTTCCTCCAGCTCGCCGGTCGCGTGCACATCGACGGCTACGCGTTCGCCGGCCCGGGCGTGAAGGACTACCAGCGGCCCGACGCCGACGGGAAGGGACGCCAGATCGGCACCGGTCTCAAAGGGAACCTCGCGTTCCGTCGGTTCGTTCTCGAAGTCGGAGGCGCCTACAAGGAGAAGTGGTTCTTCTGGATCGGCGGGAACTTCGCCCAGAGCACCCTCGACTTCAACCAGAACCCGCAGTCGTCGGCGATGGTCTACGACGGGTACGTCGGGTATGAGGCCGACCCGCTGCTGCGCATTCAAGCCGGTCAGTTCAACACACCGTTCACGATGGAGAACGTCACCTCCTCGCGGTGGCTCGACGCGATGGAGCGTTCGCTCACGGTGCGCACGCTCGGGGCGCCCTACAACAAGGACCTCGGCTTGATGGCCTGGGGCACCGCACCCTCGGGCATCTTCGACTACCAGCTCGGAGTCTTCGGCGGCGACGGGATGAACCGTCCCTCGGTCGACAACCGCGTCGACGTCATGGGCCGCGCGCTCGTGCGTCCGCTCGCGAGCCGCGAGGACGCGCTCGCGAAGATGCACGTGGGCGCGAGCTTCCGCTACGGCCGCCGCGACCCGGATTACGTCTTCTACGACGCGCCGGCCATGACCACGCCTGGCGGATACGCCTACTGGACTCCCGTCTACGGAAAGGGAGCGACCGAGACGCACGTCCTCCCCGCGAACCATCAATTCGCGGCGGCTGCCGAGCTGTACGTGCCGCTCGAGAAGTTCGATCTGAAGAGCGAGTTCGTCTATGTGCGCGAGGGTCGACGCGAGGCCTTCGTCAACGCGCTGTGGGACAACGAGCGATACGGCACGCTCTCGGGATTCGGCGGCTACGCGCAGTTGTCGTTCTGGCTCATGGGCTCACCGCGGGTGAACGGCCACCCGGGCACCTACCCGGTGATCAAAGCGCCGAAGGTCGCCGGCGCTGCATCGCCGAGCGGTCTGCAGCTCGCGCTTCGGGGCGAGATCCTCCGCCTGAAGTACGACTCCAACAGCGGCACGCCGGAGCTCGAGGCAGGGTTCCTCGACAAAGAAGCCGAGAAGATCACGGTGAACGCGTACCAGGCCGCGCTGACGTATTGGGCGACCAAACACGTGCGCCTCACGGCCGAATATTCGCTGTATCAATTCCCGGGCAGCCCGAACTCGAGCGTGTCGCGGGTCGGCGAGTTCCCCGATCCCGGCAAGCGTGCGACCAACCAGGCGACCGCGCCGGGCGCACGCGCCAACGCGTTCGACTTCTCCGCGAACCACTTCCACGAGTTCGGAATCCGGGTCGGGCTCGCGCTCTGACCAATCGTTGCGTGTCGTTTGCAGATTCGGCCCACGGCCGTCGCGCGCGGGCTCCATCTTTCCGCGCATGTCGTGTTTCCTCGTCGTCTCCGAGACGCCCTTTCCGAAGGACCTGCTGCGCGGTCGCGCCGCGTTCGTTCATGCCGGGTCGCTCCAACTCCGCTGGGTCGAAGGGCTTCTCGATGTCGACAAGGTGTCGATGTTGCTCGGTCGTCACCCGAACGCGCACGTGCTGTGCGGTCACATCCACCGCGGCGGCGACCACTACTTCTCTCGAGCCGACGAGCCGCAGATCTTCGTCGCCAACGCGGTGGTCGATCACGAATCGCCGTTGCGCTTGTACGAAGCGATTGGGGACCGGCTCTACACGGTCGAAGAAGCGACGCACACGATCGATCCCTTCGACGCACTCTCCCCGCTGGTGGCCTGAGCACATCTGCTCACGTTGCGACAATGTCGCTTCGGATAGACCGGTTCGTCACTACAGCAGCGCAACATGGCCTGAAATCGAACAGCAGGAGGCCAGAATGGCGCGCTACGAAATCCGGCCGCTCGGTCGCGAAGACTTCTCCCTGATCATGCAGCTCGAGAACGAGTTGTTCGGCGCAATGGGCGAGTCGACGCTCGGACCGTATTACGTGCGGTTGTGCTGTGACTTCTTCGGGGACTCGTGTTTCGTCGCGACGGTCGAGGGGCGACCGGTCGCGTATCTCCTCTCGTTCGTCCGCGATCGCGAGGTGTACTGCACGACCCTCGGCGTGCTGCCCGAGTTTCAGGGGTCGCGCGTGACCCATCAGCTCCTCCGCGCGTTCCTCCGTCGGATCATCGACCGCTGCGACGCGTGCTGGTTCACCGTCAGCGAGTCGAACTCCGGCGCCCGCGCGCTCCACGCGATGCTCGGCGCACGTGAGCTCGAGGTCCGCGACGACTTCTACGGCCCTGGCGACGGGCGGATCGTGTCCCGCATCGACCGCGAGACCTTCGAGGCGATGCGGCCCAAATACGAGCGCCTCGGCCTCGTTCCGCGGCGTCAGCTCGAAGAGGTGGCCGCGTGAGCTTCGCGTTGGCCGGGTCGCGGCTCGCCCACACCGCGCGCTGCACGCTCGATGCGCATCGCGAGGTGCGCTGGTTCCCCGTCACGCCCGGGGCTCGGCGTCGCGCGCAGGCGCGGGCGCTGCAACGGACGTGCGTGTCGCTGGTCACCGGGTTCGGGCTCGACGTGCGCACCATCGGCCCGCGGCCGGAGGGGCGCGTGCTGCTCGTCTCCAATCACCTCAGCTACATCGATCCGATCGTTCTCGCGACGACCGTTCCGTGCACCGCGATCGCCAAGGCCTCCGTGGAGCGCTGGCCGTTCCTCGGCGCCCGCCTTTCGGAGCTCGGCACCATCTTCGTCGATCGCGAGGACGGCATGTCGCGGGCGCGGGCGCTTCGGCAAGCGCGTCGCGCGCTCCTCGACGGCGTCTCGGTGCTCAACTTCCCCGAGGGCACGACCACCAACGGCGATCGGCTGCACCCGTTCCGCCGCGGCTTGTTCGGGGTCGCGCAGGAGCTCGACGTTCCCATAGTGCCGGTGCGCATCCAGCTCTCCGACCCGGACCTGTGCTGGGTCGGTGACGACAACTTCCTCCCGCACTTCCTCAAGTTCGTTCGCCGCACCGACGCCCGCATCACCGTGCGGTTCGGCAACCCGCTCCGTCTGCGAGTGGACGACGACGCCCAGGAAGTCGCCGATCGCGCCTTCGGCGTCGTCTCGCGCCTGCACCTCGACTGATCTCGGAGCCTCAAGATGAGCCAAGAGCCCGCGCACGCCTACATTCGTCACGGTCAGACCCCGTTCTTCCGCCTCGAGAAGAAGATCCACGATCGCGCCTACGCCGGCGTCGATGCGGTGATGCTCGGGGTTCCCTGGGACGGCGGCACCACGTTCGAGCCCGGCGCCCGTCTCGCCCCGTGGGCGGTGCGTCAGGCGAGCGCCCACCTCCAGACGTATCACCCATGGCACCACGTCGACGTGTTCCGCTCGGTCACTGCGGCCGACGGAGGCAACGTCGCGGTTCCGCCGTTCCACCCTGCGCTCGCGCGCCAGGCGATCGAGGAGGAGGTCTCCGCGATCGTCGAGGCCGGCGCGGTGCCGTTCCTCGTGGGCGGCGATCACTCCATCGCCTACCCCGCGATGCGCGCCGTCGCGAAGAAGCACGGTCCCCTCGCGGTGGTGCACGTCGACGCGCACCTCGACACGAGTGGTCCCGAGGTGTGGGGCGACCCGTACCACCACGGCACGCCGCTCCGGCACGCCATCACCGAGAACCTCGTAGCGCGTGGCGCGCTCCACCAAGTCGGCATTCGTGCGACCTGGGGACACCCGGAGGAAGGCAGCGTCGCGGCCTCGCACGACGCGCGGCTCTGGGACATGGATGCCGTGGAGGATCTAGGCATCCTCGAGATCGGCATGCGCATCCGCGAGTCGATCGGCGATCGTCCCACGTACATCACCTTCGACGTCGACGGCATCGATCCGGCGTATGCGCCGGGCACCGGGACGCCCGTTCCCGGTGGGCTCACCGCGCGCGAGGCGATTCGCCTGATCCGCGAGCTCTCGGGTATCCACCTGGTCGGCATGGACGTGGTCGAGGTGTGCCCGGCGAAGGACGTCGGTGACATCACCAGCACCCTCGCGGCTCATCTCCTCTACGAAGGCGTTTCGCTCATGGCCGAGGAGCGCACGCGCACCCGCTGAACGTTCTGTGACATTTGCGACCGGGCCTCACCGCACGGTCGCAAGGTCGACACCTTCGTGTCACCGTAGCGGCACCGATGGTGCTGCACGGTCCGTATTTGGAGGCTGACGCGTTCTCTGATGCGTGGGCGAGCTTCGCGCATTCCGCGGGCGCAACGGCTTCGGAGGTTGGTCGCTCGGTCGAGGGTCGTCCGCTCGCCCGCTACGATTTCGGCCCCGCCGACGCGTCGCGCACGGTCATGCTCACCGCGCTGCTCCACGGGGTCGAGGTCATCGGCTCGGTCGCGCTCCTCCGCGCGCTCGAGCGCATCATCGATACGGACCTCCTCGAGCACACGCGCCTGGTGGTGATGCCCATCGCCAACCCCGACGCGTTCCACGGGAACATGTCGCGTCTTGCACGCGGCCTTTTCGCAGGCCAGCGCGGCAACGCGCGGGGCGTCGACCTCAATCGCAATTTCCCGTGGGTCACGACCGAGATCCCGTGGCACCCGTTCGCCGGCTCGCGTCGACCGTGGTCGCCGCACTACGTCGGTCCGCACGCGCTCTCCGAGCCCGAGTCGCAGGCGATCGCCAAGGTCGCGGCGATGCTTCGGCCCGATCTCTCGCTCGGGTTCCACAGCTTCGGCAACATGCTGCTCTACCCGTGGGCGCACACCCGCGAGCCGAACCCCCGTCGTGCGCTGTACAGCACTCTCGGAGCGACCTTCGGTGCAGCCCTGCGCGGCGCGCCGTTCTCGATCGGTCAGGCGACCCAGCTCTATCCGACGATCGGCGATCTCGACGACTGGCTCGACGCGGAGCTGGGCACCCTGGCGTTCACCGTCGAGGTGAGCACCCTCGATCGACGCCTGTTCCACCCAGGGCGCCTCTTGAACCCGTTCTGCTGGATGAACCCCTCGAGCGAGTCGGTCGTCGAGGCGACGATCGAAGGACTCGCCCCCGCGGTGGCAGCGCTCCTCGCGGCCGCACCCGTCATGCGCTCGCGCGAGCCGGATCGCCTGCGGCCGTCGATGCCGCTCGCGGCTCGCTGATCAGCGAGAGCCCTCGATGCGCGCGACCTCGCGGTTGTCGAGGTAGACGAGCAACGCATGTCCTGGCGGTGGAGGCGAGGTCCGCATCGCGCGTGCGATGGCCTCGTCCTCGACGAACGAGCCGAAGCTCAGTCCCGAGAAGACCTCGTCGCCTTCGGACGAGCGAAGCACCCACCGCAGCTTTCGCTTCACGCTTCGAGGATCACGCGCGGCCGAGCGCACCGCATCCCCGCGCGGGGCGAGTTCGCACAATCGTCACGCGCGGTCCGTCAGGAACACACGAGCGCTCGTCGGTTGGACGGAAATCAGCCGGGAATCGGGTCCGACGATGAACGGATGTCCACGCCATTCCACCCGGCGGCTGAGCGCGGCTCGCAGCCAACAGACTTGCAGGAGCACCGCGCGCACGGGTTCGAGCAAGAGGTGCGAGGTTCGGAACGGCACGCCCCGGACCTTGCGGGTCGCGAGCGCGGCGCCGCAGATCTGCATCGCCACGCACCCCAACAACGCCGCGATCGTCGCCCGCGACGGAGAGAGCAACGCCGCGCCGAGGGCGACCGCGATCGGCGTGAGCAAGACCTCGATGGCAAACGCGCCCGGCATGATCGCCCGGCGCATCTTCGCCCAGCGGGTGTGGCGTTCGAGGGTTCGCCCGAACGAGCACGCGACGTTGCGGTTCTCGACCGGGTCGAGCACCACGCGCACCCCGTAGCCTTGCTTGCGGAACCTCCGACCCATCACGTAGTCCTCGGCGAGCACGTCGCCGACCGAGCCGAACCCGCCGAGCCGCACCAGATCTCGACGCCACATCGCCATCGATTTCCCGACGGTGAGCGATAGATCGGCGACCACACTGCTCGAGATGACGCCTGGTGCGATCATGGCGCAGAGCTGGAGGTTCTCGAGGGCGGCTCCAAATGTCTTCTCGCCCGTTCCGGCAACCACGCTCGACACGAGGCCGACTCCGGGCTGCGAGAGCTCCGCCACCAGACTCATGAGGTAGGAGGGCGCGACGCGGACGTTCGCGTCGGAGACCACCAGGATCTCGCCGCGCGCGTGACGCTCGAGCCCGATCAGCTGCGCCACCTTCGGGTTGAGCGCTTCGCGCTCGTCGGTCTGCAGGATGCGCACGTCGAGCTCGGGGTGTCGGGCGACGAACGCGTGAAGGGCAGGGAGCGCCGGATCGGAGGCGTCGGCCACCCCGATCAGGATCTCGAAGGATGGGTAGTCGAGGTGGGCGAACGACTCGAGATTCGCAGCAAGGTCCTCGTCGAGGCCTGCGATGGGCTTGAGGATGGTGACCCGAGGGCAGCGCGCCAGCTCGGCGCGGCGTGGGTGGGTGTAGGCGTACAACATCGCCCCGATCATCGTCCCGTACAGGGAGACCGAGACGGCGACGACGGCGAGCAGAACGGGCTCGATCGACATGCTCGCATCGTGGTCGGGCGATATCGCGAACCCATGACGCGCAGGTCAACTCGCGGCGAATTCGACCCCACCTCGAGACGGAGCGGTCGAACGCGGCCGTACCTGCGACAACCCTTGACGGAGAACACCTTTGCGCCGGATTCTCTGGAGTAGGGTGGGCGGAGGGAACATGCCCAACAGTTCCGCGGTCGAGAAGGCAGGTCGTTGTTCGCTCCGCGCGTACCTCCGTCGGGAGCGTGCGCCGCTCGTGGAGCGCCTCGACCTCGCCAAACGCATCCTCGCCGCGGTCGCCCGTCGTCACGAGGCAGGCCGACCCGCCGGGCGGCTCGACCCTGACACCGTTTTCCTCACGGGCGTGCGCAGTTTCCGTGTCGATCTCGAGGACGCACCTCAGTCGGGGGTCCGTCGCAGGGGCACGAGCGACAACGCCGACGACTGGGCGGTCTCGGACGTCCGCGCCGTCGGTGCCCTGCTCGCCGAGCTGCTCGATGACCAGGATTTGCCGGCGGGTCCCGCACGGGTCGTCGCGGCGATGAGCAGCGAGACCACCTACGCCGACGCGCGTCTCGCGATGAACGCGTTCGCGCGCTCGGTGCCCTGAGGAGCTCAAGAGCCGTCGAAGAATTGCCCCCGGACTGAAGTCCGGGGCACCGACTGCGAGACGAAGCCCTCCGGGCTGGCGGGGGGGTCGAGCGAGGAAGTGCAGTCCTTCGTTGACGAACCGCGACCGCCGATCGGCACAGTTTTCCGCACGTGCGACACGAAATTCAGTTTGCGGCGACAACCTCGGGCCAGCCCAGCGAGTCGGTGAGTCCGAAGGACTTGAGG
>Ga0208492_1000082_pt1 | contig 97229 bp, 76 predicted proteins | sample Subbioar_CSW14AB_FD_184820 | JGI IMG/M metagenome (GOLD analysis project Ga0208492, IMG submission 184820) | Serpentinite rock and fluid subsurface biosphere microbial communities from McLaughlin Reserve, California, USA - CR12Mar_CSW14AB (SPAdes) | ecosystem: Environmental > Terrestrial > Deep...
GGTGGTTCGCGAAGGGGCCCCGGCTTTTCAAGCCGGGGGGAACGGGTCACGAGGAATCAACGCGGTCGAGAAATGCTCTCCATCCAACCGCATCCCAGCCAAGCGGCGGGAACGTGAAGCCACAAAAACACCGAAGCGCCCCCCTCGCGAGGAGCGCTTCGACTGCGCGGGTGATCTGCGATCACCCGGGACTCATCTCACTGGATGAGATCCTTGAGCGCCTTGAGGGCGGTCGCGCGGATCTTCTTCGAGGCGGGCTTGCCCTTGAAGATCGTCTTCTCCTTCGTGAAGGGGTTGATGCCTTCACGATCCTTCGTCGCCGGCTTCTTGACAGCCTTGAGCTTGAGCAGACCGGGGATCACGAACTCGCCCGGGCCACGCGCGCTGAGCTGCTTCTTGATCAGCTCCTGGAGCTTGTCGAACACGCGCGCGACAGACTTCTTGTCGAGCTCGGTCATCTCGCTCAGCTCGGAAATGACCTGCGCCTTCGTGAGCCTTTTTGCACCAGCCATGGGAATGCCTCCGTAGGTAACTCTCGCCGCGACCCGGGAAAACCGGGTTCGCAATGCGGAACACGTGACCAGTACCGTACCGAAACAACCCTCGCAAGCCCTTATTTTCGAGGTCCGCGACGATTTCTTCTGCGCGACCGTTCGACGCGGTGGTGGAAGACGTGCTCGGAGGGGTGTTTGCTCGGGACCCGGTAGGGGCAAAATCAGACGGGATTTCGTGGGTTACCGCGTAGATCTCGCAACCCGTTTGGGAGATGACGCACGCGTGCTCGCGCGCTTCGTGCGGACCTTCGTCCTCACCGCGGAAGGGCGGGAGGCCGGTTTTTTCGCCTGTCGGGACCGTCCCGCGGCGTCGACGCCGCCGAGAGAGAAGAGTGGGGACCCCCCCGCCGCGACACAAAGCCGGTCGGTCTCGCGTCGCATTCGCTTGTCTTCTGCCGGGTTTTGGTGATCCCAACCGAGCAGATGCAAGAGACCATGCGCGAGCAGCATCGTCGCTTCGTCGAGCAACGGACGCTTCGCGGTGCGCGCCTGACGGGCACAAGTCTGCACGGAAATGACCAGATCGCCGAGCATGTCGCCGGCGAACCGCGCGCCCTCTCCCTCGCGCATCGAGAAGGAGAGAACATCGGTCGGCTTGTCGACGCCGCGGTAATCCCGGTTGAGCACGCGGATCTCGCGGTCGTCGGTGAGCAACACCGAGACCTCCGCATCGGGCAACTCGAGGGCACGCAACATCGCGTCGAGCCGACGCTTCAACGTCGGGCTCGACGGGACGTTGGCCGTGCGTGCAACGGCTGGACGCCGCCGTACGACGACGGGCATCAGGCCTTCGGCGTCTTCTTGGCGTCCTCGAGGAACTTCGCGAGGCCGAGGTCGGTCAGCGGGTGATACGCGAGCTGCTGGATCACCTTGAACGGGATCGTGCAGACGTCGGCGCCGATCAGCGCGGCCTCGCTCACGTGCACCGGGTGACGGACCGACGCGACGAGCACCTCGGTCTCGAACGCGTAGTTCTCGTAGATGCGGACGATCTGCTCGATGAGCTGCATGCCCTCGGTCGCAGCGTCGTCGAGGCGGCCGACGAACGGCGAGATGTACGTCGCGCCGGCCTTGGCCGCGAGCAGCGCCTGCGTGGGCGAGAAGCACAGCGTGACGTTGGTCTTGATGCCCTCGTTCGTCAGCGTGCGAACCGCCTTCAGACCCTCGGTGATGAGCGGGATCTTCACCACGATGTTCTTGTGGATCTTCGCGAGCTCACGGCCCTCGGCGACCATCACGTCGTAGGTCGTGCCGATGACCTCGGCGCTGATCGGCCCGTCGAGGATCTCGACGATGGCGTTGATGATCTCCCTCTGCGATTTGCCCGTCTTGGCGATGAGCGAGGGGTTGGTGGTGCATCCGTCAACTGCGCCCATCGCGACGGCCTCGCGGATTTCGCCGAGGTCCGCGCTGTCGATGAAGATCTTCATGGTGCTCTCTTCGCTGCGCTCGGTTCGGCCGAGCGACGCCTCCGGGAGGCTGCATCGTCCATTTGCGCCGTGGTCGCAAGCCAGTCGACCGTGAGACTCGTCAGAACTCGCAGATGGACTCGTCGGCCGTGGCGAGCGAGAGCTGCGAGTAGGCAACGTCGAGGTCCATGATCGCCTGGAGATGGTTGTACCGGTTGGTCAGGTACGACCTCAGCGGGTCGATGATGTCGCGGTCCTCGCGCGTGCCGACCGCGATCGACGCGGTGATGCTCGCGACCCACTTCTTCGCCAGCGCCTCGGCTTCGCCGTAGAACTTCTCGCGGGTCTGCGCGTCCTTCGCGAACGCGTATGCGTTCTCGACCTCGACACCGACACCGCCGAGCGCGAACGACTCGGTGTCGCGCATCTCGGCGAGCTGGGCCTGGGCGTAGCGGACGCGTGCGGAGCCCGGCAACACGTCGAGGTTCCAGCGGAAGACGAGGCCGAAGCCGTACCGGAGGTAGTTCGCGTTGTCGACGACGAACGCGTTCGTCTGGTCGGTGATCACCGGCGCAGACGCATACCCGAAGTACAGGCCGAGCCCGATGTCGGGATACATCCGCGCCTTGGCGTACTCGACCTGATGGGTACGCCCCTCGAGGCCCGACTTCACCTGCGCGACCTCCGGGCGGTGAAGCTTCGCCGAGTTGAGGTAGACGAGCACGTCCACCAGCGGCTTCTTCGGCGGCGTGATCGACTCTTCGGGGATGTCGAGCGGGGCAGGGGCCTCGACGCCGGCGAGGAACCGCAGCGCCGCGAGCGCCATCCGCTCTCCCTTCTCGACCTCGCCGAGGCGCGCGAGGACCTCCATCTGGTAGGTCTTCATGCGCAGCAGGTCGGGCTCGTCCATGTCCTCGTCGCCCTCGGCCTTCTTCACGGCGTCCGTGAGCTTGTCGCGGGCGAACTCGAGAAGGTAGCGGCCGTCGTGGGCGAGCTGCAGGCCGAAGTACGCGCGCCGCACGTCGTGGTGCAGGACGTTCTTGGTTCGCTGCACGTCGGCGAGCGCGACGTCCATGAACGCCTTTGCCGCGGCGCTCGAGTGCTCGATCTTGCCGAAGGTGTAGAGCGGCAACACGCCCTCGACGCCCACGCGCCAGGCGGGGCCGAGCTTCGACGAGATGGAGATGTCTCCGTTCGGCGAGTACACGCTCGTGCCGCGGATCTCCGGGACCATGGCCACACCGCCCGAGGCGCTCCACTGCGACCAGGGGATCCATCGGATCTCGTCGAGCTGCGCGTGCGCCTGCTCGAACCGATCGACCGACATCTTGAGCTGCGGGGCGCGCTGGTCGGCGAGGTCGAGCAACTTCGCGAGCGTGAAGACGTTGGGCTTCGGCTTCTCCACCGCCGCCTTGCTCGTGAGCGAGGGGTCGCCGGCGGCGGACACGGACTTGGTCTCGGGGTGCATCGGCGCGCTGGACGCGGCGGGCGAGCTCGGCGCGGAGGGGCCGGCCGACGACGCCGTCGAGGGCGCGGCGATCGAGCCGGCCGCACCCGCGAGCGGGGCGGACGGTTTCGGCGCGACGGGGTGCACCCCCGGGCCGACGACGCCCGCGGTCGAGGTCCCGGGCGTGGTCGGAACCGTCGGCGAGAGCGGCCCTTGCGCGCGGACCATCACCGCGCCGAGCGCGGTCGCGAGTGCCCCCGCAAACGCCAATCCGCCCGCGAAAAACTGCCTGCCCATCCGCCTGCGCGTACCACGGCGGCGCTCGGTGCGACAACCCGGGAGCGCCCGCTATCCCCGCTGTGATGGTATCGAGTGGGGCATCACGTCTTCGCCCCTTCGCCCCTCGCCGAAGATGTGACCGTCGCGGAGGGCGACCTGACGGTCGGCGCCCATCGCGAAGTCGCGATCGTGGGTGACCATCACGATCGTGCGCCCCTGGTCGTGCGCCAGGTGCGCGAACACGTCGAACACCATCTGCGCGTTCTTCGAATCGAGGTTGCCGGTCGGCTCGTCGGCGAGGATGAGCGCCGGATCGTTGGCGACGGCGCGCGCGATCGACACGCGCTGCTGCTGGCCGCCCGAGAGCTGCCCGGGCTTGCGCTTCCACAGGTCCTCGAGGCCGAGCAACGCGAGGCTCTCGTACGCCCGCTGCTCCGCCTCGCTCCGCGCGACACCGCGGCGGAACATGGGGATGAACACGTTCTCGAGGACGTTGAACTCGGGGAGGAGGAAGTGGAATTGGAAGACGAACCCGAGCCGCTCGTTGCGGAACGCGGCGCGGTCGTCGTCGTCGAGCGCACCGATCTCCACGCCATCGAGCCACACCTCGCCCGAGGTCTGCCGATCGAGCGCGCCGATCAGGTAGAGCAGGGTGGATTTGCCGCTGCCGCTCGCGCCCGTGAGCGCGAGGAACTCGCCGCGCCCGACCCGCAGGTCGATGCCGTGGAGGATGGTCTGCGGCGCGGCGCCCGCGCCGGAGAGCTCGCGATAGAGCTTGCGCGTCTCCGCGATGACGTTGTCCGGCGGAGGCGCCGACTCGAGCCGGGTGCCGGAGAAGAACGACAAGGCGCTCATCCGATCTGCCCTCGGAGCACGTCGACCGGCTCGACGCGCGAGCCGCGGATGGCCGGCAGCAGCGACGCGATGACGCCGACCACCAACGCGAAGGCAAGGCCGTACATGTAGTAGCGCGGGTCCTCGTAGATGAGGAACGTGTCGGATTTGACGAGACCCTCCATGTGCACGCGGAGCTTGGCGAGCTGCATCAGCGCGACCTTGCCGAGCAGATCGCCGAGCACCCCGCCGACCAGCGCGATGACGATGCCTTGCAGGAGGAAGATGCGGAGGATGTCGTTTCGCCGCAGGCCGATCGAGCGGAGGATGGCGATGTCGCGCTGCTTCTGCAGGACGATCATGATCTGGATGGCGAGGATGCCGAAGCCGCCGACGAGCAGGATCGCGCCGACGACGAAGTTCCCGATCATGCCCTGCATGGCGAAGATGGCGAGGAAGTTCGCGTTGGTCTCCTGCCACGGTTCTGCGTCGTAGCCGAACGCGCGCTCGATGCGATCAGAGGCCTCGACTCCGCGCTCGTGGTCCCAGAGGCGGATCTCGATGCGGCTGATTACGTCCGGTTTGCCGAGGAGCGTCTGCGCGTTGCGCAGGAGCGCGTAGGCGCGCGACTTGTCGACGGGGGGGATCTCGGCCTCGAAGATCGCGACGACCTTCAGGTCGAGCGGCCTTCCGCCGGGTGCGGCGGCGTGCACCACGTCGCCGATGTGCAGGCCGAGATCGGCGGCGACGCCGCTGCCGACCATGATGCCGTCGTTCGCGACGCCGAGTGTTCCGAGCGAGCCGGCCCTCACGAACTGCCCGAGCGGCGTGACCTTGTCCTGCTGGTCGACGTCGATGCCGCGGATGTCGATCGATTTGGTCTTGCCCGCGAACTCGATGAGCGCCATCCCGGCGAGCGAGGGCGCTGCGGCGCGCACGTCGGGGAGCTCATGGAGCGCTCGGACGATCTCGAAGGGACGCTTGATGCGTGCCTGCCGGTCGGACGGCACCTCGTGGGCGACCTGCGTCGCGACGTAGGTGCCCTCGTAGCGCGAGAGCAGCGAAGGCTGCGGCCGGAGCTCGGTGTCGAGGATGATCACGTGCGGGCTGATCTTGAGGATCGACTGCGTGAACTTCATCGAGAAGCCCTGCATGATCCCGTTCATCGCGATGAGCACGAGCACGCCGAGCACCACGCCGCCGACGGCGATTCCGTTGAGCAGCTTGCGCTCCCACAGCTGCCGCACGGCGATGAACAGCACCGTTCGGATGTCGGCGAGCGGCACCCGCCGCTCTCGCCGGGCCTCGGATTCTTCCTCGCGGGGCTGGCTCGCGGCGGCCACGGCTCAGAGCCCCGCCTTCGGTCGGTTCGGCGGGGGCGCGGTGAGCTCCGGAGGCTTCTCGGTGGCGCTCACCTTCACGCCTGGTTGCAGCGCTTCGCCGCCGCCGATGACCACTTGCTCGCCCTCGGCGAGACCGCCGAGGATCTCGACGCGGAGCATATCGCGTGCGCCGATCGTGAGCTTGCGCCTCTCGGCGCGGCCGTCTTTGGCGACCCAGGCGTAGCCGCTCGAGTCGATCGCGTCGGCGGGGGCGAGCAAAGACCCCGGGCGCTCGGCGACGATCACGTTCACCTCCGCGCTCATGCCGGAGCGAAGGCCGGCCGGTGCGTCGGTGAGCCGGAGCTTGGCGAGGAAGCTCTTCTTCGCGCGATCGGCGTCGGGCAACACCTCGAACACCGTGGCCTTGAACGACTTGCCGGAGAACGCGTAGAGCGAGACGGCGGCCTTGCTCCCGAGGCTCACCTTGGCGACGTCGGCTTCGTCGATCGAGCACTCGAGGACGAGGTCGTCCGTGTTGCCGACGCGGTACAGAGGCTGGTTGATCATCACCACCTCGCCCGGTTCGACGGTCCGACCGAGGACGACGCCATCGAGCGGCGACCGCACCTCGGTGTCGGCGAGCCGCGCCGCGAGGGAGTCGACGGCGGCGTTCGCCCCGGTCGCGCGGGCGCCGAGGTCGATCTTCATCCCCGCCTGCTGCGCCTTCTGCGCCGCGAGCTGCGCCTCGAGGTTCGCCACCTGGGTGTTCGCCTTGTCGAGCTCGACCTGGGTGGAGGTGCCCTGCTGCACCAGCTTGGTCAGTCGATCGCGATCGTCCTTCGCCGAAGCGAGCAATGCGTTCGTCGACTTCATCTGGGCGTCGAGCGCGGCGAGCTGCGGCGACGCCGTGCCCGCCTGGCTCGACGCGGCCCAGAGATCGGCCTTGCCCTTGGCGAGCTCGAACTTGAGGGTGGGCGAGTCGATCGTGGCGAGCAGATCGCCCTTCTTCACGCGCGCGCCCTCACGGACCTTCAACTCCACGATCGATCCGGCGAGCTTCGCCTTGACCTGCACGCGATCGAACGCCTCGACCGTGCCAGTCGCGTACACCGCCTCGACGGCGACGCCGCGGACGATGGGGGTCGTGGTCACCGCCTTGGGCTGCATGCGCCTGGCGACGAAGGCGCCTCCGCCCGCGAGCGCCACCACGAGCAGGAGCAGGCGGCCGACAGGCAGCTTGCGGGGAGGGCGGAACGTCGGGCGCGCAGGGGCCTTCGCCGGCGCGCGCGGGGGCTCGGCCTCGGTCTCGGGATCTCTTTCGAGGTGTTGGCGGGTGGAGATGGACATGAAGGTATCGGTCCCGTGGGCGGCCGGCGAACTGTTGCGTGGTGCGGATGCCGTCCTTGGGGTCGGGATGCACGCCCGACCAGCCATCCGAGACCCCATGATCTTGGCCGTCGCCCCCCGGCCAAAGGCACGATGGTGCCGTGCACCGGTCTCGGTCGTCGCTGCGCGTCGTCATGCTGGCCTTCGCCGGGTGGGCGTCGTCGTGTGCGTCCGTCCCGTCCGACCGTGCGCACGAGCCCGCCCCCCAGGCACCCGCTCCCGTGGCATTGGCGACGTCGGTGGCTCTTCCAGGCGCTCTGCCCGCCCCGCTCCCGGTCGAGTCGACCGTGGTCGCGCCCCACGATCTCGCCCAAGCGACCGCGCCCTTCAATCCGACGGTGGACGTCGACCTCGCCGGAATGCTCGCCGAAGGCGCGCAAGGCTCGGGCGAGATCGCCCTGACGTTCGATGACGGTCCGGCCGCCGAAACGACGCTGGAAGTGCTGCGAATCCTCGCTGTGCACCACGTCCGGGGAGCGTTCTTCCTCACGGGCCGGAGGCTCGAGGGAAACGGGGTGGTCGCCGAGATGAACCGCGGCGTCGCGCGCGCGATCGCCGCAGCCGGGCACAGCATCGGCAACCACGCGCTGGATCACCTGGCGGTCAACCGCAAGGACCCGGCGTGGAACGCGTTCCAAATCGAACAGTCGGCCAGCGCGATCTTCGCGGCCACGGGGCGCCCGGTTCACTACTTCCGTCCCCCCTTCGGCAAGGTCGGGCCGGCGGCCCGGGACATTCTCGCCGGGCGCGGCGACGAGCTGGTGATGTGGACCATCGACGCGCAGGACACCCGGGAGAGCGACCCCGAGAAGCTGACGGCGCGGCTCGTCGGTCAACTGCTCTTCGCGAGGCAGGGGATCGTCTTGTTGCACGATCTGCGTGGTTCGAGCGTGCGCGCGCTCGCGCTCCTGCTCGAGTGGCTCGAAGCGCACCCCCGCGACCCGGTGAAGGGAACTGGCTACACCGTGGTGGACCTGCCCACCTACCTCGCGCACGCAGCAGCGCGGCCTTGGCCCTACCGCACGCGCCTCGAGTTGTACCATGCACGCGAGAAGCTCCACGCCGCCGAGCGTGCTGTGTTCGGACGGTCCAAGACGACCTCGGGCGCTTGACGCGCGAACGGCCGCGTTCCTCGCGATCCTCCTGAGAAAAAGCATCGTTGACCGGGTGCGCGCGTCCCCGATAGCGTGCATGATCGGCGTCGGCGGAACGGCTCTTCCCGATCGGACGGCACGGCCGGCAAGAGCACGACGATCGCGCCGATCGGAAAACATCTCTCCATGAGCACCAAGGTCCTCGTCTTCGAGCACGATGCCGGCTTCGCCGGGGAGCTCCGCAGGGAGCTGCATCGTCTGGGTTGTCAGGTCACTCTCGTCGACGACGGCAACGCCGGCCTGCAACAGGCTGCGTCCGATCGACCCGACCTGATCCTCCTGTCGATCGAATTGCCGCGGATGAACGGCTTCAGCGTCTGCAACAAGCTGAAGAAGGACCCGGCGCTCAAGGACGTTCCGCTCGTCATCATGTCGAGCGAGTCGTCCGAAGAGACCTTCGAGCAGCACAAGAAGCTGCGCACCCGCGCCGAGGACTACGTGCACAAGCCGATCGCGTTCGGCGAGCTGCTGCAGCACATGCGCGCGCTGCTCCCGAACATCGGCGGCAACGGAGCCCCCGCCGACGACGTGGTCATCGAGGACGACGTCCTCGTCGGTGACCTCGACGACGACGAGATGACGCAGGTCGGGCAGATCCCGCCGGGCGTCCGCGAGCAACTCGCTGCGCGCGGCAAGCAGATCGTCCCGCGCGCGGTGCAGGCCGACGCCGAGATCGAGCAGTTCGCCGACGAAGCGTTCGACAACCTCCTCAGCACCGGCAACAGCGCGCCTCCGGCCGGACCGCGGACCAACGCCGCCCCGCCCCCGGCTGCCGCCGTTTCCGCGAGGCCCCAGGCCGCCGCCGCCGCCCCCGCAGCCAAGCCGGCGCAGCCCGACCCGGAGCTCGCGCGCGTTCGCGAGCGCAACGAGCGCCTCGAACGCGAGCTCGCCGAGGCGCGTGGCGAGGTGGCGAAGCTCGGCGCCATGCAGGGCCGTCTCCGCGAGCAGGAGGAGGCGGCGCAGCGACTCCAGCGGGAGCTCGAGTCGGCTGAGACCGCGAGACGCGACGCGGAGCTCGAGGCCGAGACGGCGCGTGCCGACGCGACCCGCGCCGCGAGCGCGAGCGAGGGTGGCTCCGCCGTCCTCCGCGACGAGCTCGAGCGTCTCCGCACCGAGCTCGGCACCGCCCGAGCGGCGCAGGTCGAGGTGCAGCGCCTGGAGCGCGAGCTCGCCGCGGCGCTCTCCGCGCCCAAGGACGATGGCGGCGCTGCGGCCCGCCTCACCGAGCTCGAAGAGGACAAGCAGCGCCTCGAGCGCGAGATCGCCGACCTCCGCGCGCGGGCCGTCAAGTCTCCGTCGATGCCGCCGGGCGCGACGCCGCGTCCGAGCGGCGTTTCGACGCGCGACTTCCTCGAGCTCCGCGAGTCCCTCAACAAGAAGGACAAGGAGATCCTCGGTCTGAAGGACCAGGCCGTCGCCGGCGAGCGCGCCCTCATCGACGCGCGCGACAAGCTGTTCGCGCAGGAGCGCACGAACGTCGAGCTCGACGAGAAGCTCGATCTGACCACGCGCCAGCTGCAAGAGGCGACGACGCTCGTCGCGGCGCTCCGCGCCGACAAGGAACAGGCCCAGAAGCGAGGCGACGACTTCGCCAAGCGCTTCGAGCGCGCCAAGCAAGACACCGACACCGCGCAGAAGGAGCTCGTCGCGGCCAACGAGCGCAGCGCGGCTGCCCTCGCGCAACTGGGCCAGGAGCGCGATCGCCGTGAAGCAGAGGCGCTCGCCAACCTGCGCGCCGAGCTCGAAGCGGACAAGAACGAGACGGTCGCCGGGCGCGACCGCGCCCATGCCGAGGAGAGCGCGCGGCTGCGCGCCGAGCACGAGAGCTCGACGCAGGAGGCCAGCGAGCGTCACCAGCGCGAGCTCGCCGAGGCGCAGCAGGCGAGCCTCGAGGCCCGCGAGGCCGCCGTCGCCAAGAAGGAGCGTGAGCTCCGCGAGGAGATGGAGCAGAAGCTCGCCGCGCAGGCGAGCGAGCACCAGAAGGCGCTCGAAGCCGCGGAGCGCGCGGCCGACGATCGAATCACCGAAGCCGCGCGTGAGCGCGACTCGGCGATCGCCGCGGCGAACGCGGAGAGAGACCGCGCCGTCGCCGAGGCAGAGTCCCGTCGGGCGCGCGAGGTCGAGGATCTCGGTCGCGACCGCGACACCAAGCTCGCCGACGCCGAGGCGCGCAGGCATCGCGAGGTCGAGGAGCTCGCACGCGACCGCGACACCAAGCTCGCCGAATTGGTTGCCGACCGCGACGGCAGGCTCGAGGAGGCCGAGTCGCGTCGGATGCGCGAGCTCGACGAGCTCACGCGCGATCGTGACACCAAGCTCGCTGCGCTGGTCGCCGACCGCGACACCAAGCTCGCGGAATTGGTTGCCGACCGCGACACCAAGCTCGCTGCGCTGGTCGCCGACCGCGACACCAAGCTCGCGGAATTGGCTGCCGACCGCGACTCCCAGCTCGCGGAGCTGGGCGCGGCGCGTGATCGGGAGCGCGACGACCTCCACGGTCAGCTTGCGTCGGCCCGCGGCGAGAGCGAACGACTCGCCAGCGAGCTCGCGTTGGAGCGCGGCAAGGTGTCGCAGCTCGAGGCCGACATTGCGGCCCGCACCACGCTCGCCACGGGGCTCGAGTCCGACCTCGGATCGGCCAGGGAGCGCATCTCGGTGCTCGAAGGGGACCTCGCCGGAACGCGCGCGCGCCTCGACGACGAGTCGAGCAAGGCACGCCGTTCGCACGAAAAGTGGGAGCACGACCGTGTGTCCCTGGAGCGCGCAAAGGACGCTCTCGCCGAGGCTCTCACGCGCATCGAGGAGGCCGAGACGCGCACGGCGTGACCGTGTGGACGGTTACCTACACTGCGGCCGCGCTGGCTCGCCTATTGCTTTCTTTCAGTCCCATCGATTGCCGATGCGGGGGGTGGGCGTTAGGGTGAGGGAACGTTCCGAAACTCCCGTCGTCCAACGCGATGGGGAGCTCCGGGAGCAAGACAAAAGATGCGGTCGCGCGAAGCCCAGATTCCTATCTTCCTGTGGGTCTCGGCCGCAGCGTTGATGCACCTCGGTGGCGGTGAAGAGGCAGATCGTGCTGCCGCGATGCACGAAAGTGCGGCACGCCTGAAGGTCGCCGCGCGGCAGGTCGCGTCGCCGCCGACGCTGAGCCTCATCGCGATCACGCCAGGCAACGCGCAGGTCTCCGAGGGTGCGTGGTCGATGCTCCACGCGGAGGCGGTGTGGTCCGACGGCTCGCGCGAGGTGATCACCGAGGCGTGCACCTGGTCGTCCACCGACGCCGACGTCGTCTCGGTGGGCACGCGATCGCTTTGGAGCGTGGTGCCCGGCGTCGCGTTCTTCGCCGGCGAATGGCCCGGCCAGACCATCGCCCGCAAGCAAGGCGCGGCGACCATCTCCTGCCGCTGGCACGAGCTCTCCGGCTCCGTGGCGATCATCGTCGGCCCCCTCATGGAGGTGGAGCTCGACAAGGACACGCCCCTCGATCTGAAGGACGAGACCACTCCGGAGAAGAAGGCGGACGAGAAGAAGCCCGTCAAGAAGGACGACGAGAAGAAGCCGAAGAAGGAAGAGATCATCGTCGCGATCGTCCCGCCGATCGAGGAGCCCGAGAAGAAGCTCGACGAGCTCAAGAAGGCCGAGCCCGAGCCTCCTCCGCCGCCGCCCAAGCCCGAGGACAAGAAGATCGCGGTGCAGCAGCACCAGGACAAGGACGAGGAGCCCAACCCCGAGTCCGACTACCTCGCCGAGAAGAACCACAAGGTCGACAAGAGCAAGCAGACCCAGGCGCAGATCACGTCGACCAGCGAGAACGACAAGGATCCGACCCCGGGCACGCACAACGGTCCGGGCGCTCCGACCACGCCGGGCAACGGCGACAAGACGGTCGTCGCCCAGGACGACAACCGCCCGGGCGCGAAGGTGGCGCCGAACGTCATCCCCAAGGGCGCGGCGCCCAAGCAGGATCCGGTCGCGCAGGTCGATCCCCCGAAGAAGCCCGGCAGCGACAAGGGCGACGACAAGCAGCCGTCTCCCGCGCCGCCCACCCCCGCACCCGCCCCGGTCGCGAAGGCCGAGCCGCCGAAGCCCGACGGCAAGGGCATCACTGCACCGTCTCCCACGCCCGCGCCCGTTGCCGAAGGTGACAAGGACCCGGTCGTGGCTGTGGGCCCGAAGGCCGCGCCGACGGCTGCGCCTTCCGCGGTTCCGCCCGGCGCCGGCGACGGAAAGCCCAAGGCCCTGCTCCCGGCGCTTCCTACCCCGAAGGGCCCGAAATGGGTCGGTGGCATCGGCTTCGGCGCCAAGGGTGAGAAGGGCAAGCCCTCGATCTCGATCGACGAGAAGGTCGCCAAGGCCGCGATCGGCATGGACCAACTCGACAAGCTCAAGAAGGTCGAAGGCGAGACCAAGCTCTCGATGCACCGCGGCCAGTGGAAGTCCTCGTCACTCGAGAAGTGGCGCGCCGCGATCGAGAACTACGTGCCGGGCGTCAAACCGGGCAACCAGACCAATCTCGGAACCGCGGCGGCGCCGTGGGCCACGTATCTCGCCCAAATCCACCTGCGCCTGCACCCGATCTTCGCCGACGGGTTCGTCGAGGGGCTCGGCGATCTGCCCGCAGGTCACCCGCTCAACGACAAGTCGCTGGTCACGCGGATGGAGATCGTCATCAAAGCCGACGGCACCATCCATCACCTCGGCATCGTGAAGGCCTCGGGTGTCACGGCGTTCGACATCGCCGCGCTCGACTCGGTCGATCGCGCGGGCCCCTTCGGCAAGGTCCCCCAGGAGATCGTCAGCCCCGATGGGCTCGCCTATCTCCACTGGGAGTTCCACCGCGACGAGATGCGCTGCTCGAACGTCAACGCGTATCCCTACAAGCTCAATTCGGGCTCGGCCCCGACGCCGACGGAGCCGAAGGCGCCGCCTGCTCCGCCGACCAAGCCGCCCGAGGGCGCGCCGAAGCTGCCGGCTGGCTCGACGATGGGCGGAGCGCAGTCGCCGAACGGCTGAGGCATCGCTCCCATCAGCGTTGACTGGCTTCCAGGTTTCGAGCGAGCTGGACCCACGATGGTTTCCCCGGATGTTTGGGAAACTTGGGGGATGCGTTGCGCGGATTCCCGACGCATGTTGTCATGGGGTGCCCTCTCGCATGCTTCTTCTCGATGACCTCGTCACGCGCGTTCGGAGTTACCACCCGCACGCGGACGTCGATCTGCTCGAGAAGGCCTATCTCTTCTCTGCCAACGCGCACCGCGGGCAGATGCGGAAGAGCGGTGATCCGTACTTCATCCACCCGACTTCGGTCGCGGGTGTCATCGCCGAGCTGAAGCTCGACGTGGCGAGCATCTGCGCCGGGCTCCTCCACGACGTCGCCGAGGACACCGAGTTCGACGTCGAGGCGCTCGAGAAGGAGTTCGGCCGCGAGATCGCCACCCTCGTCGACGGCGTCACCAAGCTCGGCAACCTGACCTTCCAGTCCAAGGAGGACAAGCAGGCCGAGAACTTCCGCAAGATGCTCGTGGCGATGGCGCGCGACATTCGCGTGCTGCTCATCAAGCTGTGCGACCGCCTCGACAACATGCGGACCATGGACTCGATGAAGCCGGAGGCGCAGGAGCGCATCTCCCGCGAGACCATGGAGATCTACGCGCCGCTGGCCAACCGGCTCGGCATCTCGTGGATGAAGAGCGAGCTCGAGGACCTGGGCTTCAAGTACCTCGAGCCCGACGCCTACGCCGCGCTCTTCCAGAAGGTCCAGAAGACCCAGAAGGAGCAGGAGGCGTACATCGCCGAGGTCGCCAAGGCGATCGAGCTGCGCCTCGCCGAGCACGGGTTCGCGGTCAACGTCAGCGGCCGCAGCAAGCACCTCTACTCCATCTACCGGAAGATGAAGTCGCAGCAGTGCGACTACGAGCAGGTCTACGACGTGCTCGCCTTCCGCGTGCTCACCGAGTCGGTGGCCGACTGCTACGCCGCGCTCGGCGTGGTCCACTCCAAGTGGACCCCGGTGCCCGGCCGGTTCAAGGACTACATCGCGCTGCCCAAGCCCAACATGTACCAGTCGCTCCACACGACGGTCATCGGGCCCGGCCACGAGCGGATCGAGATCCAGATCCGCACCCACGACATGCATCGCGTGGCCGAGCAGGGCATCGCGGCGCACTGGCGCTACAAGGAGCGTCACCAGGGCCCGGGCGGCGGCGTCGCCGAGGACGAGGCGAAGAAGTTCACCTGGCTCCGTCAGCTGATGGAGTTCCAGAAGGAGCTCAAAGACCCGGCCGAGTTCATCGACTCGGTGAAGGTCGACCTGTTCCAGGACGAGGTCTACGTCTTCACGCCCAAGGGCGAGGTCCGGGTGTTCCCGCGCGGGTCCACGCCCGTCGACTTCGCGTTCGCCGTCCACACGCAGGTCGGCGAGCACTGCATCGGCGCGCGGGTCAACGGCGCGATCGTTCCGCTCCGCTACAAGCTGCGCAACGGTGACTCGGTCGAGATCCTCACCTCGCCGAACCAGCACCCGAGCAAGGACTGGCTCGACTTCGCCGTCACCTCGCGGGCCAAGTCGAAGATCCGCAACTACATCCGCGCCGAGGAGCGCGATCGCAGCAGGAAGCTCGGCGAGGAGCTCCTCGAACGCGAGCTGCACAAGGCCGGCGTCTCGCTGAGCAAGCTCGCGAAGAACGAGGTCGAGATCAAGCGGGTGGTCGAGGACCTCAAGCTCCAGTCGTTGGAGGAGCTCTACATCGGTCTCGGCTACGGCAAGGTGTCGCCGCAGCAGGTGATCGACGCGCTCACCCCGCGCACCGAGAGCGGCAAGTTCTCCGTCGTCAACAAAGAGGTCCGCGAAGGCTTCGTCGAGAAGGTCGTCCGCAAGATCAGCGGCAAGGACGAGGGCGGCATCCGCCTCAACGGCATCGACGACATCCTCGTGCGCTACGCGAAGTGTTGTAACCCCCTACCTGGCGACGAGATCGTCGGCTTCATCACGCGGGGGCGCGGGATCACCGTCCACCGCCGCAATTGCCAGAAGGGCTTCGAGGCCGACCCGGATCGTCGCGTCGAGATCAGCTGGGACAGCAAGGCGAAGATCAATCGCCCGGTGCAGCTCAAGGTGGTCACCGCGAACCGACCGGGCATCCTCGCCACCGTCGGGAGCACGTTCCACGGGATGAACGTGAACATCACCGAGGCGAACTGCCGCGCCGATCCGGACGGCCGCGCGGTGAACATGTTCACCTTCGAGATCGGCGACCTCAATCAGCTCAAGGGCGTGATGCGAGCGCTGACCAAGGTGCAGGGCGTCGTCTCGGTCGAGCGCATCTAGTTGCGCCCGGGCCCGCCTTCGGCGGCCCCGGATATGTGCCCTCACCCAACCCTCTCCCGGTGGGAGAGGGCTCGAGAATGTCCGTCATTTCTCGCCCCTCTACCTCTGGGAGAGGGGTTGGGGTGAGGGCAGATTCCCGCGAGCGAAGCGAGCGGGGTCTCTAGCTGGCCTCTTCGCGGGCGTTGACGCCGTAGCGCTCGAGCTTGCGGTAGAGCGTCTTGCGATCGAATCCGAGGATGCGCGCGGCGGTCGCCTTGTTTCCGTTCACTGCCGCGAGCACGCGGAGCACGTAGCGCCGCTCGACCTCGTCCATTGGCACGAGCTCCGACGGATCGTCACTCGCCACGATGACGTAGGAGGATTTGTGGGTGCGGACCCGATCGGGCAGGTCTTCGGCGCGGATCTGGTCGTACTTCGCCAATGCGACCGCCCGCTCCATGCAGTTGCCGAGCTCGCGCACGTTCCCGGGCCACGAGTAGCGGACGAGCTTCTCGGCCGCAGCGGGAGTCAGCCCGAGGACGGCTCGCTGGCTCTTCTTCGCGTGGTGCTCGAGCAGGTGTTGCGCGAGGAGGAGAACATCGTTTCCACGCGCCCGCAGCGGCGGGAGCTCGAGGTGGATGACGTTGATGCGGAAGTAGAGGTCTTCGCGGAACCGTCGCTCCTCGACCGCCTGCTCGAGATCGCGGTTGGTCGCGGCGACCACGCGCACGTCGATCGGCACCTCGCTCGTCGCACCGACCGGCCTCACGCGGCGCTCTTGCAGCACGCGCAGCAGCTTGGGCTGCAGCCCGATCGGCATGTCGCCGATCTCGTCGAGGAAGATCGTGCCGCCGTTGGCCTGCACGAAAAGGCCGGTCTTGTTCGTCCTGGCATCGGTGAACGCACCTCGCACGTGCCCGAAGAGCTCGCTCTCGAGGAGTTGCTCCGGCATCGCCGCGCAGTTGATCGCCACGAAAGGTCGCTCACGGCGGGCGCTGCGCTGGTGAATCGACCGGGCGACCACCTCCTTGCCCGTTCCGCTCTCGCCGGTGACCAACACGGAGGTCTCGGTCTCCGCGACGCGCGCGAGCAGCTCGTAGAGCTGGTGCATCGCCGGACTCTCGCCGAGCAGACCCGGAAACCCGTGCGAGAGGTCGATCTCGCGGCGCAGTCTGCGAATCTCCTCGCGCAGTGCGCGGCAGTCGAGCGCCCGCCGCAGGACCAGAGCGAGCGCGTCGAGGTCGATCGGCTTGGTGATGAAGTCGTACGCGCCTGCGCGCATCGCCTGGACGGCGGACTCCATCGTGCCGAACCCGGTGAGGACCAGGACCGGCACGTCGGGGCGCTGCTCGACGATGCGTCGGCAGAGCTCGATGCCGTGCATGCCAGGCATGTTCAAGTCGGTGAGCACGAGCTCGAAGTTGCGCTCGTCGAGCGCGGAGAGTGCGTGCTGCGCGTCGCGTTGGGTCTCGACGTCGTGTCCCTGCTCCCTGAGGCCGTCCTCCAGGAGCTCGCACATGCTCGAGTCGTCGTCGACGACGAGGATGCGGGCATGGGTGGGAACGACGACTCGACTCGGCATCCCGTAGCTCCGAGGGATGCGATCCCCCGATGGGCGGTTACGTCACCATGTGCGCTTGTTCGAGTGCCGACACGCAAAACCGTCGATAGCGGATTCGCGAGGTTACCTGTGGCGTCCTGGGACTTCGTAGCGTTTTGCCACAGCTCGGGCTCCCTCCGGTGCACGAAGCCTGCGGGATCCAGCCGCGCCGAGATGGCACGGTCACTGCTTGGGTCCGTACGCGAAGAATGTTCGCAGGTACGGATGCCACGGCGACTGGCCGGCGGACCCGGCCGCAGGCACCGCCAAACATCCCTGGAGTCACCTGATGCTCGCCGAATCGAACTCCCTCGCGATCCTCCTGTCGGTCCTCTCCAACCCGCAGCGTCTCCAGCTGGTCGCGACCCTGAAAGACGGAGAGCGAGACGTCGGAGCGCTGCACACCTCGCTCGGAATCCGACGCACCACGGTCTCGCAGCATCTCGCGGTGTTGCGCGCGCACCGCATCGTCAACGCGAGCCGCCGCGGGCAACACGTGTTCTACAGCTTGCGCGACCACGAGCTCGCTTCGTGGCTCACCAAGGGGATCAAGTTCGCCCCGGAGCCGTGAGCGCGCCGTGAGCGAGGGCCGGCTGGCCCAGACCGGGTTTCCGCTCTAGCCTTCGAGGCTCGATGGCCCGCGTCCGTATACTCGCGCTCGCTCTCTGCACGCTCGCGGCCTGCAGCAGCCGTCGCGAGCTCTCGGGGGTCGAGAACGTCGATTCCGGCGGTGGCTTCAACACCGGGGACGGTGGCGAGTCGCTCGATTCGTACGGTGCGATCGACCTCGAGGCGGGCCCTCCCTACGCGGTGCTCGGCGTGCAGCCCTCGCACGGACCGTTCAACGGCGGCACCCGCGTCGAGATCCGCGGTCGCGGATTCTCCAGCAAGACCAAGGTCCGCATCGGCGCGTTCGACGTCGCGGCGACCGACATCGTGGCGAGCGACCCGTACCACGTGCAGGCCATCACGCCCGCCGGCGAGCCGGGAGCGGCCGACATCATCCTGTTCGACGAGCCGACGGGACAGACCGCCGTGCTCAAGGGCGGCTTCACCTACGACTCGTTCTACGTCGACCCGAGCTCGGGCGCGACGGCCGGTGGCACGCTCGTCACCCTGATCGGGCGGGGCACCACCTGGTCGGCCGGGACCACCGTCACCATCGACGGCAAGCCGTGCGGCGACGTCTCGGTCGTCGACGCGACGCACGTGCGCTGCGTCGCGCCCGAGGGCACTCCCGGCACCAAATCGGTCTCGGTCACCACGCCCGACATGGTCGTCGGCAGCGTCCGCGACGCGTATACGTACGCCGACACGTCCGACGGCTACCGCGGTGGTCTCGCGGGGAGCAAGCTCCCGGGCGAGCTCAAGGTCCTCGCGCTCGCGAACCCCAACGGCGATCTGGTGCCCGACGCGACGGTCGTCGTGCGCGGCTCCGATGGCGCCGTCCAGACGGGCAAGACCAACGTCGCCGGCGTGGCCGCGTTCGGAGCGCCTCCCAAGGAGCCGCTGACCGTCACGATCACCAAGAAGTGTCTGCAGCCGACCACGTTCGACGGCGTGCGGGTGCGCAGCGTCACCGCGTATCTCTCGCCGGTGATGTCGGTCGCGTGCATCCCGCCCGACGGGGAGCCGCCTCCCGTCGGCGGCAAGGCGCGCAACGCCGGTACCATCGTCGGCGAGCTCGTGTGGCCGGGGGCGGTCGAGTTCAAGCGTGCCGAGTGGAAGGGCGTACCCGGTCCACTCAAACCCACGCAGCGCGCCGTCGCGTACGTGTGGACCACCTCGCGCGACAACCTCCAGCGCCTGCAATTCCCCGATCCGGCACAGGGCACGTTGCCCACCTCGCCCGGCACGCTCGGCTATCAGTTCCAGCTCGTCACGTTGCCGGGCAACGTCACCATCTACGCCATCGCCGGCCTCGAAGACCGCCCGACCACCGGCGGCGTCACCTTCGACCCGTACGTCTTCGGCATCGTCCGCGGCGTAGGCGTTCCGATGGGCGGCATCATCGATCGCGTGCTGGTGCCGATGAACGGCACGTTCACCCATCAGGTCCAGCACACCGTCAGCGGCATCCCGCAGACCCCGCGTGGCCCCGATCGCATCCGCAGCACGCTCGCCGTCGACACCGGCGAGGGCTTCATGCTCATGCCGCAGGGCCCGCGCGAGGACCTGCTGCCGTTCACCGGCGTGGTCTCGTTCACGGGCGTTCCGCCGCTCAGCGGGCCGCTGTCGACCGCGAGCTACGTCACGGCCATCGAGGCGATCAGCGGCTCGTCGGGCGGCGTGCCCACGAGCTCGTGGCTCCGATTCCGTTCGCGCACCTCGGGCAGCCCGGTGAACGTCGGTCCGTTCGTCCCGTTGCCGAAGCTCACCTCTCCTGCCGTCGACAAGCCGTGGGATGGTCGGACCGTCACCTTCACCCTGCCGACCGGGAGCGCTGATTTGATCTCGATCGGCGTGAACGCGGGCGATGGCTCGTCGAGCTGGACCATCATCGCGCCCGGCGACACGCGTTCGGTCCTGCTCCCCGACTTCGCGGCCAGGCCCGAGCTCGGCATCCCTCCCGGCAACCTCACCATCGGTGCCGTCGCGGCCAAGCTCGACGCCGACTTCTCCTACGACGCGGTCCGCTACGGCCAGCTCGGGCGCTCGGCGTGGTCGGCGTACGCCTACGAGACCGCGATCGGGTACTGGTGATGTCTCGCGCACCGGCGCGAACAGGGACTCTGCGCGGACGGGTCTTCGCCACGTCGCTCGTCGCGTTCACCCTCGGCGCGTTCTTCGCGTGCAGCTTCGACCCGGCGTATCGGCAGGGCAGCACGAAGCCCGAGTCGCCGCTGTGCACGCTCGACGAGAAACGCTGCGACGGCGCGGTCCTCCAGCGCTGCGAGCGCGGGATCGACAGTCGGCCGGGCTGGGCCACCATCGACGACTGCGCCGCCAAGGGGCTCGCCTGCGCCAGCGCCGATCTCGGCTGCAAGCCTTGTCGACCGAACAGCACCCGGTGCGGCGGCGACGTGGGCAACCGCGTCGACACCTGCCGCTTCGACGGCTCCGGCTACGATCCCGGCCCGCTGTGCGAAGGGGAGGGCAAGGCCTGCCGCTCCGGAATCTGCGACGATTTGTGCGCGGTCGCGCGCGCGCGCAAGAGCAACATCGGCTGCGAGTACTGGGCGGTCCACCTCGACAACGCGCGCATCAGCGCGAGCTTGAACGCGACCGCGCAGCAGTACGCGGTCGTGGTGTCCAATCCGCAGGGCGACGTCGCGGCCAACGTCACCATCGAGCAGGACGACAGCAAGCCGGGTGAGCCTCCGGCACCGCGCGTGGTCGCCAAGGCCCGCGTGCTCCCCCAGAACCTCGAGGTGTTCCTCCTCGGTCCGCGGTGGGTCGACGGCTCGACAGACATCTCGGGCACGGGCGAGACGCACACCGCGCTGACGCGCCACGCGTTCAAGATCACCGCCGACGTCCCGATCATCGCCTACCAGTTCAACCCGCTCGAGAACGTGAACGTGTTCTCCAACGACGCGTCGCTGCTCAAGCCCGTCGAGGCGATCGGCGGGGCAGGGCGCTACGTCGCGATCGGTTGGCCACAGACCATCGCGCGCGACCCCGATCCGAACAAGAACTTCGACCTCGATTTGCGGCAGTTCCTCACCATCGTCGGCACCCGTCCGGACACCTCGGTCACGGTGAAGACGACGGCGCCGATCGTCGGCGGCGGTCCCATCGCGGCCACGCCTGCCGGCGGCACGGTCACCCACACGCTCCAGCCGTACGAAGTGCTCAACCTCGAGACCGGCTCGTTCCACGCCGACTTCACCGGCTCGATCATCGATGCCTCGGGGCCGGTCGTGGTCTTCAGCGGCAGCGAGGCCGCCGACGCGCCCGCATGGAGTGACTTCGCCGAACGTTCGTGCTGCGCCGACCACCTCGAGGAGCAGCTCGATCCGGCGCGTACGGCCGGTCGCCGGTTCGTCATCGCGCGCTCGCCGAACCGCGCACGGGCGGTCGCCGGCTCGGGCGCCACCGGCGTCGGAACCTACGACGAGCCGGATTTCGTCCGCATCGTCACGGTGACCGAGGGCATTACGCACATCCGCACGACGCTGCCCAAGTCGACCGGGCTCGACGACTTCTTCCTCGAGGGGCCCGGCAAGTTCCGCGAGATCGAGGTGCACCAGGACTTCGCCATCGAGTCCGACGCTGCGGTGCACGTGAGCCTCGTGCAGTCCTCGCAAGAAGCGGCGGGCATTCCCCGCGGCTTGCCCGGCGGTGATCCTTCGCTCCTCATCGTCCCGCCGATCGAGCAGTTCCGCGCCGACTACGTGTTCCTCACGCCCGACAAATACGCGTTCGACTTCCTCACCGTGCTCGCCCCCAAGGGCACCACGCTCTTGTTCGACGGCGCGGCGTTCGATGCCGACGCCTGCACGCGCGCGTTCGTCGCGCCTGCCAAGAGCCCCGTCACCGGCAACGCGAACGGCGAGGGCTTCGACATCTGGCGGTGCCAGCTGTCGTTCCCGGTCTACGACGCGACCAAACCGTCCGGCAAGCAGCTGCTTCCCGGTCGCCAGAACGACGGTGTGCATCGACTGCAGGCGAGCCGCCCGGTCGGCCTCGTGGTGTACGGCTTCGACGCATACGTGAGTTATGCGTATGCGGCGGGCACCGAGCTCGAGGCCCTCACTCCGCGCTGATCATCGGCCGTGCACGTGGCGAGGGTGAGCGCTATCCTCGGCGAGTGAAGTCCTCAACTCGTTGGTTCGTCCTCGCTGCGGCCCTGTTCGCACCGATCGGGTGCGGCGACGACGGCGGGCACGCTCCTGTCACCGGGGGAGGAGGCGCCCCGCCGGTGAGCACGACGGGCGATCCCTGCGCCACACCCGCCACGCGCTGTCCCTGCACGACCGTCGGGGGGAAGGCCACCTGTCGCATCTTCCGGGTGTCCGGCGCGTACGTGTCGTGCTCCGAGGGCACGCTCAGCTGCGGCGCCGATGGCTACTGGGGCGAGTGCGTGGGAGCCGCGGCCGTCTGGGACCCGAGCGCCGCCGACGCTGCCACCGACTGACTACTCGTCGACGAACATGTCGAGTCCCGCACTGGTCGTCGGTGCGCAGTAGTAGAGCGAGAGACAGTCGCCGCTCGGGCTCGCGTTCCGACGCGTCCCGAGATCGACGCGATCGGTGAAGAGGGCCGTAGGGGAGTCACGATAGACCGCGTATTCGTGGCCTCCGGACGGGGTCCAGACGAACATCGTGCGCGCGTCGGGCGAGATCCCGGTAGGGACCATCCCCATCGTTCCGGTCCCTGCGATCGCGGTGCCCTCCACCGGCGCGGTCGCGGACCACGCGTCGCTCGTGGTCGCGCGCGTGGCGCGGCGGATCGCGGGCGCGACGAGCGGGTCGCCGTACGTGAAATACATCGTCAGATCGTCGCTGCCGAGCACGGGATACCCGAGCAGTGACGAGCCGTCCGCCGCGAGCTTGTTGACGATCGCGAACGGCGTCGCATCGGCGGAACCGTCGAACGCGTTCGAACGGGACGTGCGCACGATCTGCCGGATCGAGCGCCCGTCGGCGCTCACGAACACGAGACGGAGGCCGTCGGGGGAGATGGTCATCCGGCTTGCGGCAAATCCCGTCGGTGGGACCGTCGCCGCGACCGGAGAGGGAAAGCTCGCCTTCACGTTCGGCCGATCGGCGGTGAGCACCGTCACCGCGCCGCCGGAGCCCACGCGATAGAAGACGATCGTCTTTTCGTCGGGCGTGATGGCGGCGAACACGTCGTCGCCCGGCGATGCGAGGGTGGAGGCGAGGGTCTTCGCGGTCGTCGTCGTCGGAAGGCAGCTCGGTCCCGGCGGCGGCTTGACGTCACCGGGCTCGCTGTCGTCACCGAACGAATCCGCCAGGCTGGCTTCGGACAGCGGCGATCCGTCGCCCGGGGGCACCGCGTCGGACATCGCCGCATCCGCATCCGAGGTCGTCGAGTCCGTCACGACGTCCGACGTCCCGGCGTCTGACAAAGCCGAGTCCGCCGGTACGCCGGTGTCGACGAATCCCGAGGTGTCGCTCGCGGTCGCGTCGAACGCGCCAGCGTCGACGTCACCTGCGCCGGGCGGGCGATCCGCTCCAGAACATCCACCGAGGCCTACGAGGAGGGCGAGAGTGACGATGGGACGAGCGTTTTGCATGCTTGGAGTCACTCGGTCGCGATGCACGTGTATGCCTGCCGCCACGCATCGAGCGTCGGCGTCTTGGTCCCGTCAGCGGACGGGTAGAGGACGATCGTGATGCGAAGCAGGTTGCCGGATGGGGTGGGGGCGATCTTCGCGGCGACGTCCACGCCGGTCCACGTCAGCACTGGCGCGCCCGAAACGGCTGCCAGCCCGATGCGCGGCATCGCAGCGAGGGCCGCGGCCGTGTCGCCTGTCTGCGCGTAGAACTCGATCTTCGAGTCGGCAGGCGTGTGGCTCATCCAATCGAAGAAGTGCCACTGCGGCCTGTACCCGATCGGGCAGCTCGCGGAGTAGTCGCGGGTGACCGCTTGCGGAACCGTATATGCGCCGGTGCTGCCGGTTGGGATGTAGTCCGGCGACAGGCAGGACGTGAGGTCGAAGAGCATGTACTCGAGCGCCTTCTCCTGCGCCGAGAGATCGCCTGCGTTGCAGCTCGCCGGGAACCCCGAGACGCCGCTCCTGGCGTCGGCCGACACGTGGAAGTCGGAATAGACGACACGTCCGCACTGCGCCGCGGGGGCAGCGCCGATGGGAACGTTGAACGTCATCAACGGTTCCATGTTGTGGTTCTCGACGCACTTGCCGCCGCTGCACGCGTTTCCGGTGCCGCACTCGGCGTTGGTCGTGCACGAGCGCGCGTTGCACTCCCCATCGCACACGCCGAGGTAGGCGTACTTGCCAGTGTCCACCGCGCACACGTTGGTCGTGCTGGTCCCCTGGCTGATGCACTTGGTGTTCGGACCCTTGCAGTCGGTGTCGGCGGTGCAGGTCCGGGTGCGGCCGCGCGACTGCGAGCTGCCGCAGTCGCCGTCGACCGCGCAGGTGGAGCCGTCTGCGCAGAAGCCGCCGTCGCACTTGTTGAGGTAGTACTTGGTTCCGCTCTTCACCTTGCAGAACTTGTCGGTCGACGTGTAGCAGAACGTGTTTTGCCCGTTGCAGTGGCTGTTCTTCGAACATGCCCAGGTCGTGTTGCTCCGGCAGGTGCCGGTCGCGCCGGCGCACGGGGTGTTGTCCGGACACCAGCCGCCGTTGCAGGCGAGACCTGCCCCGCAGGCGGCATCGCTGGTGCAGGATCCCCCGCCGCCAAGCGAGCTGTTGTTGTCGTGCCACGCCGTCATCCAGCGTGTGGCGCGCGTGGTGTCCACCAACGTGAAGTCGCGCCGGGGCTCGTTGACCGTGAGCTCACCCAGCGTGGTCGAAGCACTCACGTACTTCAGCCACTGCGCGAAGTTCTCGCCTTTGGCGAAGCCGCGATCGATGTAGGTGGTGAGCGGGTCCGAGTAACTGCCGCTGTGGTTCCAGCTGACGACCGTGTTCGGCCACTGAGAGGCGACCGGCTGGTCCTCGAGCCACACGTAGCTGAAGTGCGTGGCGAACACGCGCCCGCCCGTGTTCGCGTAGTCGACGAGGTTCTTGTACTGCGTCGAAGTACGGGTGTAATCGCCGCCCTCGCACGAGAGGATGACCGCGTCGTACTGCGCGAGCCGCGAAGGCGAGTCGATGAGGTTGGTGACCGAGACCCCGGGCCCACCCGCACCGCTCGACAGATTCTGGCCGGCGTTCTTGTCGGAGTTGTACCAGTGGATTCGCTGGGGATTGAGCTTGCCCGAGGAGTCGGTCGGCTTGCTGAACTCACCCGATCCGTTTGCGTCGAGACCCATCTTGAGGAGCACGCACTCGAACGGGTCGGCGTTGCCCGACATGAACGCCATCCGCGGGATGCTGCCTTCCGACCGGTTCTTCGGAAAGCGGATGAGCGGCGCCGTCGCCGGCTTCAGACCCTTGGTCTGGGCGTTGGTGGTGCACGCCGTGACGCTCGGAATCGTGAGCTTCCGCTGCCACTTGCCGCTCTTGATGACCAGCGGGATGTTCGCGCCGCTCGGCACTCCATTCAGCGTGAACTCGCCCTTGTAGTCGGTGATCGCGGAGACGATCGGATCACCCGAGCCCGTCGCGCAGCTGTCGCAGGAGACGCCGTCGGTGGGGGCGACGACGGTACCGTTCGGCACGTAGACCAGGACGTTCGGAACGGGGTTCTTACCGGCCGGGTCGTAGACGGCACCCGTGAGCTTGGTAGCGAGGTAGCCACCCGAGCCGGCGCAGGGCGCGATCTGGCACTTGAGCTCTCCCGCGACGCAGGGCGTGCCGCCGTCGATGACGCCGCCTTCCCAGTTGCTCGTCGTGCCGGCCTCCTGAACCGTCAGTGAGAGGCCGCCGGCGTCGTCGACGACGAACCCGACGCCCGCGTCGACGTCCTTGCCGTCGTCGAGGAAGTTCATGCAGCCGGGGTCGCATGGATTCGTCGCGCACTTGCTCGGCAGGGTGCTCTTGAAGAACGCCTTGGGCACGCTCTGGATGGTCGTCTGCGCTCCAACGCAGGCTCCCCACCTCCCGCCGCTACATGTCCGCTTGCCCGTTCGACACGTCGCTTCGTCGGCACCGGACTGGTAGCTCACGGTCTCGCCGCACTCGACCACTTCGCCTTCGGACGCGCACTCGCATCCGTCACCGGGGGTCGCACACTCTCCTCCGTTGTCCTGGCTTCCACACCCATATGCGGAACTACCGAGCAGAGTAGCCAGAAGGACGACAGCGGAGCCCGAAGTAACAAGCGCGGCCAGCAGCGGACGACGTGCGGGGGCGAGCGGCATTGCGCCCCCGTTGTGCACAGTGCAGGCCAGCTGCCTATAGACCTCAGTTCGCAGATGTTTCGTATTCGCTTACATCAATCCTCACATTGCAACAGATGCGGAGTACGGCAACCGTTGCGAGATTTTGCGGCCCCAATCTATTGATTTGTATCAATGGTTTCGGTGATTTAGCTGCCGCGTTCAGCATGCAAAATGTTGATGTGTCGCAATCGCATCAAAGGCGTGCGGGTGGGGCGTTCATGTGTTGAATCAATGGTCCGATCTCTCGGGCGAGCCAACCGGCTCCGCAGTATATTGACGATGATCATGCGTCGCGCACAGCTCCTTGCTCCACTTGTTCTGTTCGCACTGATCCCGGCATGCGGCAGCGACAAGGCACCGCCTGCAGGCACGCCGGACGACACCGGGACACTTGCCGACACCGGGACACTTGCCGACTCCGCCGTCGCTCCGTCCGATTCCTCGACCTCGGACTCGCTTGCGTCGGACTCGACGCTCGACTCGTCCGTGGGCGATTCGTCGGGCACCGGCGAGGGAGGGACAGACTCCTCGAGCGCGGGCGACAGCAGCACGCCGGACGTTCCCGCAGGCTCGGACGCCCTGTTCATTGCCGACACCTACGTCGATGCGATCAAGCCCGAGGGCGGAATCCCCGATGGCTCGGTCTTCACCGACGCGAGCTTCGACAGCGGACCTGACGCATCACCCGCGCTGGTCCCAGTCGGCAAGGCCTGTACGGCGAGCAGCGAGTGCGATCCGACGGGCGCTGCGATTGGCATCTGCAGCAACCAGGAGTTCGCTCCCGATACGACGGATCCCTCGCCGGCGTGCATGGCGAAGGCGTGTGAGGGCGGGATCGCGAGCATCGGCAACGCCTGTGGGGCGGGGGGAGCGGGACTGTGCGTCGCCGGCGGTGCCGCTGGGACCTGTCGCCCCGCCTGCTCGTTCGGGTCGACGGGGGCGGCCACCGGCTGTCTCGGCAAGACCGTGTGCAACTCTGAGGTGTTCCGCCGCGAGTCTTCCGGCGTGCGCGGGCTCGGCGTCTGTCGCGGCGGCTGCACTGCCGATGCCGACTGCCCGAGCGGCCAGCAGTGCCAGGTCGAGGAGGGCTTGTGTGTCGCGACGAAGACGGTCTACGCGAAAGCCTTCGGCGCTGCGTGTACGAGCTCAACCCAGTGTCCGTGCGCATACGCTCCAGGAAAGACGGGGTATTGCACGAAGTTCTGCATCACGGGCAGCTCGGCCACCGCGTGCGGCTCGGGATATGCGTGCGATCCGCACGTGCCGGCCACCGACTCGACCGGGGCGCTGTTCTCGGGGGTCGCCAACGGCCTTGCCGGGTACTGTCAGAAGATCTGTTCGACCGACGCCGACTGCACCTCGTACGGCGGACACTGCGAATCGAACGTCGCCGGCGGGACCAAGGTCTGCCGCTTTCCTTGAAGCTGCGCTGACGGGTGGGCTGACGAGAACAACAACGCGCGGCACCGGGGTTGGTGTCGCGCGTGTCGTCGTCGGTCCTTCGCGCGTCTACTCGCTCGGGACGCAGTCGTAGGTGACGCGCCAGCTGTTGAGCGTGGGCGCCGAGGCGGGCGTCGTCGTCGCCGGCGTGCCGTAGGCGTCCATCTGGAGGCAGTCGCCCGTTGCCGCGGCAGCGAGACCGGTCATCAGATCGATCGGGCAGAACGAGGTCGGCGCCGCCGCCAGATCACACTTCTGGGTGTCGGTGGGCGCAGCTTGCGCCGTGGCGAGTGGCGTGGGCGGGCTGGTGGTCACTGCCGCAAGCGCCGTGCACGCACCGCTCGAGTCACGCGCAAACGTCCGGAACCGGAAGTCGATCTTGGTACCGCTCGGCGTGGCGGTGTCGTAGCCGAAGCGGCTCCACTTGGCCTTGGTTCCCATCGGGCAGGTCCCGTCGAAGACGCGGCTCACCGTCCACGGCGGGTAGGTCGTCACCGTGACTGGCGTGCAGATCGTGGGCGGGTTCGCCTTGCTCACCGTCCAGTTGTTCGAGGGGTTGCACTCCGACACGCTGGCGCCGCTGGTCGCCTGATAGGTCAAGCGCGAACGGACGTAGTCGAGCTGCGCGGTGGTGCTCCCAGTCCCCGACATGCGCCGAGTGGCGGTGGCCTTCACCGTGAAGGTGGGGTCCGCGACCTGCGCAGCGGTGACCGCCGTCGAGCCGATTTGGTAGAGCTGGAAGGTCGTCGCGCCCGGCGCGTTCGCCGACGCGGAGCTGATCAACGAACCGCCGCTGAAGTTCTCGAGGGTCAGCCAGTCATCCCCCGTCCAAGTCGAGAACTTGAAGTTCGCGTACGTGGTGATGGTGATGTTGGTGGCACCAGAAGGCAGTGCGTAGGCGAAGTTCGAGAAGGTGATCGACTTCGCCGTCGGCTCGGTGCGGTACATCGGGGTGACCTTGACCGAGTCGACGCTCAAGTTGAAGCCGGTGGCGCCCGTCCGCGCGCCGAGGATTCGCGTCTTGAACGTGCCTTCGAGATCCGCGAGGTTGATGACACCACCGGCGACGTCGGCCGTCGTCCAGACGAGGCTCGAGGTCAGGACCGTGTTCGCCGTGTAGCCTGTCGTGGGGAGTGTCACGGTGCGTTCGACGAGCGAGCTACCCGTGTTCAGCGTCGGCAGAACGCCGATCGTTCCACCGGGATTGGCGATGTCGGCCTTCCACTTCACGTCGACTTGGAAGCCATCGACGACCGCGCCACCGGGCAAGGTCCCCGCCGATGCGTAGTTGCCGGTTTCGACGCTCGCCGAGGACGCGGCGGCGGTCGAATAGTCGAACCGCACGCCGATGTGGTCGATGTCCGTGAACTCGTTCTTCTTGTTGGTGCAGGTGGTGTCGACCTGGTACGTGAGGCTCGCGATATCGGCCACGGTGAGCGACACCGCGCGCACGAGGGTCGGTTCGGTCAGCCACACGTCATCAGTGGTGAAACCGCTGGACAGAATGACGGGCGCGCCCGAGGTGTCCTTCAGGGCGACACCCGACTTCAGGACACTGATGGTCGCGGAGCAGAATTTGTGTTCGGTCGTGCGCCAGGTGGTGTCGAGCCGGATGTTCGTGATTGGGGTGGTGGCGGCCAGCGTGCTGGGAGTCGAAACGGGCCCGAGCACCGCCGTCTCCGTCGAGTCGTAGAGCCAGGCCCAGTAGAAGGAGCCGTCGATGGCTTTGAGGTCGGTCTCGTCACCGAACCACCACCCGGTTTCGGACGAAATCGACTGAGGGTAGTCCAGCGTCGTCGTCCCCGTGGCGGTCGCGAAGTTCGCGCTGGCGAACGTGCCGTCGTCGACCTTCATCGAGTCGGGCGAGGTCCAGCCGGAGTTGTTCGCAGTGGTGCCGGGCGAGACCGTGCTCAGGGCCGTACGCGAAAGCACCGCGTCCGCCGCAGCGTTCGAGTCGGTGTCGCTCGTCGCGTTGGTGGAGTTGGTGAAGTCACTCGAGACGACGACCGAGGGAACCGAGTCGATGTAGCTCGTCGTCAGGGCACCCGTGGAGTACGGGTTGCACATGATCGACTCGGTGCCGTTGCTCACGAAGTTGGTGTTGAGCACCTCGTAGGTCCGGCATTCGCCGGCCTTGAGCTTGTTGGCGGCGGTGATCGGGTTGGTGCTGCCCGTCGCGACGTTGACCTGCGTCGAGGTGTCGAGGACGACGGGGCCGACGCCCGGCACGTCGTTCGGGTACTGCGGGCTGTTTCCAGGAAAGCCCATGCAGACGATGTTCTGCGAGAGGTCCTGCGAGCCACGATTGCAGATCGTGAGGTTGCGGTAGGTCTTCGTGTCGTCGGGGGTGCAGACCACCGGCGCGGTGATGTCGACGCCGGTGCAGCTGTCCTTCTCGTTCGTGTTGAACGGGATGCACCCGGTGGTCCCGTCCGGCTTCTTCCCGCAGTGCATGTCGAACTGACAGGCGGCGGCGACCTCCGCGGGATTGGAAGACAGGCACCACGCGTCGAGGGTGCCCTTGTTCTGGAAGCCGCCCGGCACGTTCGACGCCTCGAGCGTGATGGTCGGCCCCGGAAGGACCGTGGTGACGGCGTCACTCGTGAGCCCCGTGTCGGGGAGATCGTCGAACGACTTGCAGTACGGGTTGCAGGGGTTGTCGGTGCAAATCGTGGAGCTTCCGCCGACGACCTTCGACCCGAGGTTCGGGTCGCTCGAACCGCTCTTCGCCGGTGGGGCCTTCGCGGTGTATCGGGCGCCGGTCGCGACGCAGGTGCTCCAGCTCTTGTCGGCGAGACAAGTCTGCGTGCCCTTCGCGCAGTCGACGTAGGCGCCGCGGGTACCGATCTCCACGCCGCAATCCCGTACCTGCCCGGGCACGCAGAGGGCGCCCTCGGTCGGCGGGCGGAAGTCGGTTCCTCCCGGGCCGGCTGCGCGGTCGGAGCTGCTGCAGGCGGCGAACATCGTCACCGAAGCGAGCGTCGCGACCGATGCGAAGGTCGCGAGGAGCTGGGCGCCGCGGGAGGCGATGGAACGGGTCGGCTTCATGCTGGCCTCGGGTAGGTGCTCGGCGCCGTCGGTGGAGACCGAACGATCCGGGTCGCCTGATGCACATCACGGGCCCGTTCCAATCCGGCTCGGGGTGCCGAGGAATGTCAGGCAAAACCGCTGGAGGGTGACCGTTACCGTCACCTTGCTCCGCAACAATTTCAGAAGCCACGCGCCTACTTCATAGCAAACGCGCAAGACCGAAAAACCCCACATAGGAGCCATGGGCAACCGGAAGGGTGATGTTTATTGTCCGCAGTCAAAGTTCTCAAAATCGGACGGTCGCTGCTGTGCAGAGATTCGTGCGCTTTCGCAAACTGAGCTTGTTGTGGGACATCCTTCGCCGATTTGCCGGGTCTAGGCGGCGGCAGGCGGACGGAGGCACGGGCACGGTTCCTGCTGACTGGGCCCGGAACTAGCGGCCTTCGGTCCTCAGTCGAGGACTGTCAGTCTCAGTGTTCGCCCGAGAGGTCCCCTAAGCCCATGGTACGTCTCCTCGCCGCCGTGTTGCTGGTCACCTTGGGCTGCAGCCGGGAACAGGCTCGACCTGCCGGAGTCTCGGTCGTCGAGCCAGAGGCAGGCGGGATCACGCCCTCGGAGGACACCGGGACGATCGCAGACACTGCCATCATCCCTTCCGATTCAGCGACCACGCCGTTGGACGCGGGGGCTGACGTCGAGAGCGCGCCGGACTTCGGTCCCGTCGAGGACGTGGTCACCGGCGGCGGCGGCCCCGTGATCGATCCCGGCGGTGGCGGCACGACGATCGGCTGCGCAGCCGACACCGCACTCCTCGGCAAGCTCACGCTCACGCCGTCCTCGTCGACCCCCAAGGCATTCGTCGATGCGTGGAACAGCGAGATGGCAAAGCTGCCCCACGGCGGGCTCCTCCTCGAGCTCCGAGGCCTCACTGGCAGCACCCTGGCGGCGAAGCTGGCGGTCGGCTCGCCGAAGCCTACGACGCCGATCGCGTTCGTCGACGTGCCTGCGCCAGGCGTCGTCGATCTCTCGTTCAATGTGTCGACGCGCGTGCTGAGCGGCCCGCGGCAGGACGTGTCGACGATGCTCTTCGACAGCAAGCTGTTCGTCGGAGCTCTCGCGTTCCGCGGCACGCTCGACGCGAAGTGCACGTCCGCGACCGCGGTGACCTTGACGCTCCTGGTCCCGGTGACGGCGGGTTCGTCGCCGTTCGGAGGCTCCACGATTTCTGCGTTGCTCGGCGCACCGAACGACGTGATCACACCGACCGATGCCTGGCGAATCGAGCTCTCGGGCAGCGTTGGAGGTGCATCGTGAAGCACGCGCGAGTTCCGCGGGACCGGGGTATGCGACTGTTCCTCGGCGGCTCGGTGATCGCGCTCGCAATCGCGTGCGGAAGCAGCCGTCCCGACGGAGTCGGCGGCGAGGGTTTCACCCCGAGCACCGGCAGCGGCCCGTGCGCCGACGGGCAGGAGCGCCCTTGCGGAATCACCCTCCGCACCCACGACGGCGTCGCCGATTGCATCCAGGCCACGCAGGTCTGCCACGGAGGCGGCTGGGGCGAGTGCGGCGAGAAGGGGCCGGTCAAGACGCTCAGCATCCCGCTGAGCAGCGTCGCGACCGACGACGAGGGGCCCTCGACCAAGGCGCTCGCGCCTGCGCCGTCGACCTGCAAGGACAACCCCTGCAACCCGTACTGCCGGTCGTTCCCCGACACGGTCCCGGGCGTTCTCGATGCGGGCGCGCCCGACGGTCTCGTCTACTCCGACGGCGGCGCCGGCATCACCGTGCCCGTCACGACGACCGGGAGCGTCGACGGCGGCGCGGTCATCGGACCAGGCGACCCGTTCGGTGGTCGGGCGAACGTGAATGGCCCGTGCACCACGAACGCGGACTGCAACGTCGATCAGTTCTGTAACAAGACCACGGGCAAGTGCGAGAGCTGGAAGCCGGGCGCGTTCAACGACAAGTGCGTGCAGCCCCCGACGACGTACGGCGCGCTGAAGCCGAAGCTCGGGTGCAAGTTCGTCGACAAGGCCGACAACTTCGGCGAGTTCACCGGCTCGGTGGTGGTCGGCCAGTTCGACAAGTCGTTCGCCAATCCGCCGTCGATGGTCGCGATCGCCACGCTCTCGCAGTACGACGCCACCGGGGCGTTGACCCAGGAAGACCGCCGCGGCGGCAAGATCAAGATGATCGACGCGAAGGCGTGCGCCCTCGACGTGTCGATCCCGAACAGCGCTGGAAAGCCGGCCGATCCGGACGGCGGTACGCTCCGATTCGAGTCGAGCTCCACGCCGCTGCTCGTCGACCTCAACGACGACGGCGTGCCGGAGATCGTGGCGTACACCGCGGTCGATTCGACGCACCTCGGGAGCGGGTTCTACTCGGGCCGGCTCGTCGCGTTCTCCGTGTCGGTGAGCGCCACCGGCGTCTACACGATCGCGCCGTACGCGAGCTGGGTCGACCCGGGTGGGGTCGTCGGCCGCGCGTGGCAGGTGAGCAAGAACTCCGCGGGTACCTACGCGGCGCGCCTTCCGCTGCAGATCAACCTCGATTCCAGCGGTCCCTCCGCGATCGATCTCGACAACGACGGCCGCCCCGAAATCATCGCCAACGGCTACGTGTTCAACCGTCAGGGTCGACTGATCGGCGCGCGTCCGAACCGTTTCGGGCTCACCGCCGTGCAGCTGGGCGAGGTCTGGGGCAGCAACCCCGTCGTCGGTGACTTCGATCTCGATGGCAAGGTCGAGCTGATCGAGACCCAGGGTCTCTTCGAGGCCGGCGGCTTCACGTACACGACCGGCGTGCTCACCGGCATGACGTGGAACGTCGACTCGCTGTTCGCGTTCCCGAAGGACGCTTCGGGGAACGCGGTGCCGAGCGATCAGCCGACGCAGTACTTCGGCAAGGGCTTCCAAGCCTTCGCCGATTTCGGCGCTTACGGCTCCGCGTCGGCTGCCGACAAACCGGAGCTGGTGTGGGTCGAGGGAAACCGTGCGCGGGTGATGGCGCTCGACGGCTCGCCCGTGTTCGGGTTCAACGGCGTGACGCCGGCGACCGGACGCGCGGCGATCCCCGCGGGCTTCAGCGGCGACGTGCCGGTACCCGGCGGTGGCGGCGGCGGCATCACCATCGCCGACTACGACGGCGACGGGCTGCCGGAGTTCGGCGTCGCCGGCGCGAAGTACTACACCGTCTTCGACCTCGATTGCGTCTCGCCTCGCTCCTACAAGGGCAAGACCGGCACGTGCAACCGCGCCGGCGCGGCGTGCGACTGCCTCGCAGCGGGCGATTGCACCGGCGGTGGCCCGGACACCCTCTGCCAGAAGGGCGTGCTCTGGTCGCGACACACGCAGGATCAGACCTCGTTCGTCACCGGCTCCTCGGTCTTCGACTTCAACGCCGACGGCCGCGCGGAAGTGGTCTACGGCGACGAGTGTTGGACGCGCGTCTACGACGGTCAGACCGGCCGCGTCGTCTTCAGCGCCAACCACTCGTCGGGTACGTGGCTCGAGCAGCCCACCATCGCCGACGTCGATCTCGACGGTCGCGCGGACCTCGTCACCGCGTCGGCGCGCGTGCTCGAGGCCTCGCCGGGACGCGGCCTCTTCTGCCCGTTCACCCGCTATACGGCGACGTACACCGGCAACGTCGGCTCGAACTACGGGTTCGCGATCGGCACGTTGAACGTCGCGTGGGTTCCCGGGACGATCACCGTCTACACCCCGTACCCCGGCATGCAGGTCAAGTTGACCAAGGGTGCGACGACCAAGACGTTCACCGCGAACGCTTCGGGGGTCGTCACGATGTCGTTCGCTGCAGGCGAAGCCGGAGCGTGGACCGAGACGGGCCTCATCTCGTGGTACACCCCGTACACCGTCTACGCGTCGTTCCGTATGGACCACATGGGCACCCCGCTCGCCGGCTCGACCGAACCAGCGCGCAACGCCGGCACGGCGACCGGCGAGGGCACCGACGCGCTCTTCCCCGGGCTGACCTGCGGGACCTCCGCCGACTGTCCCAACACCACGATGGCGTGCACCGCGGGACTCTGTCGCTGCACGGCCGACGCGCAGTGCGGCAGCGGGTTCAAGTGCATCGATCCCCCGGCCTCCACCGGTGGCGCGAAGACCTGCCGGGCGACCAAGAGCTACGCGGCGGGCGGCGGCGAAAACGGCATCAGCGTCTACTCGGGCCCAGGTTCGGGCTGGGCGCTCTCGCGCTACACCTGGAATCAGCAGGCCTACACGCCGGCGACGATCCAGGACAACGCCAAGGTCAAGAGCACGAGCGTGTGCACCGCCGACGAGGCGAAGGCGTGGACGCCCGCCAATCCGCAGGAAAATAGCTTCCGCCAGCAGCTCCAATACCCGGGCTCCTCGGGCAAGGGCATCCCCGATCTCACGCTCCAGTACCCGTGCGTCGAGAACTACATCCCGGTGTGCAACCGCGGTGCAGGCACCGCGCCGCCGGGCGTGATGGTCGTCGGGTTCCCCGGCAACTCCACCAAGTTCGAGGGCGACTCCGACAAGGCCGTGAAGGTCGGTCCCTGTTACACGACCGCGCCGCTCGCGCCAGGGGAGTGCGTCAACTTGTTCTGCTCGGGCGCCGGAAAGGGCACCGAGGAATACATGATCAACCCGTCGTGCACGTCTGGGAAGATTTGCACGACCAGCGCCGACTGCGGCGGTGCGACGTGTGATGCGAGCACCAGCCGTTGCCCGATGACCTGCACCAAGAGCGGCCTCAGCTCGACGCCTGCGATTCCCGAGTGCCCCGGCGGCTCGAGCGGGTGGTCCTTCGTGCACGGCAGCGCCTCCAAGGCGGCGTGCGGTGGCGGCGTCTCGGCGTCCCCGGCGGTCTTCACCCGCGACTTCGTCGCGGCCTGTCCGGTTGGGACACGCGCGCGGTGGGGCATGTTCACCTACGAAACCGCCGCGCCGAGCGGTACCAACATCGAGTTCCGGTTCTCGACCGCGGCCGACGCGGCGGGACTCGTCGCCGCGACCAAGACGTTGGTCGCGCGTCCTGGCTTCTTCCCGGTCGGCTCGGCCACCGCGACCACCGATGCGCAGGTCTGCCTGAAGACCAGCACGCCGGCGTGTTTCCGCGACCTCTCGGTGCTCGTCGCGCCGGCCGATCAGCCGGTGCTGCGCATGGAGGCGACGCTCAACCCCGACACGACGACCGGGGCTGCTCCCGTGCTCAACGGGTGGAACGTCACCTTCGACTGTCTCCCGTCGGAGTGACGAAGGGCGGGCTCAGCTCTTCTTGCCGAACCAACGGGAAAACAAGCCGCTGCCGCCGCCGGGCTTCTCGGTGTTGCGCATGCCGTGCAGCCGGATCTCGCGCACGGCCTCGATGTTCTGCGGGTTGATGGTCGCGGCGCGCCGGAAGTCTTTGATGGCGTCGTCTTCGCGCCCGAGCCGCTTGAGGATCGCACCGCGGTAATAGAGCGCCCGATCGGAATCGGGGTCCATCTTGAGCGCGACGTTCATCGTGGCGAGCGCGTCGCGCGCGGCGTTCTTGTCCGGGCCCATGCTCTCGAGCCAACCGACGAGTGCGATGTGCTCGCTGCGCTCGGGATCGCCATCCGCGGCGAGGCGCGCGTACTTGGCCGCCTCGGCGTTGTCGCCGCGCTTGAGGAAGTGCTCGGCCTTGGCGAAGTTGTTCGCGGCCGCGAGGGCGCGTTGGACCTTCGCCTCCTCCTCTTGTTTGCTCGGCTCGTTGCGGTCGAGGGCCCGGCGTCGGTCCGGGTCGCTGAGCTGCTTGTGTGCCTCGGTCACCGCGGTGAACACCTTCGCGGCGATGTCGCGGAGCTCGGCGAGCTCGGGTGGCAGACGGTCGGGGTGGAACAGCTTCGCGGCCTCGAGATACGCCGCTTGGACCTCTTGCGGAGAGGCCCCGCGTGGCACGCCGAGGATCGCGAATGGATTCCCCGTCTGCAGCGTCGCCATTCGCTCGACGATCTTCGCCCGACGCTCGTTGTGCGGACCCGGGGGTGGCACCGAGCCGCGGGGCGGCGGCGGAATGCTCGCCGCGCGGGAAGGGGTCGGGCTGGTGGTCGGCGCTGCGCTCGGGCGAGGGCTCGTCACGGGCTGCGTGCCCGATCGCGGAGGAGGTGTGCTGCTCGGTCGCGCGACGGGAGGCAACGGTTTCGTTGCTGCGGGCATGGCGGGCATGGAGGTGAGCGAGATGCGCGCGACCGGCGACGACGCCGGTGCGGGAGGCGGAGGCATCGCGGGCACGGGCGGTTTGGGCCGAGAGCTCGGCTGTGCGTCGTCGGGCGGCGGTGCTGCAGGCGGCGCGGTCGGGAGCGTCGCGAGCGGCCTCGAGGGGGCGATCGGCGCGAACGAGCGCCTCGCCGCGGCCGCGGCGACGTCGGGTTGGACCTGGCTCTTCTCGACCGCGAGCGGCCACGCATCGTGCGCGCCGAGATCGAGGTGCCGTGTCACCGCGAGCGTGTAGATCACCGGCCGGAGCAGGGTCACTCCGTCGCGGTCGTCGCACAGCTCGCGGAAGGTGGAGCCGCGGGCAAACACCGCGTCGAGCGCGTCCTTTTCGTGATCGCTCAGGCGGAATCGCTTGATCGCAGAGGCCGGGTGCAGCGCCAGCGTGCGGTCCTCGACGGTTCGCAGGGTCGCCTCGATGCGCTGGGCGTCGCTCCATGCGCGCGAAGCGAGCAACACGGCGGCGAGCGGATCGATCGGCGTCGGCTCGGTGGCGTTCTCGCCGACGAGGAGATCTTGCCCCCGGAAGAACGCGTACGTGCCTTCCTTGGCCATCGACGCGAGGGCACGCAGTCGATCCTCCATCTGCCGCTCGAGCGCGATCGCGAGCTTGTCGGCGCGGAGCACGCCGTCGGTGACCAGCTGTCGACCGATCGGGCGTTTGCTCGCCTTGGCGTTCTCGAGCGAGCGCGAGAGCAATCGTGCGTCGATCACGCCCGCCGCCACCAGCAGATCGCCGATGCGAGCACCGCCGAAGTCGCCGCCGATCTTCAGCGGAATGGCGTTCTCGAACACCAACACGTACTCGCCGCCGCGGTCGGGCTGCACGACGAGCGACCCGGTGAGCGTGCGCGCGAGCACGTGCACGATGAGGTTCGGCAACGGCGTGCGCGCGAGCGAGCCCTCGACGTCGGCGTTCTTGCCCGCAGGCATGAGCGAACGCTTCCTCGTCGATACCGGCTCGGGCGGCGGCTCGGCCATCGCCGCTTCGAACGGCGACACCGTGATGACCGTCATGTCATCGCCGGTGGGCGCCGTGACGGTCGGGTCGAGAACGGGGCGGGGGCGGGCGGGAGCCTCGGGTGCCGGCCTCGCCGGTGCCGCCGCGAGGCGACGTGCCACGAACGAGGGATCGCTCGCGACGACGCGAATGATCTGTCGGGTGTCGCTCCCGAGGCGGAAGTCGGTGGTGGCGTCGGCGATGGCGCCGTTTCCGTCGACCACGACGCGCAGGGTGGGGGACGCGCCGGTCTTCTGCTCGACCACGACGGCGATCTCGCCGCTCGACAGCTCGACGAGGATTCCGGGCGGCAAGGTCCCGAGCGCCGCCATCAACAGGCGCAGCGCGGTGCGGTCGGCCGCGTCGGCGAACTGCCCGGGACCGCCGCTGCCGCTCGCCTCTTGCTCGAGCAAGAGCAGGGCCTCGCCGGCCGTCTTGGCCGGCTCTCCGGGCTTGGGGGTGAGCAGCTCGTTGTACGCGCGGGCCGTGCCGAGGATGCGCGCGTGGAGGGTCGCCGGACGCAGTCCGCGGTGCACCGGGCCGAGCCGCGCGGTTCGACGGAGCCACAGCGCCTCGTAGGCGATGACCGTACGCACGATGGATGGCTCGTTGACCCGTCCGAGCGCGGTCATCACGCCCGCGGTCTCGGCCGGCAGCGCCAGATCGCGGTCCTCGCTCAGCACCGCGATCGGCGCGGCGACTTCGTCGGTCTCGAGCCGTTGCCCGCGGAGCGCGTGCGGCAGACCAACGTCTTGGAGCATCGCGGCCATGGCGATGCGCGTCAGCGTCACTCGATCAGCGGTGATCTGCCGCGCCATCGACACCGCGAGGATCGCGGTGTTCACGGCCTGGCCCGCGAGATCGTGGTTTGCGTTGCGGACCTGGGTGACGCCGAGGAAGCTCGGTCTGCCCCCCTCGGAGAGATCGACGAGCATCTGCGCGACGCGCTTGATGCGGCGCGGAAGGACGTATTCGCCTCGCTTCAGGTCGTCGTGGAAGCGACGGAGGATGACGATCGCCGAGGCGTAGGCGCGCACCAGCCGTTGCTCGATGTCGAGCGGCTCCGCGCCGAGGCCGCGGAGCACCGTGCCGCTCGACGCGCTCTGCACGCGGATGTTCGACATCTCGAACGTGTCGAAGCGTGCGCGCGGATCGCGCAACACCGCGATGACGGCCGTGAGGAACGCGCGGAGGTCACCCGAGCTCACCTCGGTCGAGAACGCGATCTCGGAGCCGCCACAGCGCTCGAGGACTTGCGCGAGCTCGTCGGCGAGCTCGTAAATCGAGCGGCCCGCCCTTAGCGGCTCGCCGGCGAAGAACACGTATCCCTGCGCGAAGAACAGGCTCGCGCCCTCCGCCGCGCGCACGTGGTAGTCGCGCAACGTCTCGGCGGTCGCCTCGATCTGTCGGCGGACCGCTTCGTTGTCGAGCGCGTGGATCTGGCCGATCCGCACGAGACGGTGGAGCTGTTGGACGATCTGCGACGCCAGCTCCCGCGCGTGCTTGCGGCGGACGTCACGCCCCGCATCCCGCGTGGCGAGGTCGAGCCGCCCTCGGTTCACAGGGCACCTCCGCGCACGGAGGGGGGCACGGAACCGGGGGCAGGCGCGGGCGACGAGATCGGCGTGGACATGCGCGATTCAATCGCGCGGGCGGCCTCGTCGAGGGTGCCCCGGAGCTGCTCGGAAGCCCCGAACCATGCGCTCCTCGCCTGCTTGATGGCGTCGAGGGCGGCGGTGTTCCGGCTGTGGGCGCCGAGGAGCCGACAAGCGATGACGCGGCTCTGCTCGCGCGCGTCACTGCGGATCATCCCCCGCTGCTCGAGCAACTCGATGGCGACGGCCTCGGCGCGCGCAGGGTGGAGCGCTTGGAGGGTCGCGAGCATCTCGCGCCGCTCGACGTCGATCCGGTCATGGAAACCGCCGTCCTGGATGCGGCGAACCAGGAGCGGTCCGATCTCGCGCAGGTGGTGGCGTGCGATCGCGCGGAGCGCGGCGACACGCACCTCGTCGCGATCGTGGTCCAAGAGGCGCGCGAGCTCGGTGGCGATCGCGCCCCCCGAGCTGGCTGCGCGTGCGGCGAGCGCCTCGATGCGCAGGACGATGTCGGGGCCGCCGAGCACCTGATCGACGAGCTCCTTGGCGAGCCCGGTGCCGAGGCGCACGAGCACCGAGAGGATGCGACGCGCGCCGCCGAGCCGATCGTGCGAGAGGCGCGCGGCGATCTCCCGCTCGTGACCGCGACCGACGCGCACCAGGTAGGCCTCGATCGAATCGACGATGCGTGCGTCGTCGGTGTCGATCTCGCCGCCCTCGCCCGCGAAGTGCAGGAGCGCGTCGAGCGCTTGGGTGAGCTCGAACGCGCCGAGGCGCGACAGCGCCGTGAGCAGGACCTCGGTGAGCGGTCCGAACTCCGGTGAGCTCTTGGGCGAGGTGCGGATCGCATGCACCACGAGCTCGAAGACGTTGCCGCCGAGGATGGAGCGGGTGAACTCGCTCGCGACCTCGTCGGCGAGCAGCGCGGGATCGCGGGTGCCGGCGAGCGCGGGGGCGCGCATGGCGAGCACCTCGATGGCGGCGCCGTGGAGGTCGAGCACCACCGGTGCGCGGTGCGCGACGATGAGGTCGGCGCACGAGTCACGGACGGGGTCGAGCACGAGAGGAACACTGCGGGTGCGGCGGGCCTCGAGGTACGCGTCGACGAGCGCGTCGACGTATCGCTCGGTCCAGCGCTCCGCGGGGACGGCGAGCTGCGTGCGGAGCGCGGCGCGGGTGGTCGAGTCGACGATGCCCCAGTTCTTGGCCGGAGAGGCGGTGAGCGCCCCCTTCTCGGTGGTCACGGCCATCGCCTTGGCCTCGAGCTCGGCGACGCGTGCGGCCTCGATCGCGAGGCGCTCGAGCGCATCGGACTGCTGGTGAAAGGCCTCCCGTTGCGCGAACGTGCCCTCGGCGAAGCCGCTCTCGAGCACGGCCTCGACGTGCTCGAGGCTCGCGTCCCACAACATCGTCGCGAGGTCGTCCTCGGGCGCGAGGTCGCGGTTGGGATCGGTGAGCATCACCTCGACGAGCGCCCGAAGCTCCGGCTCGGTGACCCCGGGGAGGATGTTCAACCCGCGGATACCCGACTCGAAGAGGCCGTACGGGACGGCATCGAGCGGCGTGGCAGGCTCCCAGACCGTGGTGTGCTGATAGGTGAACGCGTACGGGTGGATGGCGAGCGGGATCGGTCGGGAGTCGACCGGACGCGAAGCACGCGCCTGCAGCGACTCGAGGAAGCCCTCGAAGAGCGCGCGCAGCCGCCGCTCGGTCTCGGGATGTGCCCAGCCGTATTGGCGCACCGCGGGGAGCAGTCGCTCGAGCGCCTTGAGGACGGAGCGCAGCCGGACGACGTCCGGATCGTCTTCGCCTGCGGCGATGGGGCCCTTCGGCTCGTCGACCGCGAGGGGGATCTCGTCGGCGAGGTGCGCCTCGGCGGGCTGGTCGTCGGTGCGACCGAGGAGCCGGAAGACCTCGGCGCGCATCTCCTGGGCGTCGTTGAACCGGTTGCGTCGATCCCAGGCGAGCGCCTTGTCGACGAGCGCGATGACCTCGACGGGGGTCTCGGGCGCGACGCGCGCGAGCGAGGGCGCGGGCTGCGTGGCGGCAAGAATGAGCGATTCGTCGTTGGACCGGCCGCGGTGCAGGCGCTGGCCCGAGAGCACGTAGAAGAGGATGGACCCCACCGCGAAGATGTCGGATCGGCCGTCGAGCTTGTCTCCGAGGCCGCGGGCCTGCTCGGGCGACATGTACGAAGGGGTGCCGATGGCGGTGCCTGCGCGCGTGAGCGCTTGGTTCTGTTGCTCGCGGTGCTGCGCGACGCCGAAGTCGAGCACCTTCACGCGCCCCTCTTCGGTGAGGAAGATGTTCGCGGGCTTGAGGTCGCGATGGACGATGCCCTGCGCGTGGCACTGCGAGAGGAAGTCGAGGAGCTGCTCGACGATCTCGAGAGCGTCGCTCAGTGGGAGGCGCCCGGCGTTCCGCTTGATGATCTGGTCGAGCGTCTCACCGTGGAGAAGCTCCATCACCAGGAAGTCGGCGCCGTCCTCGGTGACGTCGTTGTCGAAGACCTCGACCCGGCCTTCGTGCGGGATCTTGTTCCCGAGGTAGCCCTCGCGGAGGAAGCGCTCGCGGATGGTCTGATCGCGCGCGAACTCCGGGTGCAGCATCTTGAGCGCTGCGGTGCGGCCGTTGCGGTGCGTGGCGGAATAGACGACGGCCATGCCGCCGACGCCGATCATCGCGTCGAGGCGCCACTTGCCGTTGACGACGGTACCAACGCGCTGTTGGGGCCCGGGCGGTGCTCCTTCCGCCGGCTGCGCGTGGGGCGCCTCGTCCATCCTGCCTCCTCTACCTACTCATCCTAGCCTGCGCGCGTCCCGCTTTCGTACGCGGAAATTCACCGGGCTGCCATGGAGCGTTTCACCTGTAGATCCCGGCCGAAGCGTGGGAAGCGGAGTCAATTCCCGGAATCGGTCGAACCAGGGACCGGGGTAGTTGCATTCCTCGTCCAGCGCAGGGTGACGTCCGCCGCGGCGATGCCGCCGTCCGGCTCGGGAAAAACCACGGCGCGAGCCGCTTTCGCGAGGCAATCACCGAGCGGCCCCGGGGGAGCCGATGCCCTCGTGGCCTCGCCGCCCTCGCCGACGCGGATCGAGACCAACGTCAGGGGGGCGGCCGCGTCTCCGAGCTCGACGAAGCGGGCGCACGCGCGAAATCGCCAGCGGGCCTGAGCGAGCGTGCCCAACGGATCGGGGAGGGCGTCTTTCGGCGTCACCTTCACCGAGACGATCGCCACGTCGACGCCGACGATCGGCGCGTCGACGCGGGCGTCCTCGAGCGCAGCCACCGCCGCGGCGATCGGATCGACCTCGGGGCCGGCATCGACGGAGGCCTCGACGGTCGCATCGGCAGAGGGCGGGGAGGACGCGTCCATCGGTCCGAGGGCGCCCGACTCTCGCGGCTGCTCGGTCGACACCTCCGGCGTTTGGCGTTCGCGACACCCGCTCGCCAAGAGGGCGAACGCGAGGAAGATCCGCGGGGGACGCATCGCGACATCTTGCCTGATCCCGCTCGACACGCGACGCGCGTTCGTCGATCGTCGCGTGGTGATCTTCCGGACCCGTGCGCGGGGCCCCCACGCCGAACGGCTCGACAGCCACAGCGCCGTCGTGCTCGAGGGCGCCGTCGACGAGCCCACGTGTGCCCGTTGGGTCGACGGGGTGCTTCGCTCGAGCGAGGCGTGGACCGAGGATTTCGACGGTGAGCAGTTCGCGCTCGGACGCGCGTTCTACACGCATTTCGAGACCGGAAGGAGCGAGGAGTACTTCGCCGACGCCGCGGCCTCGGACGCGCGGGTCGAAGAAGGGGCGCCCGGCCTCCAGCGATGGATGCGCGATGCCCTCGCCGAGCTCACCGGTGCGCGCGTAGTGGCCCGCCGCGGATGGTGTGGCGCAGGGGTTCACGTGTTCCCCGCGGGCGAGAAGGTGGCCCGCGCCGGAGGCGTCGTGCACTTCGATGTCGAAGGCCTCGGGCGGCATCACCTCGCGCGCCGCAAGAGAGCCTTGTCCCTCGTGCTCATGCTCCAAGCGGCAGAGCACGGCGGCGGCCTGCGCCTGTGGGACGTGCGCTACGACGGCAGCGAGCACGCCTCCGAGGAACAGCTCTCGGCCCCGAGCGAGATCGTCGAGTACGGGCGCGGGGACCTCTTCGTCTTCGACAGTTACCGGATGCACCAGATCCAACCGTTCTCCGGAGAGCGCGATCGCATCTCGGCGACGCTGCACGCTGCCGAGACCGACCGCGGCCTCTGGGAGTGTTGGTTCTGAGCACGAGTCGGTAGACTCGCGGCCGTGAGCGCCACCCTCGAGACGGCCGACGCGCGCGAGCGCCCGAAGTCCTTGCCCGTACTCTCGGCACCGCCGGGGTATCCGCACGTTCCCCACCTCCCGCCGCCGCCGCCGGAGCTCGACATACGCCGCCGCCGCGTCGAGCCGGTTTCTGCCTCGTTTCGCGCGGCGTCGCGCGCGGTCGCCGAGGCGCTGTTCTCGCCCGACGGCTTGCAGCTCGACAAAGAGCGGCTCGACTGGCTCGAGGAGGACTTCGCCGACTTCGCCGCGCGCTCGCACGGCAACGCGCGGATGATCCTCCGCGCCTCGCTGTTCGCGCTGATGTGGATCGCACCGCTGTTCGTGTTCACGCCGTTGCCGCTCACTTCGCTGTCGATCAAGCGGCGCGCGCTCGCGCTCGAGCGGTTCGAGGGCTCGTTCCTGGCGCCCGCGGCGCTCGCGGTCAAGGCGATGTTGTGCATCCTCTGGTTCGAGCACCCGCGCACCCGCGAAGAGACCGGCACCGAGCCGTCGTGCCTCGGAGGCCGGTCGTGAGCGGCGCGATTCATAGCGGGTTGATGCAACGGGCGGACGTCGACCTCGACTGCGACACCGTGGTCATCGGCTCGGGTGCGGGTGGGGCGGTCGTCGCCGCGAACCTCGCCGAGGCGGGCGAGCGGGTGATCGTGCTCGAAGAGGGCCCGCAGGTCCCCGCGCTCCAACACGGCGCCATGCGCCAGAGCGAGAGCATCCGTCACCTCTGGCGCGACGGCGCCATGACCCTCGCGCTCGGTCTCGGCGGAGGACCGAGCATCAATGTCACGACGGGTAGGGCGGTCGGCGGCTCGTCGATGCTCACCGGCGGTGTCTCGTTCCGCATCCCCGATCACGTGCTCGACGCGTGGGCGAAGGACCTCGCGCTCCCCGAGCTCTCGCCCAAGGGCATGGAGCCGTACTTCGAAGTGGTCGAGAAGGAAGTGCACGTCGAGACGGTGCCCGAGGAGATGCGCTCGAGGAGCACGCGTCTGTTCGGCGAGGGCGCGGCCAAACACGGCGTCGAGATGAAGCCGATGCGGCGCAACACGCGCGGGTGCGACGGCTGCGGGCGGTGCAACTTCGGCTGTCCGCACGGCGCCAAGCTCAGCGTCGATCTCACCTACCTGCCGCGCGCAGTCGCCGCGGGCGCGGACATCTGGGCGGACGTGCACGTCGAGCGCGTGCGCATGGACGGCGCGCGCGCGACCTCGGTCGAGGCGACGTTTCGCGATCTCGACGACAAGAAGCACCGCCTGCGCGTCCGCGCCAAACGCGTGGTGGTCGCCGCCGGCGGGATGCACACGCCGCTGCTCCTCGCCAAGAGCGGCGTCACTTCCCCGGCGCTGGGGAAGAACCTTACGCTGCACCCGAGCTTTCGCGTGATGGCGTTCTTCGATCAGCCGGTCCGCGGCTGGGAGGGCGCGCTGCAGTCGGCGTACATCGATCACTACGAGAAGGACGAGGGCATCCTCTTCAACTCGCTGTTCATCCCCAACGGCGTCATGGCAGGCACCATGCCGGGGTTCGGACCGAAGTACTGGTCGCGCGCCAAGGACGTGGCGAACATGGCCATCTTCGGCGGCATGTTGCACGACGACGCCGGCGGCGAGGTGCACGAGGGCCCGTTCGGCGGTGATCCGGTGCTCACCTATCGCATGTCGGAGCGCGACTTCCGCCGCATCCCGCGGCTGCTCCGCCTGATGGGCGAGTTCTGGTTCGCGGCGGGCGCGCGAGAGATCATCGTGCCGGTGTTCGGCAGCGAGCCGCTCGACGCCGACGAGTTTCGTCGCTTCCCGTTCGAGAACGTGCCGGGCAGCAAGCTCGAGTGCTCGTCGCAGCACCCGCTCGGCAGCTGTCAGATGGGCGCTGCGCGCGGCGTCTCGGTGGTCGACGCGAACGGCAAGGTCTGGGGCACCGACAACCTGTACGTCGCGTGCGGGTCGATCATGCCGACGAGCCTGGGCGTGAACCCGCAGATCGCGATCATGAGCATGGCCACGCGGATCGCCTTCAAATTGCGAGAAAAGCGAGCGTCGTGATGCGTGGCCACGTGTGGACGCTGCGGCCGCTCCTCCGGCACGCGGTCCGCCCGGTGCACCTCAGCGCGTCGGTGTCCTGGTCGACCACGTTGGACGATCCTCGGCGCGGACGCGTGCGACTGACAGGCAAGCTGCACGAGGGAAAGAGCGACGCATTGGTCATCCTCGTGCACGGGCTCGGCGGCACGGTCGACAGTCACTACGTGCGCGACGCGGCGCGCGCGCTCGACGCGGTGGGGCTCTCGTACCTGCGCGTGCACCTCCGCGGCGCCGATCGCAGCGGCGACGACTTCTACCACGCCGGGCTGCTCGAGGATCTCGACGCGGTGCTCGCGAGCCCCGAGGTTCGCGAGCGCACCTCGATGTCGCTCTTCGGCTTCTCGCTCGGGGGACACCTGGTGCTGCGCTACGCGGCGATGCGCAACTTGCCCACCCTGCGGGCGGTCGTCGCGGTGTGTCCGCCGCTCGACCTCGCCGCGGGTGCGGTCGAGATCGATCGACTGCGCGCGCGACCTTACCTGCTCCACGTGCTGGGCGGGTTGGTCGAGATGTACGAAGGCGTCGCGGCACGCGGACCTGTTCCGATCCCGGTGGAGCGAGCGCGGGCGATTCGCAGCATTCGGGTGTGGGACGACCTGATCGTCGCGCCACGCCACGGCTTCTCGGGCGCCGACCACTACTACTCGGAGGTGAGCGCAGGGCCGCTGCTCTCGACGCTCGACGTCGAGACGCTGATCGTCGCCGGCGACGCCGATCCGATGGTTCCGCTCTCGACCACCGAGCCCTCGCTCCGCCGCGCGTCCCGCAAGGTCGACGTCCGCGTCGTCCGCGGGGGACACGTGGGCTTTCCCGCACGCTTGGACCTCGGACAGCCGGGGGCCCGCGGCCTCGAGCCGCAGCTCGCCGCCTGGCTCGCCCGCCGCGCCTGACCGCCACGAACGCGAACGCGAACGCGCACGCGAACGCGAACGCGAACGCGAACGCGAACGCGAATGCGAATGCGAACGCGGGGTCGGCGCCCGCAGTTGGGGAGGATCAGGCCAAGCCTACAGGCCTGCCCTACTCTGGCATCACGTCATGTAGGCCTACAAACCAGGCCTGGTTCCCCTCAAGATTTTGAGAGCATGCCCCACTCGGTCAGGTGACGGCGCGGAGGTACTTGAACTTCTCGGCGCGGAGGTCTTCCTCGGTGAGACCCCAGTCCTCGTCGCGCGGAATCAGATACATGACGTCGCCCTTCACGCTGGCGAAGTTCACGTATGCGATCCCCTCGAGCAGGTGGGCGAACACGCCGCGGTTCCACAGGTGCTGCTCGGGGATGACGCAGCGTTGGGCGAGGGTGCGCTCGGTCGGCGTGCCTTGAACGAGCAGGAGCGCGATGGTGAACGTGAGGAAGCGCGCGTCGCCGCGGTACGGATCGGGCAGGCCCGAAGGGGCCCTTCGCGAGCCCTCTTCGGTGAGCATGCCGTTGGACCACATCGCGAAGTCCTTTTGCGCGCGCTCGTCGTCTTCGAAGAAGTCCCAGCAGCCGCGGACGAAGCTCGCCGCGTTGGCGTGCAGCACCTGCGCGGCGTCGCGGTAGACCTGCCACTTCTGCTGGAAGCCGTTGGTCTTCGTCTGGCGTTTGACGATGGCGGCGAGATCGCGATGAAGCGCGCTCCCCGCCTGGTACGGCGCGCAGACCTCGAGGGCGAAGATCGAGTGCTGCACCTCAGCCTCCCCCGTAGCCACCGCCGGAGCCGACGCGGTTCCAGCTGCCGTTGCGGTGGTGGCGCCAGCCGAGCACGACCCCGGTGCCGACGGCGACCATGACCGGAACCGTGCCGAACGTCGCCGGGCGCGGGTGCGTCGACGGAGGCTTGGCCTGGCCGGTCGAGTACTCCGAGACGCGCGGCTTCGGCTTGAAGCTGCGGGCGCTGTTCGGCACCGAGTTGCTCACCTTCGTCGGCGGCTTGGGAGCCGCCGGCCACCAGGGATAGTCGACGAAGAAGAACGCGTTCGATTCGGTCAGACCGCCGTAGGTGTACGCCGGCGGCGCCGACGTCTCGCCGGCAAGGGCGAGGCCCTCTCCCGAGGTCGACCCGAACGCGTCGGCGCCGAGCATGCGCACCTCGATGCCGGCGCTGTCGTAGGAGACGAACTCGTCGACGAGATCGTCGCGTTCGGTGGTGTCGGTGGACTGGGGCGTCACGTAGAGCACGCGCTTGGCCAGCCGCTTGAGCTGCGAAGCGGTGGGGAGCTTGGCCACCCACCGGTTGTCGAACTCGGTGGTCTCGTTCACCGTCACGAGCCGATCGCGATCGAGCACGAACACCGGGGGCCGAAGGGAAGTGTCCTTCTTCCGCTTGGCGAAGAGCGGCTGGTAATAGAGCGCCGCCGACAACGTGCGGTGCGCGCGCACCGCGCCGCGCGGGTGCGGCCAGTTGTCGAAGAGGAAGACCGGGTCGAACATGCCGGCGAGGCCCGCGGCGAAGGCGACGCTCTCCGGACCCGGCAGGTCGACGATGATCGCGACGTCCTCGACGTGATCGGCGAGCGTGGCGCCGAGCGCGCGACCGCGCGCGAACGCGACGTCCATCTGGGGCGTCTTGTTCGGCTTGAGCGACTTGAACAGTGGGACGAACGTCGCGGAGCCGTCGACCTCCGCGGTCTTGGCCGGCATCGCGGTCGGCGACTGGAACAAGGTGGGCACGTAGAACGGACGATGCGCCGAGTTGCCAGGCGAGAGATCGACCGACATGCGCGACATGGACGACTCGTCCCAGGTCGTCTGCGTCACGCCGTCGAACACCAGGGCCTCGCCGCGGGCGCTGAAATCCCAGCCGAAATCGCGCTGCAACTCGAGCAGGGGCTTGGCCGCCTGGCTGGGCGCCGGGCCGCTGTCGTCGTCGCCATCGTTTCCGGAGGTGGCGAGCGCGAGGAAAGCTCCGACGCCCGCGAGCGCGATGCCCACGCCGAGCACGGTGCCGAGCGCGCTGCGCCGAGTCACCGGATCGCCGGCGGGGGCGGCGAGACCTTGCTGCCACCAACGCGCGCCGACGATGCCGGGCTTGTCGAGCTGACCATCCCGCTCGAAGGGACCTTGTTCCGGGGGAGTTTCGCTCATGCCTGGGTATCGCGTCGCAGTTGCTCCAAGAACTCTGGGCGGAACGCGCCGTCGACCCTGATGGAGTATCGGAAAGACGGCCCCGGGTCGACCCCGTGATAATCCCCGTCGTTGAACCAGTAGGCCTGGCCCTCGATCGGCACCTTGGTTCTGGCCTCTTCGTCCCAGAGAAACAGGCGTTTGCCCGGGACCGGGGCGAGGGTGATGAACGGCGCCGGAGCTTCGACGGCCGGGTCCGCGTCCCGGTGCACGGTGCCGAAGTCGTTGGCCTCGAGGCCCATGATGTTGCACCTCCCGATCGCTTCGAACGGCAGAGCGCTCACCAACGCGAGGGTCTTCGGGAAGAAGGTCCGCGCGATGCGCGTGAACGCCTTGCCGGTGGGGTTGGCCTTGTCGGTCCAGAGCCGGTTTGGGATCAGCTCGACGAACACCTTCCACGGGAAGTACACGCCGAAGCGAAATTTCAGCCACAACATCTGTCGTCGCGACAGCGGAAAGTCGCGCTCCTCCCCGAAGTTACCGGTCCCGCCTTCGGCGTCGTCGCGTGCGTCGTCGGGGATGGCCTCGGGATCGTCGGAGAGCGCGCGGAACGTGGCGAACTGCTCGTCGGTCATCGCCCGGATGACCTCCCCGTAGTCGACCCACGGCTCGCTCTGCAGCGAAGGGGGCACGATGCCCATCGAGCGGTGGCTGCCGCCGGTGTAGTCGACCGGAATCTGCGTCAACGCGAAGCAAATCTCCTCGTGCACCGCAGGGAGGGCAGACAGGTCGAGATACTTTTCGAGCGAGAGGTAGGGCTTGCCGAGGATGCCGGTGATCAAGAGGTCGACAGTCTACAACACTCGACAGCACCTCTTGAGCTGCGCCGAGCCGAATCCGAGGCTGTCGGTCGTCAGTATGTGGGGTGCGCAGGCGCGCGCGGAGCTGTGAGGCCGCTCATGAACTGGTTGCATGTCGTGAGCCTGTCGAACGGGCTCATGGAATCTCTTGAAGCGTGCGCCGATCGCCAACCGTGATCTGGAACTCCCTCGCCTCGCGTGCCGCGGTCTTCGCCGTCGCCCTGCTGGCCTTCGTCTCCACCCTATCGGCGGAGGGGTGCTCGAGCGATCAGCGACCGGACGGCGTGGACGGCACGGGTACGATCGTGCCCAGCACGCCACCTCTGACGGGGGCGTGTAGCAGCGAGGGCCAGACGCGCGCGTGTCATCAGGAGCTCGGGCGCCACGACGGCATCGTCGATTGTTTCGCGGGTTCCCAGACGTGTCGCAGTGGCGCTTGGAGTCCGTGCGAGGCCGGCTCGAACGGCGGAACGGTGATGTCGCGGCGGTTGCCGCCCGGTGCGAAGCCCGCGGCCCTGACGGTGTATCAGAAGCCGAAGACCGATCTCCTCGGGTCGCCGTGCAAGGGAGAGGGGAAGAACAACTGCAAGGGCGGAAACGTGTGCTGCGCGGGGCTCGCATGCGTTGCGGGCGACTGCGTCGTCGCGTGCTCGCCGAGCTGCACGGGCAAGACGTGCGGCGACGACGGATGCGGCGGGAGCTGCGGGACCTGCCTCGCGCCGAGCGTTTGCACCGGCGGTACATGCGTCTGCACACCGAACTGCACCGGCAAGAGCTGCGGCACCGACGGGTGCGGCGGCAGCTGCGGTACGTGCGCGGCCGGCCTTTCCTGCAACGGAAGCCAGCTATGCGTATGCAACCCCCAGTGCATCGGCAAGAACTGTGGCTCTGACGGATGCGGTGGCACGTGCGGCACGTGCGCCTCTGGGACCACGTGCAGCTCCTCGACGGGCGCCGGCACGTGTGTGTGCGCACCGAGCTGCACCGGCAAGAGCTGCGGCGACGACGGTTGCGGGGGATCGTGCGGCACGTGTGCAGCGGGAACGACCTGCAGCGCGGGTGCGTGCGTCGTCGGAGCCTGCACGCCGAGCTGCATTGGAAAGACCTGTGGAACCGATGGCTGCGGCGGCAACTGCGGGACTTGTGCAGGCGGGGTCTGCACCGCCGGCGGCGCTTGCACGTGCACGCCGGACTGCACCGGGAAGACGTGTGGCCCGGATGGATGCGGTGGGAGCTGTGGCACGTGCGCGACGGGCCAGGCGTGCTCCGCCGGCGCGTGCGCGTGCGTGCCCAGCTGCTCCGGCAAGCTCTGTGGCGACGACGGATGCGGTGGAAGCTGCGGCTCGTGCGCCGCGGGTCAGACCTGCAGCGGTGGCGCTTGCACGGGCGGATCGGGCGCGTCTCTGCCCGGTTCGGGCCCCGGCGTCCGTTGCACGGACGACCTGTGCAACCCGTACTGCCTTACCTTCGATTCGCCGGCCGACGCTGGCGTGGCGCCGCCGCTCACGACGACGCCGGGATCGACGAGTTACAGCTCGGTGGGCCTCGGCGGCGTCCCCGGCGGTTTCGTGAAGAAGGGCAATCGTGAGCCCTGCACCGGGCCCGGTGACTGCAACTTCGACTACCGCTGCGACACCGCGTCCGGGACGTGCGTCGGGAATCAGACGACCCGCTGGTTCGACACGACCTGCGCCAAACCCGACTTCACCATCGGCCTCCCCTGTGGCAGCAGCACGTTCCCCGTGTGCAACCGCGGCTCGAAGACCGTCGCGAAGGGGTCGGTCATCAACTTCTATCGCAAGAACGGCGGTGGAAACATGTTCGGTCAAGCCTGCTACCCCGCGGAGAACTGCGGAGCGCTCACGCTGCAGGGGGACCTCCTCCCGGGCAATTGCATCGACGTTGGCGGCGGCGGGACGGGCGACAACACGAACTGTTTCCACAACGGCAACAACACCATCTACGTCAATGCGGCGGACGCCGCGGGCAAGGCCCTCGAGGAGTGCACCTGCGACAACAACTGGACCGATCAGAAGGGCGCCGCGACGTGCACCTCCGTTCCGCCCGAGTCGTCGTTCGCGCCCCGCACCTACGACACGGTCTTCGCCGCCAACTGCCCGGTCGGCACGCGCGTTCGCTGGGGGTACATGGCCTATGACACCACCGCTGCCTCGAACGCCAGCGGCTCGGGGGACGTGCTGTTCACCGTGCAAACAGGCGATGTCGCCGGCGGACCGTACGGAGCGGTCGCCATCGCTGCCGATACGCCGAACGGCAGTGGCGGTTCGATCAACACCGCGGTCTGTGCGATCGGCGGTCCGCTGCCTTGTCCGGTCGATCTGTTCGCAAAGCTCGGCGCCGCCGACGCCACGAAGCCGGTCCTGCACTTGTCGGTCACCGTGACGCCGACCCCGGACAAGCAGGGGGCGCCGATGCTGAATGCCTGGAGAGTCACCTTCAGCTGCATCCCGAGCGAATGATGATGCGATCCGCGTCCGCCTTCGCTTTCCTGCTGTCCGCCTGTTCGAGCCCGTCCCGACCGGCCGCACCGACGGAGCTCGACGTCGGATTCGTCGACGCGAGCACCCCGCCCTTCGATTCGATGGTTACGGACGGCACCACGGACAGCGCCGCACCGGAGGCGACGAGCGACATCGTAGGTCTGCTCGACGGTCGACTCTCTGATAGAGTCGCCGTCCATGGAGCTCCGTCCGCTCTACGCCCTCGGCTTCGGTGTCGGCATCACCGTGCTGCTCTTGCTGCTGCTCCGCATCGGTCGGCGCGTCTTCTCCAAGGGGAACTCCTCGGGGGCGGTGCTCGAATCCGACAACTCCGCCCGACGGATGTTGCACGTCGGGCAGGTGCTGGCGGTCTTCCTCATCTCGTCCTCGGTGGTGAAGAACACCATCGACGGCAAGGATCCGAAGCGCGACCTGCTCTGGGCCATCGCCATGGCCTGCACCGGCCTCGTTCTGCTCGTCGCGAGCGGTCGGGCAGGTCTCATGCTGCTCCTCAAGTCGCAGCTCCCGGCCGAGATCGAGCGGGGCAACATCGCGGCGGGCGTCGCCGCGGGCGCGCACTACGTCGCGACCGGGATCATCACCTCGCGCGCCGTCGCGGGGAACGATCTCCCGAGCCTCGGGTTGTCGCTGGTGTTCTTCCTCATCGCGCAGGTCACGCTGCACGTGTTCGTCTCGTTGTTCCGCTTCCTCACGGTCTACGACGACGCCGAGCAGATCCAAGGCGAGAACCTCGCTGCGGCCATCAGCTATGGCGGCGTCGCCATCGCCATCTCCATCCTCATCGCCCGCGCGCTCGAGGGGGACTTCGCGGGTTGGGCGGTCTCGCTCAAGGGCTACGGTCTCGCGCTGCTGTTCGCCTTCGCGTTGTGGCCCGTGCGGCAGCTGCTCGTGCAGTCGCTGCTCCTCGGGTTCCCCTTCACGCTGCGCGGCGGCAAGCTCGACGACGGCATTGCCAAGCGCAACGAAGGCATGGGGGTTCTCGAGGCGGTGGCGTACCTCGCGACCGCGCTCTCCATCGTTCGCCTCGCATGACGGGTCCGGACCGGGACTACGAGCCCTTCGCGCGGCGCATCGTCGACACGGGCGTCCTGACCGATCCGTGGCTCGACGGCGCGCCGCGGTTTCGCGAGAGGCCGGTGTTCGTCCCCGGCAAGCTCGCGCGACAGATGGCCAAGGTCGGCGAAGAGATCGCCGCGGTGTACGAGGAGCTCTGTCGCATCGTCGATGGGGAGCAGGAGCTGCTCGACGAGTTCTTCGGGCTCACTCCGTTCCAGAAGGCGATGTGGATCGCCTCGGCGCCGCTGTGGCACGGCATCGCCCGCGCCGACGTGTTCGTGACCGACGAGGGGCTGCAGATCGCAGAGCTCAACTGCGACACCCCGACCGGCGAGGCCGAGGCGGTCGTGCTCGGTGAGCTCGTCGCACCGGCGCACACCCTCGCCAAGGACCCCAACGCCGCGCTCGGCGATCGGTTCTGCGCGATGGTCGACGCGATGCGGACGCACCTCGTCGTGGGTGACGCGCCGCGCACGATCGGCCTCGTGTACCCGACCGAATTCACCGAAGACCTCTCGCTCGTGCGCCTCTACCGCAAGTGGTTCGAGGCGCGCGGGTGGCAGGTCGTGCTCGGCTCGCCGTACAACCTCGATTCGTCGGACGACTCTCCTGGGACGGTGCGCCTCTTCGACACGCCGATCTCGGTGCTGGTGCGTCACTACAAGACGGACTGGTGGGGCGAGCGACAGTCGGTGTGGGACGACGAGGTGATGCCCGACCCGCGTCCCCTCGAGGACCCGCTGGCGGCGGTCTTCGCCGGCATGCTCGAGCGGAAGCTCGCCGTCGTGAACCCGTTCGGCGCGGTGCTCCCGCAGAACAAACGCGCCATGGCCTTCATGTGGGAGCACGTGCATCGCTTCTCGCCGCATGCGCAGGAGATCATCCAGCGACACGTCCCGGTGACCTCGCGGCTCGAGACGATGCACGAAGAGCAGCTCCTCGTGGAGAAGCGCGAGTGGGTGCTCAAGAGCGACTACGGCGCCGAAGGCGGCGAGGTCATCGTCGGTCGCTACGCCACCGACGAAGAGTGGCAACTGACCCTGAAGCACGCCCGTCCGGGGCGTTGGATCGCGCAGCGTTACTTCCAAGCGGAGGAGGACGACCTCGGCGAGGCGATCAACTACGGCGTCTACCTGGTGGCCGGCGAGGCCTCGGGCCTCTACGCCCGTGTGCAGGCCGGGCCGACCGATGATCGCGCGCTCTCGGCGGCGACGCTGGTGGTCGGGTAGTCAGAGCACGCCGACGCGACCGAGTGCGGCTTCGAGGTCGGCGAGCGAGAACGGCTTCTCCAGGAAGGCGTTCGGGGGGCGTTTGGCGAAGCGAGCGGAGACGCTCGACTCGGACCAACCCGAGCTGACGATCACCGGCACGTGGGCGTCGAGCTCGCGAAGCGCGACGAACGCCTGGTAGCCATCCATGCCCCCCATGGTGAGATCCATGATCACGCAGGTGAGTCGGCCGGTGTGCTCGCGAACGAGCTCGACCGCACCCTCGCCGTCGCCCGCCTCCAAGACTTCGAACCCGACCAGCTCCAAGAGGCCCCGGGTCGCGCCCCGCAGCTTCGCTTCGTCGTCGACGAGCAGGATGGTGCCCTGCGCCGGCGCCGTACGAGCGCTCGGGCGGGGCTCGGGCGTCGCGGCGGCCGCCACGGCCTGACTCGCGGGGAAGCAGACCAGCACGGTCGTGCCCGCGCCCGGCTCCGAACCGATGTGGATGCCGGCGCGGTGCGCCTTGAGGATGCCGCGCAGCGCCGCGAGGCCCAGGCCGCGGCCGGACCTCTTGGTGGAGAAGAACGGGTCGAAGATGCGTGCAAGCACTTCGGGGTTCATTCCCTGCCCGGTGTCATGCACCGTGAGCGTCACGCACCTTCCCGGACGCAGCTCCTGGCCGGCGAAGTCGCGACGCACGCGCTCTGCATCGAGCTCTTCGACGGCCGTGCGCAGCTCGATCGTACCGCCCCGCTGCGCGTCGATCGCCTCGGCGGCGTTCGTCACCAGGTTCATGATCACCTGCTGCAGCTGCGCGCGATCGGCCTCGATCGCGGGGAGGTCCGCGGGCAACGCGAGGTGCAGGCGGACGCTCTTGGGGATCGAGACTTCCAGCAGCGCGGCCATGTCGCTCACCGCACGGCTCAGATCGGCGGGGGCGACCGCGAACGCCCCCTTGCCGCTGTAAGCGAGCATCTGCTGGGTGAGCACAGCCGCGTTTCGAGCCGCATCCGAGATCTGCACGAGGTGCTTCACGGCGGCGTGGTCGGGCGGGAGCATCGCCCGCGCCAGGTCGAGGTGGCCGGTCATCACGGCGAGCAGGTTGTTGAAGTCGTGCGCGATCCCCCCCGCGAGGACACCGAGCGATTCGGCCTTCTGCGCCTGCCGGAGCGCCTCCTCCTCTTTCTTGCGATCGGTGATGTCGCGCCACACGACGACCACGATCGGTGCGTTGCCGAGCTGGATCGGGGTCAGGAGCACCTCGACCGGGAAGTCCGGGCGATGGGGGCTGCAGTGCACCCACTCGAACCGATGACTCCCGTTCCGGACCGCGGTGGCGATCATTTCGTTCGCCTTCTCGTACGAATCGCGCCCGTCGGGTTGGCGAAGCGGAGAGAGCGAGGAGGGATGGAGCGCACGCAGCTCTGCGCGCGAGCAGCGTAGGAGGTCGACCGCCGCCTCGTTGTATTCGACGAAGAGGTTGCTCCGCGTGTCGAGCAGGAGGATCGCGTCCGCGCTCCGCTCGAACATGAGTCGGAACTTCGCGTCCGGTTCGCTGCCCGACCGCTGTGCGGTCGGATCCGCGGTCGTGTCGACCCCCGTGCTGTGCCCCATGTCTGCCGCCCCCGCTGGCCTCCAAGAGTCCCACGGCAGCGCTGCCTCGGGAAGGATAGGAGTTGGTGCGCTGGACGCGTGCGGTGGGGGGGGGCCCCGAAACGAAAAATCGCGCACCTAAGCGACGTGGGTCCGGGAAATCAAGGCGCGCCGCGAAATACCCTTGACGCGACGCGCAAGCCGGCTATTCCTAGGTGCGTGACGCAGACGACCGCCAACGCCAGTCACCGCGCCTTTCAGGCCGCGGCTCGTGGTCGTAGCGCGCGTCAGGCCAACGACGCTTCGAGCCCCACCCTCGTAGCCTCCCCCGCCGCCGAGATCCTCTCTGGCGGCGGAGTTCTTTTTGTCGTCGGCCTTCTTCTTGTCGTCATTCTCATTCCCGTCGGTGGCGGGGCGCCCTTCTGAGAGCCGAAAAGGCAAGAGACTCAGAAAGGCCCCCGCGAACCGAAAGGTCGCGGGGGTTTTCGCTTTCGAGGACCCGCGTGAACGTCGTGAAGCTGTCTTGGAGGACCGAATGAAGAAGCCCGTTGCTCGCACGACCGCATCGAATCCGAGCCCCGTCGTCCGTCACCGCCTCGCCGACATGCTCGACGCCCTTTCGGCCGAGTGTCATTCGCTCGCGCACGACGTGCGCGCCGAGGTCACGGACTACGAGCGGGTGCTCTCGGACATCGAGACGCTCGCCGAGGTCCTCCGCGAGTCCGATCTGGCCAAGCCGGGCGAGAAGACCGAGTGGACGCTCTCCGACCGCGTGAAGGACGCCGTCATGGCCAAGACCATCGCGTCGGCTTCGCGGATGAAGGCGGCCAACGTGCACGAGTCGGGCATGCGCGCGTCGCTCTCGCTCGAGGACGCGCGCCGCACCATCGAGGAGCTTCGCGACGAGGACGCGGTCCGCAACGACGTGCAGCGGGCCCTGGCATGACCGGACCGCGCGTCAAAGCGCGCACGGGCGCGCAGCTGATCTGGGAGGTCCTCCTGTCGGAGGGCGTCGACGTGGTCTTCGGGTACCCGGGCGGGGCGATCATGCCCGCCTACGACGCCATCCTGCAGTACCCGATTCGTCACGTGCTGGTGCGCCACGAGCAAGGCGCATCGCACATGGCCGACGGGTACGCGCGTGCGTCGGGCAAGGTCGGCGTTGCGGTCGCCACCTCCGGTCCGGGCGCGACCAACCTCGTCACCGGCATCGCCACCGCAATGCTCGATAGCTCGCCGATCGTCTGCATCACCGGCCAGGTCTCCTCCAAAGTCATCGGGACCGACGCGTTCCAGGAGATCGACATCACCGGCGTCACGCTGCCGATCACCAAGCACAACTACCTGGTGACCAACGTCGACGAGCTCGGACCGACGCTGAAAGAGGCGTTCTACGTCGCGCGCTCGGGGCGCCCGGGTCCGGTCCTGGTCGACATCACCAAGGACGTGCAGCAGGCGCTCACCGAGTGGGTCGACGACGGCAGTCCCGTACGGCTTCCGGGCTATCGTCCTCGCCACAAGCTCGACGAGGCCACGCTGCAGAAGGCCGTCGAGCTGATCGACGGCGCCAAGCGTCCATTGATCCTCGCCGGTCACGGCATCGTCAAGGCCGAGGCCAGCGCCGAGCTCCGCGCGTTCGTCGAGAAGACGGGCGTTCCCGTCGGGTCCACCCTGCTCGGTCTCGGCGGCTTCCCCGCGACGCACCCGCTGTCGCTCGGGATGATGGGCATGCACGGCGAGGCGTGGGTCAACCATGCAGTGCAGGAGGCCGATCTCCTGATCGCCCTCGGCATGCGCTTCGACGACCGCGTCACCGGCAAGCTCGACACCTACGCGCCCCGCGCGAAGAAGATCCACGTCGAGATCGACCCGAGCGAGATCAACAAGAACGTCAAGGTCGACCTCTCGATCGTCGGCGACGTCAAAGAGGTGCTGCGCGAGATGCTCGGGCGGGTGGAGCAGAAGACCCGCGGGCCGTGGATCGCGCAGATCGACGAGTCCAAGGGACACAGCGCGGTCCGCGACATCCAATCGCTCCCGCACGACGGCCGGCTGTTCGCCGCGCACGTGATGCTCGACCTGTGGAAGCTCACCGACGGCAAGGCCCTCGTCGTGACCGACGTCGGTCAGCACCAGATGTGGGAGGCGCAGTACTACAAGCACGATCACCCGCGCGGCCTGATCACCAGCGGTGGGCTCGGCACGATGGGCTTCGCGCTCCCCGCGGCGATCGGCGCGGCGTTCACCCGCAAGGAGGACGAGATCTGGGTGGTCGTCGGCGACGGCGGCTTCCAGATGACCGCGTGCGAGCTCGCGACGTGCGCGCAAGAGGGCATCAAGGTCAACGTCGCGATCATCGACAACGGCTACCTGGGAATGGTGCGCCAGTGGCAGGAGTTCTTCTACGACGGCCGCTACTCGGCGACGCCGCTGAAGAGCCCCGACTTCGTCAAGCTCGCCGAGGCGCACGGCCTCGGAGGTCGACGGGTCGAGACGCGCGAGCAGATCGCCGACGCGGTCGCGTGGGCGCGCGCCACTCCCGGCACGTGCGTCATCGATTTCCGCGTCGAGCAGGAAGACTCCGTCTACCCGATGGTCGCTGCCGGCGCGGCCTTGCACGACATGATCCGACGGCCTCACTCGCCGATCGTCGAGACCTCGGAGGATCCGTGAAATGAGGCAGCTTCGTACCTTCGTCGCGCTCGTCGAGGACCGCCCCGGTGTCTTGAACCGGGTCGTCTCGCTGTTCCGTCGGCGCAACTACAACATCGAGTCGCTCACGGTCGGTCGCACCGAGCGCGAGGGCGTGTCGCGACTCACCATCGTGATGGAGGCGGACGACGACGCCGCGCGCCGCATCGAGGCGAACTTCTACAAGCTCGTCAACGTGCTGTTCATCGACGACGTCACCGCGCAGCCGAACGTCACCCACGACCTCGCGCTGATCAAGGTGCGCGCGACCCCGGATGCGCGGCCGAACGTGCTGCAGCTCGCGGAGGTGTTCCGCGGCCGCGCGGTCGACGTCGGCCCCGAGACGCTGATCATCGAGATCGCCGGAACGCAGGACAAGATCGACGGGCTCGTCGAGGTCCTCAAGCCGTTCGGGATCGTCGAGATGGTTCGCACCGGCGTCGTTGCGATGCGCCGCGGCAACGCGACCGTGCAGATGCCGATCGCATCCGAAGTGGAGGAGGCCGCGGAGTAAGCGGCGGTACCAGACGGTCGAAGGTCAAAGGTCAAAGGTCGAGAGTCGAGAAGGTCAACAGACGAGACGAGCCGCGACGGCATGGCGCGCGGCGTTCTCGATTCGACCTTCGACCTTCGACCTTCGACCGCGGGAAGCTGTTTCCAACACACGAACACGGAGTGATCGATGGCTAAGGTTTACTACGACTCGGACGCAGATCTGTCGCGGATCAAGGGCAAGAAGGTCGCGATCGTGGGCTACGGCTCACAAGGCCACGCGCACGCGCTCAACCTCAAGGAGAGCGGCGTCGAAGTCATGATCGGACTGCCCGCGTCGAGCAAGTCGCGCGCGAAGGCCGAGGCCGCGGGGCTGAAGGTCGGCACCGTCGCCGAGGCTGCGGCCGCATGCGACGTCATCATGATCCTCGCGCCCGACACGTCGCAGCAGGCGATCTACCAGGAGTCGATCGCGCCGCACCTCGAGGCCGGCAAGACGCTGATGTTCGCCCACGGGTTCAACATCCGCTACGGCACGATCGACCCGCCGGCCGACGTCGACGTGACGATGGTCGCGCCGAAGGGCCCGGGCCACCGCGTGCGCGAGACCTATCAGGAGGGCGGCGGCGTCCCCGCGCTCGTCGCCGTGCACCGCGATGCGTCCGGTCAGGCGCTCGCCAACGCGCTCGCGTACGCGTCGGCCATCGGCGCCGGTCGCGCCGGCATCCTCGAGACGACGTTCACCGAGGAGACCGAGACCGATCTGTTCGGCGAGCAGGCCGTGCTCTGCGGCGGCGTGAGTGCGCTGGTGAAGGCGGGGTTCGAGACGCTGGTCGAGGCTGGCTACCAGCCCGAGGTCGCGTACTTCGAGTGCCTCCACGAGCTCAAGCTCATCGTCGACCTGATGTACCGCGGTGGCCTCCGTTACATGCGCCACTCGATCAGCGACACCGCCGAATACGGCGACTACGTCTCCGGTCCGCGCGTCGTCACGCCCGCGGTCAAGACCGAGATGGCCAAGATCCTCGGCGAGATCCGCGATGGAACGTTCGCCCGGAACTGGATCAAGGAGAACGCCTCGGGGCGCCCCAACTTCCACGCGACGCGTGCGAAGGAGCGCGATCACCAGATCGAGAACGTCGGCGCCAAGCTCCGACAGATGATGCCGTTCATCAGTCCCGTCGACGCGCCGGAGTGATCAGGGGGAACAGAGATGAACGACCGCGTACGCATCTTCGACACCACGCTGCGTGACGGCGAGCAGTCGCCGGGCGCGACGATGACTTCGGCCGAGAAGCTCGAGATCGCCCACGCGCTCTCGCGCCTCGGCGTCGACGTCATCGAGGCGGGGTTCCCGGCCGCGTCGCCCGACGATCTCGCTGCCGTGCGCTCCATCGCGCGCAAGGTCGGCAACGAGGTCCCGCCGGGACGGCCAGAGTCCGAGCCGCCCACGATCGCCGGGCTCGCCCGCGCGACCAAGGGCGACATCGACAAGGCCTGGGAGGCGGTGCGCGAGGCCAAACACCCGCGCATCCACACCTTCCTCGCGACGAGCGATCTGCACCTCGAGCACAAGCTGCGCATGACGCGGCCGCAGGTGCTCGAGAAGGTGAAGGAGATGGTCGGGTACGCGCGCTCGCTCTGCGAGGACATCGAGTTCAGCGCCGAAGACGCCTCGCGGAGCGACGTCTCGTTCCTCCGTGAGGTGGTGCTGGTCGCGGTCGCCGCAGGCGCGACCACGATCAACATCCCCGACACCGTCGGCTACAGCACCCCCGCCGAGTTCACGTCGATCATCTCGACGCTCCGCGCGGCGGTGCCCGAGCAGGTCATCCTCTCGGTGCACTGCCACGACGACCTCGGGCTCGCCACGGCGAACACGCTTTCGGGTGTGCTCGCCGGGGCGCGGCAGGTCGAGGTGACGATCAACGGGATCGGCGAGCGCGCCGGCAACACCTCGCTCGAAGAGGTGGTGATGGCGCTGCGGACGCGGGCGCCGGTGTTCAAGCTCACCACCGGGATCGACACCACGCAGCTCGTTCCGACGAGCCGCATGGTCTCGTCGACCACCGGCATCGTGGTGCCGCCGAACAAAGCGGTCGTCGGAGCGAACGCGTTCGCGCACGAGTCGGGCATCCATCAGGATGGGATGCTCAAGCACCAGGAAACGTACGAGATCATGCGACCCGAGACGGTCGGGGCCATGCAGACTCGCCTCGTCCTCGGCAAGCACTCGGGCCGGGCGGCGCTGCGGGCCCGACTCGCGGAGCTGGGCTTTCCGCTCGACGGCGAGGCGCTCGATCGCGCGTTCGCCGAGTTCAAGACGGTCGCCGAGAAGAAGAAGAACGTCACCGACGCCGACCTCGAGGCGCTCATCGGGCGCGGGTCGTTCGGCGGCGAGATCTTCGTCCTCGACGGCCTGCAGGTCGCCTGCGGCAGCATCGGCATGCCGACCGCCACCGTGCGTCTCCGCGATCGCGCGGGCAACACGCTGGTGCAGGCGTCCACTGGCACCGGCCCCGTCCACGCCGCGTTCCGCGCGGTCGACGAGCTGGTGAAGCGCCAGCCCGAGCTCCTCGAGTTCCTCGTGCACAGCGTGACCGAGGGAATCGATGCGCTCGGTGAGGTGAGCGTGCGCGTACGCGACGACGTGGGCTCGGAGCGCGGCAACGCGCAGCACGAGTCGACCGCGCGCGTGTTCTACGGCCACGCCGCCGACACCGACATCGTGGTGGCGAGCGTCAAGGCGTACCTGGCTGCCATCAACCGCATGCTCGCCACGCGTGAGCACGCCGAGGCCGCAGAATGACGATCAAGAAGACTCTGTTCGAGAAGGTGTGGGAGTCGCACGTCGTCCTGCAGGAGCAGGGGGCGCCGGCGATTCTCAACATCGATCTCCACCTCGTGCACGAGGTCACCTCTCCGCAGGCCTTCGACGGTCTGCGGGCGAGGGGGCTGAAGGTGCGGCGGCCCGACCGCACCGTCGCGACGATGGACCACTCCACGCCGACGACCAAGACGCCGCTGCCGATGCTCGAGCCGATGGCGCGGACGCAGCTCGAGACGCTCGCGCGCAACTGCGAGCAGTTCGGGATCCGGCTCCATGCGTACGGCTCCGAGACCACCGGCATCGTCCACGTGATCGGACCCGAGCGCGGTCTCACGCGGCCGGGCATGACCATCGTCTGCGGTGACAGCCACACCTCGACCCATGGGGCGTTCGGCGCCCTGGCGTTCGGCATCGGCACGAGCGAGGTCGAGCACGTGCTCGCGTCGCAGTGCCTCTTGGCGACCCGCCCGAAGACCTTCGCCATCAATGTCGAAGGCAAGCTCCGCCCCGGCGTCACCGCCAAGGACATCATCCTCGCGATCTGCGGCGAAATCGGCGTCGGTGGCGCCACCGGCTACGTCCTCGAGTACCGCGGCAGCGCCATTCGTTCGCTCGACATGGCGGGCCGCATGACCGTCTGCAACATGTCGATCGAGGCGGGCGCGCGCGCCGGCATGATCGCGCCGGACGAGGTCACGTTCGAGTACCTCGCGAACACCCCCGAGGCGCCGAAGGGCGCGGCGTGGGACGAGGCGGTCGCCCGCTGGAAGAAGCTCCCGACCGACGAGGGCGCCTCGTTCGATCGCGAGATCACCATCGACGGATCGGCGCTCGCGCCGATGATCACCTTCGGCACCAACCCCGGCATGGCGATCCCGATCGACGCGCCGGTCCCGGGCGGCGCCGCCTACGACAAGGCGCTCGCGTACATGGATGTGCAGGCCGGCAAGCCGCTCCTCGGCAAGAAGGTCGACGTCGTGTTCGTCGGATCGTGCACCAACTCGCGCATGGAGGACCTGCGCGCGGCCGCGAGCGTGCTCCAAGGCCGCAAGGTCGATTCGTCGGTTCGCATGCTCGTCGTGCCCGGGTCGAAGAAGATCCAGCGTGACGCAGAGGCCGAAGGGCTCGACCGGATCTTCCGCGAAGCCGGCGCCGAGTGGCGCGAGCCGGGCTGCTCGATGTGCATCGCGATGAACGGCGACGAAGTGCCCGCGGGCAAGGTCGCCGTGAGCACCAGCAACCGCAACTTCGAGGGTCGGCAGGGCAAGGGCTCGCGCACGTTCCTCGCGTCACCCCTCACCGCGGCTGCGTCCGCCGTGCGTGGCGTCGTCACCGATCCGCGCGCGCTCCTGGGAGATCGCTGATGGCGCACTTCGACAAGCTCACGTCCCGCGTCGTTCCGCTCCTGGTCGACGACATCGATACCGATCAGATCATCCCGGCTCGCTACCTCAAGGTGACGAGCAAGGACGGCCTCGGGCCCGCTTTGTTCGCCGACTGGCGCGCGCCGGGCAAGCCGGGTGCGATCCTCGACACCGACGACGCCAAGGGCTGCGCGATCCTCCTCGCCGGCCACAACTTCGGCTGCGGCTCGTCGCGCGAGCACGCTCCGTGGGCGCTGTTCGGCTACGGCTTTCGCGCGGTGGTCGCCTCGTCGTTCGCCGACATCTTCAAGGGCAACGCCTTGAAGAACAGCGTGCTCCCCGTGCAGGTCGACGCGGCGACGTTGGCGAAGCTCCACGCAGTCCGGGCGGCCGATCCCTCGCTCTCGATCACCATCGACCTCGCGAGCCAGAAGCTCGTGGCGCCCGGGGTCGAGGCCTCGTTCCCGGTCGACGCGTTCGCCAAGACGTGCCTGCTCCAGGGCGTCGACGAGCTCGGATATCTCCTTTCTCATTTGAAGGAGATCGAAGCCCATGAGCAGCGACCCTGACCTCCACGGGGTCGAGATCCACGACACCACGCTGCGAGACGGCACGCAGCGCGAGGGGATCTCGCTCTCGTGCGACGACAAGCTGCGCATCGCGGAGCGGCTCGACGCGCTCGGCGTCCACGTCATCGAGGCCGGGTTTCCGGGCTCGAACCCCAAGGACGCCGAGGTGTTCCGCCGCGCGCGCGACATGCAGTGGAAGCACGCGCAGATCGCCGCGTTCGGTTCGACCCGGCGCGCGGCGATTCACGTCGAAGACGATCCGGGCCTTCGGACGTTGCTCGAGGCCGAGACGCCTGCGTGCGTGATCTTCGGCAAGTCTTCGGGCATGCAGGTGGAGGTCGTGTTGCGCACGAGCCTCGACGAGAACCTGCGGATGATCGAGGAGTCGATCGCGTTCCTCCGGGCCGCGGGTCGCCGCGTGATCTACGACGCCGAGCACTTCTTCGATGCGTTTGTCGCCGACGAGGCCTACGCGCTCGAGACGCTGCGTGCGGCCGTGCGCGGCGGGGCCGACACGGTGGTCTTGTGTGACACCAATGGCGGCGCGCTGCCCTGGCAGATCGAGCGTGCCGTGCGCGACGCGCAGGCGGTCGTTCCGGTTCGGCTCGGCATCCACGCCCACAACGACTCGGGGTGCGCGGTCGCCAACTCGCTCGCCGCGGTGCGCGCCGGCGCACGTCACGTGCAGGGCACGGTCAACGGATACGGCGAGCGCTGCGGCAACGCCGATCTGTGCGCGGTGATCCCCGGCATCGAGCTGAAGCTCGGTCTGCGTGCGCTCCCCGAGGGCGGGCTTCGCGAGCTCTACGATTGCTCACGGTTCGTCGCCGAGATCGCCAACCTCGCGCACGATCCGCACGAGCCGTACGTCGGCCGGAGCGCGTTCGCCCACAAGGGCGGGACCCACGTCGCGGCGGTTCGCCTCGCGCCCGAGACCTATCAGCACGTCGACCCCGTTTCCGTGGGCAACCAGAGCCGGGTCGTCGTGAGTGAGCTCTCCGGTCGCGCCAACGTTCGCAGCAAGGCCGAGGAGCTCGGCATCGTGGTAGAGGGCGATCTCGATCGTCAGGTGGTCCAGGAGATCAAGGACCGCGAGGCCGCGGGCGCGTCGTTCGAGGCCGCCGAAGGCTCGGTCGCGCTGATGCTCCGCCGTCGGGCTCCAGGCTACCGCGCGCCGTTTCGCGTGCTCGCGTTCCAGGTGCTCGCGAGCAAGCGCGACAGCGGTGCGAGCGTCTCCGAGGCCACTATCAAGATCGAGATCGGCGGAACGGTGGTGCACACGGCCGCCGAGGGCGTGGGGCCCGTGGGCGCGCTCGACGCGGCGCTCCGCAAGGCGCTCACGAGCGCCCACCCCGCCGCCGCACAGATTCGCCTCGTCGACTACAAGGTCCGCATCCTCGACGGGCGCGACGGCACCGCAGCCGTCACCCGGGTGCTCGTCGATTCGAGCGACGGAACCCACAACTGGAGCACGGTCGGCGCAGCGCCGAGCATCCTCGATGCATCGCTCGCTGCGTTGGCCGATGGATACGAATTCGGATTGCTCGGTCTCGAGACTCGGGAGGTCGCATGAACGCGAAGATTGTGTGTCTGCCCGGCGACGGGATCGGACCGGAAGTCACGTCGGAGGCGCGCGCCACGTTGGAGCTCGCCGCACGCAAGAACGGTGCGGTGCTCGAGTTCGAGGAGCACCTGATCGGCGGCATCGCCATCGATCACACCGGCACCGCGCTCCCGGACTCCACGCTGGCTGCCTGCCGCAAGTCCGATGCCGTGCTGCTCGGCGCGGTGGGCGGTCCCAAGTGGGACGACCCGAACGCGAAGGTCCGGCCCGAGCAGGGCCTGCTCGCGATCCGACGCGCGCTCGACCTGTTCGCGAACCTCCGTCCGGTGAAGGTGCACCCGGCGCTCGCGGACTTCTCCCCCCTCAAGCTCGATCGGGTCGCCGGCGTCGACATCCTCTTCGTGCGCGAGCTCACCGGCGGCATCTACTTCGGCGAGAAGTTCCGCAAGACCGAAGGTGACGTCACCCGCGCGACCGATACGCTGACCTACACCGATCGCGAGATCCGCCGCGTGGTGCGGCTGGCGTTCAAGCTTGCCGAGCCGCGGAAGAAGAAGGTTACGTCGGTCGACAAGGCCAACGTCCTCGAGTCATCGCGTCTCTGGCGCAGCGTCGCCGTCGAGGTCTCCAAAGACTTCCCCGGCGTGGCCCTCGAGCACCAGCTCGTCGACTCGTGTGCGATGCGGCTCGTCACGCACGCCCCGCAGTTCGACGTCATCGTCGCCGAGAACATGTTCGGCGACATCCTCACCGACGAAGCCGCCGTGCTCGCCGGCTCGATCGGCCTGCTCCCGAGCGCCTCGCTCGGCGAGGGCCGCATCGGCCTCTACGAGCCGATCCACGGCTCGGCGCCCGACATCGCTGGCAAGGACAAGGCAAACCCGATCGGCGCGATCCTCAGCGCCGCGATGCTCCTCCGCCACTCGCTCGGCCTCGAAGAGGCAGCCCAATCGATCGAGCGCGCGGTCCACCAGACCATCGCCGACGGCGCCCGCACCGCCGACTTGGGTGGCTCGCTCGGCACCCGCGAGATGGGCAAACTCGTCCGCGACCGCCTCGCCTGACCTCGATGCCTGTGCCGCCGACCAACCGGGCTTCTGACGAGAGGCTCCTCGCCAGACCCAGGCGGCCTCTCCGTCAACCGGCCCGACTTGCTGGGGTTTGGAAGATCAGAAGGTCAGAAGATCAGAAGAATGAAGGGTTGCTGCCGCTGTCCTCTGTCACGCCTCCGTACTGGCGCGACGTCTCAGCGTTCAGCGGCAGACGCAAAGAACCTTCTGATCTTCTGATCTTCTGTGAATGCGAGGCGGTTCCCGCGGAGTGCGACCCGCAAGTTACTTGCGAACGGTTTGCAGGAATCAAGGCACCAATCTCGTCACCGACCATCGCGCCAAACACGACGAAGACCTCGCCGGAGCGTCGATACATTGAAGTTCACGAGCAGTCCGATTTCGAGCCCGGTGAGCTTCAGGTAGGTCAGCAGTTGAGCGTTGTGAATCGGCGCGAGCAGATCGACGGCTTTGATCTCGATGACGATTCGGTGATCGACGATGAGATCGAGACGATGCGCGTTGCGCACGATGAGGCCTTTGTAGTCGAAGTCGATGGGACGTTGCCGTTCGACGTGGTGGCCGCGGAGCCGCAACTCGTGCTCCAGGGCCGTCTCGTAGGACGACTCTACGAGTCCCGGACCGAGGACGCGGTGGACCTCGATCATGGCGGCGATGATGGCATCGGAACCGTCTTGAAACTTCCTCGATTCAGTCTCGGTCATGCCCGACATCGATCGGGGCCTTCGACCAGTTGCGTGCGCTGATTGTTTTTCGCTGAGGACCGTGAACATGCCCAAGACGAGCCGATATTTCGATTTCCGGACGGACAAGGACGGCAAGCCGTACCTCGCGACCGACATGAGCGGGATCGCGCTCTTGCGGCTCGTCTTGCTCAACAAGGGCACGGCGTTCACGCCGGAGGAGCGGGCGGAGCTCGGGATCGAGGGGCTGTTGCCGCCGGCGGTGAACACGCTCGAGCAGCAGATCGAGCGGGTGTATGCGGGCTACCGCACGCAGCCGACGCCGATCGCCAAATACCAGTTCCTTCGCTCGCTGCAGGAGCGGCACGAGATCCTGTTCTATGCGCTCCTCGAGCGACACCTCGAGGAGATGCTCCCGATCGTGTACACGCCGACGGTCGGCGATGCGGTGATGCAGTTCTCCGCGCTCTACCAGAACCCGCGCGGGCTCTCGTATTCGACCGACAACATCTCGAAGGCTTCCCAGGTGGCCGCGAGCTTCCCGCTCGACGACGTCCGGATGATCGTCGCGACCGACAGCTCGGCGATCCTCGGCATCGGTGACCAGGGCTACGGTGGCTTGGCGATTCCGATCGGCAAGCTCGCGCTCTACACGGTCGCGGGCGGCGTCAGTCCGTTCCAGGCGATGCCGGTCGCGCTCGACGTCGGCACCGATCGCGAAGACCTGCGGACCGATCCCTTCTACCTCGGGGTGCGGCGGCGCCGGTTGCGTGACGAGGAGTACCTCGCGTTCCTCGACGCGTTCGTCGCGTCGGTGCGCGCGCGCTGGCCCCGCGCGGTCATCCAGTGGGAGGACCTGTCGAAGGACGCGGCGTTCTCCGTCCTCGAGCGCTACCGCGACAAGGTCCCGTCGTTCAACGACGACATCCAGGGTACGGGCGCCGTGGCCCTCGCGGGCCTGCTCTCGGCCTGCAAGGCGAAGGGTGAGCGCCTGCGCGATCAGCGCATCGTCATCCATGGCGCGGGCGCAGGCGGTATCGGCGTCGCGTGGGCGATTCGCGAAGGCTTGGTGCGCGACGGCCTGACCCTCGCCGAGGCGAGCGCGCGGCTCTACGTGCTCGACTCCAAGGGCTTGCTCACGAGCGCGCGTGGGTGCGAGCCGTACAAGCGCTCGTTCGCCCACCCGCGCGAAGCGGTGGTCGATTGGAAGATCGCCGGGTTCGAGCCGACGTTGCTCGAGACCATCCAACACGCGAAGCCGACGGCCCTCATCGGGCTCTCCGGCCAGACCGGTGCGTTCAACGAGGCCGTCGTGCGCGCGATGGCCGCCTCCTGCGCCGAGCCGGTCATCTTCCCGCTCTCGAACCCGACCTCGTCGTGCGAGGCGCTGCCCGAGGACGTGTTCCGCTGGACCGACGGCAAGGCGATCGTCGCGACGGGCAGCCCGTTCGCGCCGGTGGAGCACGGCGGACGTGCGCACCCGATCGGGCAGGGGAACAACGCGTTCATCTTCCCCGGGCTCGGCTTCGGCGCGATCGTCGCCGAGGCGAAGTGCATCACCGACGGGATGGTGCTCGAGGCGTCGTACGCGCTCGCCGACTACGTCGAGAAGCACCACCTCGCGGCCGGTCGCATCTACCCGCCGATCACCGAGCTACGGGAGGCGTCGATCCACGTCGCGGCCCGGGTCATCGCCAAGGCCATCGCCGAGGGGCAGAGCACGATGCTCCCACGGCCGATCGAGGAGCTCGAGCAGACCGTGCGCGCGCGTCGATGGCACGCGGACTACGTGCCCATCCGGAAAGAGTGATCAGCGCTTCGGCGGTGGGCGATCGCTCCGAACCGTCGTCGGAGCGTCTTCGTCTTCGTTCCGTTCGACGAGCTTGGGTGCGGGGGGCTTCGGTCCGAGGATGGAGCCGTCGAAGTCGAGCCTCAGCGGCGTGGGAGAGATCGGGCGCTCGAAGAGGCGACGCAGCGGCGGGAGCTGACGCTTCGGCATGTCGCTGGCACCCATGCCGAAGATGCCCGAGGGCAGGGTGGTCGGCACGTTCGGCGCGAGGATCTGCGTGACCTCCTCGGACGGCTTCACCAGCTCTTCGAGACTCAGACCCTGCTCGCTCGCCACCGACTCGAGCACCTCGATCGACGGGTATTCCGCGGAGACGGGCACCGACATCGGATCGGCATCGGCCTGGCCCTCTTCCCAGCGGCGCACGTACCCGGCGAGCACGACTGCCGCCATCGCCAGCTCTCCACCACGCGTGCGTTCGCCGACTGTCATCGCGGCCGCAGCTGCCGTCTCGACGTGCGTGATCGCCTCGGCATATTGACCCGAGCGCCACATCGCCGCGGCCGCGCACAACGGCCAACCCACCTCGTCCGGATCGGACGGGTTCGGCGGCGGAAAGGCCGGTGCGGAGAGCATGGCGAATTCTACGACTTTGGCGCCTCCGCGTCCTCTCGGAGACCAGGGTGCGAGCATACGGCCTCGTGCGCAGGGGAGGGAGCCGCTACCCTGCGAGGGACATGTCCGGCTACCTCAATGTCTACGACGACAACTCCTTCAGCATCGGCCGCACGCCGCTCGTGCGCTTGCGCAACGTGCCGGGCGACGCGCGCGCGACGGTGCTCGCCAAGATCGAGGGGCGCAACCCCGCCTACTCGGTGAAGTGTCGCATCGGCGCCGCCATGGTGTGGGACGCGGAGAGCAAGGGGCTCTTGGGCAAGGGGAAGGCGATCCTCGAAGCGACGAGCGGGAACACCGGCATCGCGCTCGCATTCGCCGCTGCGTCGCGCGGCATCGAGTGCGTGCTCACCATGCCCGAGACCATGAGCATGGAGCGCCGCAAGGTGCTCGTCGCGCTGGGCGCGAAGCTCGTTCTCACGCCCGGACCGCTCGGCATGAAAGGCGCGATCGCGAAGGCCGACACGATGCTCGCCGAGCAGCCCGATCGCTTCGTGCCGATGCGCCAGTTCGAAAACCCCGCCAACCCCGGCATCCACGAGACCACCACCGGTCCCGAGATCTGGGAGGACACCGGCGGCGACGTCGACGTGCTCGTCGCGGGCGTCGGCACGGGCGGAACCATCACCGGCGTCAGCCGGTTCATCAAAGGCACCAAGAGCCACCCGTTGGTCTCGGTCGCCGTCGAACCGGCCCACTCACCGGTGATCACGCAGACCCGCCGCGGCGAGCCGCTCGCGCCCGCTCCGCACAAGATCCAAGGCCTCGGCGCCGGCTTCGTTCCGAAGAACCTCGACCTCTCGCTCGTCGATCGGGTCGAGCTCGTGACCAATGACGAGTCCATCGCCATGGCGCGCCGGCTCATGCGCGAGGAGGGCATCCTCTGCGGCATCTCCTGCGGCGCCGCGGCTCACGTGGCGGTGCGCCTCGCACACGAGGAGGCCTTCGCGGGCAAGACCATCGTCGTGGTGTTGCCCGATGCCGGTGAGCGCTATCTCAGTGGTCCGTTGTTCGAAGGCATGTTCGACGAGGTCGAACGCATGACCGCGTCGACCTGATCAATCCGAGGCACCATGAGCACGTCGTCTGTGCCGCCCGCCGGTGGCCTGCAACCGCTGGTCGATGCTCTGCTCGAGAGCTACCGCAAGGACGGGCGCGGCCACCACATCAACAAGCGCTTCCTGCCGTCTCGCGACGAGGCCGTCTCGATCGTCCAGCTGCTGTTGCAGTTGATGTATCCCGGCTACTACGGGCGCCAGGACCTCACCGACGAGAACGTCGGCTACCACGTGGGCGTGCTCCTCAGCACCGTCCGCGAGAAGCTCGAAGGGCAGATCGAGCTGTGTCTCTGCTATCGCGACGAGGCCACCGACGAGCGCCACCGCGCCGACGTGCCGCGTTGTCGTCACGAGGGCCGAACGCTCGCGCGGGCGTTCCTCGAGCGGCTCCCGTCGCTGCGGGCGCTCCTCCTCGACGACGTGCAGGCCGCCTACGACGGCGATCCGGCCGCGCTCAACGTCGACGAGATCATCCTCGCGTATCCCGGGTTGCTCGCGATCAGCGTCTACCGGATCGCGCACGAGCTCCACCAGCTCGGAGTGCCGATGATGCCGCGGATCATGACCGAGTGGGCGCACGCCAAGACGGGCGCAGACATCCACCCGGGCGCGACGATCGGTCGCGCGTTCTTCCTCGATCACGCGACCGGTGCGGTCATCGGCGAGACCACCGTCATCGGCGATCGCGTGAAGCTCTATCAGGGCGTCACCCTCGGCGCGCTCTCGATCGCGCGCGACGAGCGCGGGCGGGTCATCCGCGGCACCAAGCGACATCCCACCGTTCGCGAAGACGTCACCATCTACGCCAACGCGACCGTGCTCGGCGGTAAGACCGACCTCGGGCCCGGCAGCGTCATCGGCGGCGGCGTGTTCCTCACCCGCAGCGTTCCCGCGGGCGCGCGCGTCGCGAGCAAGGCCACCGACGTCGCGACCCACGCAGCTAGCTCGACCGAGGCGGCCGACTACGACCTCTGACGATCTCGCAACACGAGCAACTCGTGGAGCGCGTGCTCGACGGCTGAGCGTGTGCGATCGCGCACCTCTCGAGCCGTCGCTTCGTCGTCGCGGCCCGCCCACTCGGCGGTCGGGATGGGCGGCTCGAAGCGGAAGTAGAACCGCTGCGGTTTGGGCAGCGGCGTTCCGGCGGCTCCCCGCGCCAGCGGCACGACCAGGTCCTCGTGGAGGATGCCGAGCCGTTTGCCCAGCTTGCCGAGCGGCGAACGGATGACGTCGTCGCCGTCGATGACGATGTCGTACGCGTCGTCGGCGCCGACCGCGCCGAACGGCACGATGGTGCAGCGGTGGCGCAGCGCCATCTTGGCGAACCCGAGGCGGTTCTTCCAGATCAGCTGGTAGCGCTCGCCCTTGCGCTTGAGGACCTCGCGCGCGCCGCCCGGGAACACCAGCACGGCCTCGCCGGCGCGCATGAGCGAGGCACAGTTGTCGCGCGTGCCGTCGACGACCCCGACCCGCCTGAGGAACTCGCCCCACACGGGGACCTTGAAGTGGATGTGATCGCCGAGCCCGCGGAGGAAGATCCCGCGCTGCTTCCAGAGCTCGAAGAACATCAGCGGGACGTCGAGCAGCCCGAACAGGGTGTGGTTGCCGACGAACAAGAGCGGTCGCTCGTCGGGGATGTTCTCGATCCCCACGAACGTCGGGCGGGTCATCTTCCGCCAGGGCTCGAGCAGCCCACCCATCACGTCCAACGAGGCCTTGCTCGGTCGTTCGAACGTCACGCGAGCGATTGTCGCACGGCGCTAGCGGGATTTGCAGCAGCGGAAGCCGGCCTCGTACGTGCGGAACGTTCCGGGGTGGGCGGGGTTCACGAACGCGCAGCTCGGGGGCGAGCCGCCGTAGCAGCCGGCCCAGTAGCAGCCCTTCATGACGTGATCGTAGTTGTTGGCGTTGGGGAACGAACGGACCACCCACTCGGCGACGTTGCCCGTGAGATCGATCACGCCCTCGGCGGATTCGCAGCCTGCTCGGCTGCCGCTCGGGTCGGCCTGATAGAGCCGTTTGGCTTCGCCGAGCGCGGCGTCGCTCGGATACGTCCCGAGGGTGGTCCAACTCGGCGAGATCCAGGTCTTGTCGTCCGTGCAGCGTCCGCGCACGTAGCTCGTGCCGTAGGGATAGGGCAGCTTCGCGGCGCTCTCGCACGCGCGCACCCACTCGGCCTCGGTGCAGAGGCGTTTGCCGCGAGCCCCGCACCACTTCTCGCCGTCGGGCGCGGTTTGGAATGCGAGCGGCTTCTCGCCCTTGACGTTCGGCGCCTCGTACCGGTCGATGCATGCCCCGGGGAGCACGACCATGTCGTCGGGACAAAGCGCCGCGGGCGCGTCGGCCTCGCCCACCCACGTGTCGGGGACGAACGTGTCGGAGACGAACGTGTCGCCGACGTTGGTGTCGGGGCCAGCGTCCTCGGTCGGCGACTCCGCGGCCGGCTCCGACGCGCAGCCCGCGAGCAATGCCGCCGCGAGCCAGAGCCTCACGAGAGCGCTCGGGGCGGCTCGCGCAACCGATAGAGGACCTCGCCGACCCCTGCGTCGACCACGCAGCGCGAGACCTCTTCGGCGACGTCTGCGAGCACGTGTTGCACCGGTCGGTTGTCGAGGTACATGACCGCGAGCCAGAACGGCATGCCGACGGCGAGCGAGCGCTCGGCGAGCGCCCGGGTGAGCACCTTCCCCGCGCCGCGCTTCTGCCATTCGTCGGCGATGACGATGGCGTATTCGCCGTGAGTCGGCTGCTCCTTCTCGCGGATGACGTGGGCGATGCCGATGCCGTGCTCGTGAAACTCTCCCGTCGCAGGGTCGGGTTCGTACACCGCGATGCCCCACACGAGGTGATCCCACCCGTCCGCGTTGGTGATCGCGTGCTCGTGTGCGGGCGGGAGGCGCTTGATGCCGCCGAGGAAGCGACGCCGGCGCGTCTCGGCCGAGAGGTGATCGAACCCATCGCGAATGAGCGGCTCGTCCTCCGGACGCAGCGGCCTCACCACGACCGGTGTCCCGTCGGGGAGTCGGGCCTCGCGCGCGGGTGTGAGATCGGTCACGACGCTACTCGCCGCCGCAGTGGTCGTCTCCGACGGTTCCGATCGCGTCGTCGATTCCGGCGGACGGATCCTCGTAAGACCGGGTGATCCACGACGTCGGCAAGCCCGCCTGGCCGATGTCCATGTGCAGGTGGTTTCTGTGCGCGCTGTTGTAGTTTGGCGTGAGGGTCGTGCCGAAGACCTTGGTCTGCGAAGCCTGGCAGGCGAGCGTGTAGAGCTCCTTGCTGATGCCCGTCTGCGCGGCGAGCCCCTTGGTACACGTCTCGGTCGCGGTGCCCCATTTCACCCAATGGGTCGCGTCGTTGATGTCGTAACGGGTGCCGTCGGCCTTGTAGAGGTAGCGTACGTCGACCGCGCGACCCCACGAGTGGTTGGAGTAGCCGTTGGCGCTGCAATCGGGCTCGGGATCGGTGAGCTTGCGGCAGTAGTTGGTGGCGCTCCACGCGCAGCAGCAGCGGTAGCAGTAGCTGCCGAGCGTGCCGACGCGGACGAACCCGTGAACCTTGAGCAGGTCGGCGAACTTCCACATCGTCTGGACGAAGGCGCAGGCCATCGGGTCGCCGATCGGCGTGGTGTTGGTGCCGCTCGCGAAGAGGACGCCGTTGATCGGGCCGAGCACGTTGACCGCGTCGACGACGCCACGCGCGGCCGTGAGCTTGAACTTGACGCCCTTGGCCGTGAGGTCGGCCTGGCACGCAGTCCCCCCGGTGTCGGCCGCAGGTTTGGCGTCGGTGGACGAAGCCTCCGCGACACTGGTGTCGATCACGCCGGTGTCGACGGGCGTCGGATCGTCGGCGTCGACCGGATCGATCGAGGACTCGATCGACCCATCCAACTCGCCCGCGGGAAGGGGGCTCGCGCCCTCGTCTTCGGAGCTACCGCAGGCCGAGAGTCCCAAGAAAACGGCAAGGAGCAACGGTGCGCGCAAGGTGGGCCAGAGAATACCGCGAAGTACCGCCCTGCGCTCGTCGGACAAAAACGAAGACGCCCCTCGTTCGGAGGGGCGCCATCGCGTCGATTCGCCGATCAGCGAATCACTGGATGCACATCATGCCGACCTTGGCGCAGATGCTCATGACCGGGTTGCAGCAGTAGGTGCCGGTGCCGCAGACGTTGGTGCCGCAGGTGACGCCCGTGCGCTTCTTGAGCTGGCCGGTCACCGTGCCGTCGCTCTTCTTCAGCGTGAGCACGCCCTTCGAGAGGCTGATGCTGTAGTCGCCGAGGTACTTCGAGAACACGAGCGACGGCTTGTCGTACGAGGCCAGCGTCAGCTTCGAGCCGTAGCGGACCTTGTAGATACCGGCCACCTCGTCGGTCGAGTCGCAGGGCGTCGTGATGCAGCGGACGCCGTTGTCGACCGTGGCGTTGAAGCCCTTGCCCTTGAGGCCACCACCGAGCGTCTCGGCGTAGTTCTTGGTGAACTCGATCGTGTAGATCGGGCCGCTCACCGCATCCCAGGTGCCATACAGCGCGGTCATCGTGAGCGCGTCTTCGCTCGACTCGACGGCGCCTTCCTCGGTGACGCCTTCGTTCTGGATGGCGCAGCCGGCGAAGAGGAGGGACGCAGAGGCGAGAAGGGCGGCGAGGGTACGCATGGCGGGAAAACTCCTGGGAACAGGGTGTAGGGTCGGTACGGGGGCGACTCCTACATGAGCTCCAGGTGTATGGCAAGCCCTCACGCCCGCTAGACGCGGCCGCCCAGCGTGCGTCGCTGCACCTCGCGGACGAACGCCGGGTCGAACACGCCGTCGACCCGAATCGAGTAGCGGAAGTACGGGTCGCGTTCGACACCGTGCCAATCCATGTCGTTGAACCAGTAGATGCGTGACGCGACCACCGTCGGCTCGCCCTCGGGACCGGTGCGCAGGCCGAGGCGCTTGTTGCCGCGCGGTGAGAACGAGATCGACTGGGCGACCGACTCCGCGCGACCCGGCTCGGTGTCGCGGTGATAGGGCGCGTGATCGTTGGCCATCAGGCCGAACAAGACGACCCGGCCGATCTCGGTGAAAGGCAAAGACTCGACGAAGGCCACCGTCTGGGGGAACACCGCGCGGGCCTCTTCGGAGAACGACTTGCCCTCGCCCGAGTGCTTGTCCTCCCAGAGGTCGTTCTCGAGCAGGTGATAGCAGACCTTCCACGGAAAATAGACGCCGTGGCGCATCTCGAGCAACGCGAGCTGCCCGTGGGTGAACGGGTGATCGGTCTCGTCCCCGAAGCGATACTCACGCCACTTCGCGCGATCGAACGACGAAGGATCGTCCGCGAGCGACACGAAGTCGTCCCACTCCTCGAACGTCATCCGCTCGATGGCGTGCATCGCGTCGACGTACCCGTCGTCCATCTGCCAGGGAGCGACCACCCCCATCCACTTGAGCGTGCCGCCGGTGTACGAGCTCTCGACCTCGCACAGCCCACGGGTGATCTCGCGATCGAGCGCAGGGAAACACGACACGTCGAAGAACGGCTCGAGATCGAGGTACGGCTTTCCCCAGATGCCCGCGAGCCGGCTCATCGCGCGAGCTCCACGAGGCCGGCCAGATACCTGCGTGCCACCAGTCGATCGAAGGCGTGCACTCCGTCCTCGCTCCGGGTGTAGCAGGCCGGGTTCACGCCAGCGGAGAGGCCTTCTTGTTGGCGCTCGCAGATGGCCCGGTCCTCGGCGTTGGTGCGCTCCCAGTGATCGATCACGTCGGTGGGGGCGAACGTGGCGGAGAACGCGGCGGGGTGGAAGAGGATCGTGAAGTCGACGCGCGTGCGATCGACGGCGATCGGGAACAGTCGGTACGAGAGCGCGTAGTCGGGTTGCACGCTCAAGAGCAGCGAGGGAAAACAGAACGCGTCGTGCACCTTGCGGCGATCTTCTTCGGGGGCCACGAAGGGTCGAGCGTGCTGGCGGCCGTCGAGTGATACGGTCTCGGCCTCGTCCACGAGCTCCATCTCGCCGCCGAACCAGGGACCATCACCGAAGAAGGACGACGAGCGGCTCGCCGGCGTCCACCGCTCGAGACCGGGGTGCACGAGCGGGAAGTGATGCGCCTCTTGGAAGTTCTCGACGACGAGCTTCCAGTTGGCCCCGGTCTCCCAACACGCGCGATGGCCGATCCGCAAGCGCGCGAGGCCTGCGCGCGCGATGGGCGGGGGCACGTCTTCGAGCGGCTCGAGGGCTTCGGCGCGCGTCACGAACAACAGGCCCTCGTGCGAGGCGACGCGGGCGCGACACAGGCCGTGCGCGTCGCGATCGAAGCCCCGCGGCGTGTCCGGCGCGCTGCGCAGCGCCCCGCTCGGTTCGAAGATCCAGCCGTGATAGGGACAGGTGAAGCGCGCCGCGCGGCCGCGGTCGCCATCGAGCAGGGTCGCTCCGCGGTGACGGCACACGTCGACGAGCGCGTGCAGCGAAAGGTCCTCGCCGCGCGTCACGACGAGGCGAGGAAACGGCGTGCGAACCCAGGCACCGGGGAGCGCGACGTCCTCTTCGTGACCGACGCACACCCAGGAGCGATCGAAGATGACGCGTCGCTCGAAAGCCAGCACGTCCGGGTCGAGGTAGGCCTGGGCGGGAAACGGCGTGGCCTCGTCGAGCGGTGCGAGCACGCCGTCGATCCAGGCACGCATCGAGGCATGCGCGATCACAGCGCAAGAGCGTACCGGATCCCGCGTGCGCGGTCCGGCGATTGCGTGCATCCTGCCTGGATGCGCACTTGGGTCCTGCTCCCGCTCCTCCTCGTGTCGTGCAGCGACGCCGACGCCGAGACTCCCGCGACCGAGACCGACGCGGCCAGCGAGGCTGCCGAGCCCGCCGACGCCTCGAGCGACGGGCTCGCGGACTCGCCGGTCACGCCGGACACGGCTGCCGACGCGTTCGTGCCCCCCGACACGGCAGGCCCCGCGACGGTGCCGTACGTCTACCTGGGCTGCGGCAATGGCGACATCGAGCAGTACACCTGGGACGCCGCGGCGGGCGTGCTCGCGTTCAAGGCGAAGTTCGCCGGTGGCAACAATCCTTCGTTCCTCGCCGTCGATCCGAGTCGCCGGTTCCTCTACGCGGTCAACGAGGGGAGCTCGCAGGTCGCGGCGTTCTCGATCGCGAAGGACACCGGTGCGCTCACGCTGTTGAACCGCGTCTCCTCCGAGGGCTCCGGCCCCGCGTTCGTCTCGGTGGATGGGAGCGGCAAGTACGTTCTCGTCGCCAACTACGGCGGAGGCACGGTCGCGGTGTTCCCCATCGGCAGCGACGGCAAGCTCGGGGCAAAGGTCTCCGGCGATTCGCCGGGCCCGAAGGCACACTCGATCCTCACCGATCCGAGCAACCGCTTCGCGTACGTGCCCACGCTCGGCGCGGACGCCGTGTTCCAGTACGCGTTCGACCCGACGAAGGGCTCGCTGACGGCGCTCTCGCCGAACAAGATCGCGAGCGCGGGCGGCGCCGGCCCGCGGCACATCGCGTTCGCCCCGAGCGGCGCGTTCGCGTACGTGGCCAACGAGCTGAACGACACGGTGACCGCCTATGCCATCGACGCCACCAAGGGGACGCTCTCTTCGCTCCAGTCGCTCTCTTCGCTGCCGAGCGGCTTCGACCCGAGCAAGAACAGCGGGGCCGACGTGCACGTGCGCCCCGATGGCAAGACCCTCTACGCGTCGAACCGCGGGCACAACAGCATCGCCATCTTCGCCATCGGGGCCGACGGCAAGCTCGGCGCGCCCAAGCACGAGCCGACCGGCGGCGGCACGCCGCGCAACTTCCACGTCGATCCGTCGGGCAACACGTTGCTCGTCGCCAACCAGGCGTCCGGGAACGTCGTCACGTTCGCCATCGACGGGACGGGTGGCCTGACCAAGCTGAAGACGAACCCGACCTGCTCGGCGCCGGCGTACGTCGGGGTCGTGCTCGTTCCCAAGGGCTGACCTCGCCGTCCGCGCCGCGTCGTGGCAGATCCCTCTTCGCGATGTTTACCGATCCGATCGATCGCTTCCTCCTCTGGTTCGAGGAGGCTTCCGCCATGGGCGCGGCGACCCCCGACGCGATGGTGCTCTCCACCGTTTCGCCCGAGGGCTCGCCGTCTTCGCGGGTGGTGCTCTACCGAGGCCTCTCGGCGCGCGCGCCGCGGTTCTTCACCAACTACGAGAGCCGCAAGGGGCACGAGCTCGCGCAGAACCCGCGCGCGTCGCTCCTTTTTCACTGGGACGTGCTGCAGCGACAGGTGCGGTTCGAAGGCGTCGTGGAGAAGCTCTCTCCCGAGGAGAGCGACGAGTACTTCCGCCTCCGTCCTCGCGGACACCAGCTCAACGCGTGGACCTCTGCGCAGAGCGCGCCCATCGCCAGTCGCGGCACCCTGCTCGCCCGCCATGCGGAGCTCGAGAAGGAGTACGAGGGCAAGGACGTGCCTCGACCGCCGCATTGGGGTGGCTACCGCCTGATCCCTCGGGTCATCGAGCTCTGGCAGGGCATGCCCGATCGTATGCACGAGCGCGAGGTGTACACCCGCCTCGGTGACCGCTGGGCGGTCTCGATCCTCGCGCCGTGACCCCGCCAAGTCTGGCGTCGCCAGCGACGGACCGTGTCGCATCTTTCGCCGCGCGTCCATCGCGGCTTCGAAGTGTCAGTCACGTGCCTGCCGCGCGTCGTATGATACAGGCTCGGAGGTCGAGCATGCGATCAGGAATGCGTTTCGTGGGTGCGGCTGTCTCTGCAGTGATGCTGCTCACGACGATATCGGCGAGCGCGAAGAAGAAGATGGTCGAGGTCGATGACGGCGAGTCCGAAGAGACCGCCGAGGTGTTCGTCGACAGCGAGAAGAGCGGCGTGGTGGTCGCGGAGATCACCGGCGAGGCCTTCGCAGTCGGCAGCTCCGGGGCGACGGCGTCGGCCGTGGCGTGGAAGGACATCTGTGTGGCGCCTTGCTCGTTCAAGATGAAGCCAGGGCTCGTCACGCTGATGATCCACGGGTCCGATTACGTTGCGGCGCGTACACAAGTCCAACTCGGCGCCGGGCCCGCCTATTTCGTGGCGAAGCCAGGATCGAGCGGGCTCCGCATGGGAGGGTACGGGTTGGTCATCGTCGGTATCACGCTGGTGATCCTCGGCGGGACGTTTGCCGCCATGCCCGCCAGCAAGGACTACACGAACTGTCCGACCATCGGCGAGTGCCCCGAAGTGAAGCGAACCTGGCCCCTTCCGGTCCTTCTCGGCGGCGTTGTCGCGACCGGGGTCGGCATCGGCATGTGGGTCGGATCGTCGTCCTCGATTGATCGAAGCTCCGGCCCATCCCACCCGACCGGGGCGATCAACGTTCCGCTCGCCCTCTCCTACCGCGCAGCGTTCTGACAGTCACGCGGTCGACCGCACGTCACATGCGGCAGAAATCTTCACTCGAAGTCGGTGAGCTCGAACTGCGCCGGTTTGCCATCGATGAACGGCGAGTAGCGCACCCAGGTCGGGCGCGCGCGCAAGTAGAGGACTGACTCGGCGCGCGTCTCTGCATCGGGAAAACGTGCGTAGAACAGGGCGAGGAGCCGATCCCGGACCTCGCCCTGCGGCTCGTCGACGATGCCCTCGTACTGCACGGTGGTCGCGCCCTCCCACACCACGAGCGCGATTCGCGGGTCGCGACGGAAGTTCTCGGCCTTGCGCGCCGTGGGAGCCGTCTCGAACAACACCTCGAGCCGGTCGTCGGACACGATCGCGACGACGGCCGCCTGAGGCCGGCCGTCCGCGGCGGTGGAAGCCTCGACCGCGAGCGGTTGCTTCGCGAGGAAGGCGGCGATGGTGGGGCGATCCATCGCGCCCCTCTACCATCGACGGTTCGCGCTCGGGATGCGAAAAATCGCGTAGGCTCGGGGCGTGCCGGACCATCGTGAACGGCTTCGACGACTCCTGGAGCAGCTGCCCGCGGCGGTCGCCGTGCTCGATGGGCCCGACCACGTCTATTCGCTGTCGAATCGGGAGAACGATCGCCTGCTCGGTCGTCGGGTGCGCATTGGCGCGACGGCGCGCGAGACAATCGATCATCCGCAGCTGCAGGCGCTGCTCGAGGGGGTCTACCGCAGCGGCGTGGGCTTTCAGGCGCGTGAGTTTCCGGTACAGCTGAAGGACGAAGACGGCACCGTTCGGGACCTGTTCGTGAGTGGGGTCTACGAGCCACTGCGCGATGAACGAGGAGAGGTCGATGGCGTGCTCTCGTTCTCCTACGACGTGACCGATCACGTGCTCGCGCGGCGGCGTGCCGAAGCGAGCGAGGCGCGCCTCCGTCGACTGCACGATTCGGGTGTGATCGGCGTGGTGTACTGGACGCAGGAGGGACGGCTCGTCGATGCGAACGACGCGTTTCTGGCGATGGTCGGATACTCGCGCGAAGACATCGAAAGCGGCCGGCTCGACTGGCGCGAGATGACGCCGCGCGAGTTTGCCTGGCGCGACGCGCGAGCGTTCGTCGAGATGCAACAGCACGGCATCTGCACGCCCTACGAGAAGGAGTACCTCCATCGCGACGGCACCCGCATCCCGATCCAGCTCGGCGTAGCGTTGTGGGAGGGGTCGACGAACGACGGTGTCGCGTGGATCCTCGACATTCGCACCCGCAAGGCGGCCGAGGAGGCCGAGCGAAAGGCGCGCGCCGAGGCCGAGGCTGCGGTGCAGCGGCGCGACGAGTTCCTGTCGATCGCCTCGCACGAGCTCAAGACTCCGCTCACCTCGCTCGCGCTCCAGGTGGAGTCGTTGCTCCGCGCGATCGAACGCGGCGACAAGGGGCAGTTGCTCCACCGCGGCGGGCGAGTCCGCGCGCAGCTCGGCCGACTCTCGCAGCTCGTCGACGAGCTCCTCGACGCGACCCGCATCTCGAGCGGACGGCTGCCCATGACGGCGGCCGACATGGATCTGGTCGAGCTCGTCGACGAGGTCCTCGCGCGGTTCGACGTGCAGGCCAGCGTGGCGGGGAGCTCCATCACGCGCGACGGAGTCTCGTCGGCGCGAGGCCGTTGGGATCGGGGCCGCCTCGACCAGGTGTTGACGAACCTCGTGTCGAACGCGCTGAAGTACGGCGAGCGTTCGCCGGTGCACGTGCACATCGCCGAGGCCGAATGGTCCGTCGTGCTCACCGTTGCCGACCAGGGGCCGGGCATCGCGAAAGAGCACCACGCGCGCATCTTCGAGCGCTTCGAGCGGGTGTCGGGCGACGATGCCGGACTCGGTCTCGGCCTGTGGATCGTGCGCTCGATCATCGTGGCCCACCGCGGAACCATCGCCCTCGAGAGCGAAGTCGGCCGAGGCGCGACGTTCCGGGTGACGCTGCCCCGAGACGTCTGACGCCCAAAAAAGCGAAGGCCCCCGCGTTCCCGCGAGAGCCTTCGTTGCGCTTCAGGCGCGGATCAGTAGCGGTAGTGCTCGGGCTTGAACGGACCGGCCACGTCCTGCACGCCGATGTACTGGGCCTGCTCCTTGGTGAGCGTGGTCAGCTCGACGCCGAGCTTGCCGAGGTGGAGACGCGCGACCTTCTCGTCGAGCTTCTTCGGCAGCACGTGCACGCCGACCGCGTACTTCCCCGCCTCGGTCCAGAGCGCGATCTGCGCGAGGACCTGGTTGGTGAACGACGCGCTCATGACGAACGACGGGTGGCCGGTGGCGCAGCCGAGGTTGAGGAGACGGCCGCTCGCGAGGAGGATGATCTTCTTGCCGTCGGGGAAGACGAAGTGATCGACCTGCGGCTTGATGTTCTCGCACTTGATCTCGGGGTTCGCCTCGAGCCACTTCACGTCGATCTCGGCGTCGAAGTGGCCGATGTTGCCGAGGATCGCCTCGTTCTTCATCAGCTTCATGTGCTCGCCGCGGATGACGTCGCGGCAGCCGGTCGCGGTGATGAAGATGTCGGCGAGCGGCGCCGCCTTCTCCATCGTCGTGACCTGGTAGCCCTCCATCGCCGCCTGCAGCGCGCAGATCGGGTCGACCTCGGTGATCATGACGCGGGCGCCGAGGCCGCGGAGCGACTGCGCGCAGCCCTTACCGACGTCGCCGTAGCCACAGACGACGGCGACCTTGCCGGCGAACATGACGTCGGTCGCGCGCTTGAGGCCATCGCCGAGCGACTCGCGGCAGCCGTAGAGGTTGTCGAACTTCGACTTGGTGACCGAGTCGTTGACGTTGAACGCGGGGACCTTGAGCTCACCCTTCTTGTGCATCTCGTAGAGACGGTGCACGCCGGTGGTCGTCTCCTCGGAGATGCCGCGGACCGGATCGCTGCCGGTGAAGAGGTCGGGGCGCTTCTGGTGCGCGAAGACGGTGAGGTCACCGCCGTCGTCGAGGATCATGTTCGGGCCCTTGCCGCCCTTGAACGCCTTGATCTGCTGCTCGATGCACCAGTCGTACTCGGCCTCGGTCTCGCCCTTCCAGGCGAAGACCGGGACGCCCGTGGCAGCGATGGCAGCCGCCGCGTGGTCCTGGGTCGAGAAGATGTTGCACGAGGTCCAGGTGACTTCGGCGCCGAGCTCGACGAGGGTCTCGATGAGCACCGCGGTCTGGATGGTCATGTGGAGACAACCCGCGATGCGCGAGCCCTTGAGCGGCTTGCTCGCGCCGTACTCCTTGCGGAGTGCCATCAGGCCGGGCATCTCGGTCTCGGCGATGGAGATTTCCTTGCGGCCCCAGTCCGCGAGGGACATGTCGGCGACCTTGTACTGAAGCGGCTTCTCGTTGGGGATGCTCATCGTGACTTGCTCCGTGATGGGTGGGTGTTGGGAGTGCGTGCGACGAGCACTTGCCAGGGCAGGTGCGCGTCGGGAGTCTTGCCGAAGGGGCGGGGGAGAGGGCGGACGGTGACGTCGACGAGGTGGGCGTCCTTGGCGAAACGTTCGAGCTCGCGCTCCTCGAAGCCGAGCCAGAGATCGGCCTGATCGCGCATCGACTCGTCCTCGTGACGGGCGTAGTCGATGATCACGAGGGCGCCACCGGGTTTGGCGAGCGACGCCAGCGCGGCCACGGACTCGGCCGGTTTGGGCGCGTGGTGGAGGAACCGCGCGGCGAACACCACGTCGGCCCTTCCGGAAACCGCGCGGCGGACCGCGTCGCTGTCGACGTCGCCAGCCACCAGCTCCACGTTGCGATGGCTGTGTTGCTGCAGGCGCGTCGCGCATCGACGGAGCTGTGCGGGCTCGCGATCGAACGCGACGACACGTTCGAACACGGGGGCGATCACGTCGAGCAGGCTGCCGTCGCCAGTGCCCGCATCGACCGCGAGGCTGCGCTCGGGCAACAACGGCGCGAAGGCGGCGAGGTACGAAGAGAGCTCCGCAGGGACCTCGGCGATCTCGTCGCGCGAGCCGTTCTTGGCGAAATAGGCGCGGGCTGCGGCGTCGCGGGCGCGGACGATCTCGGCGACACGCGCCAGGCTGCCGTCGTCGCGGCAGAGCGAGCGGCCCGCCCCGAGCGCATCGGCGACGACGGGGTCGCGCTCGATGCCTTCGGCGAGACGTACGAGTACACGCGTTCCCTGTTTGCGCTCTGCTAGCAGGCCCGCTTGTCGCAACGGAGCGAGGTGGCGCGAGACGTTGGGCTGCGACTCGGACAGCAGCTCTGCGAGCTCCCCGACGGCGAGCTCTTCTTCGGCCGCGAGCGCCAGCAGACGCAGGCGAATGGGGTCGCCGAGGAGCCGGTAGAGCTCCCAGCGCGCACCCGAGTCGGTCGTCGCGGCGGTCACCCTGGCTATATATGCCTCAATGCGTATGGATGCAAGTAGGCTTGTTCTACCGCGCAAAGATGAGGTGTCGTGCTAGGCCTCTTCCATGCGCTCTCAACCGTTGCTGGGGCTCGGTCTCGTCCTCTCGCTTACCGGGGTCTCCTGCACGGGGGTCGAGCACCAGCCCGACCAGACCATCGCCTCGACCAACACGAGTCGTTCGACCCTGGCTGCCTTCGGCGAGCTCGCCACGCTCGGTCGGGCCCAGGGTCTGGTGGCTCGCGCTGGCCGGTTGGTTCCCACGAGCGGGCTCTCCTCGCTCGACGCGTCGCTGCCTCTGCGGGCGCACGAGCCGGTGCACCTCGCGCTTCGCGAGCGCGCGGAGATCTCGCTCGACGTGGCCGACGTCGACGACGCGCACGTCGAGGGGGTGGTCGATGCCGGCAGCGTCGCTTTTGCCGGCATCGCGCCGGACGTCGATGCCTACGCCGGGTTGCGAGGCGCCGCGGTCGAGACCGTGCGCGTGTTGCGGAGCGCACGTGCGAGCAACTCCTGGCGCATGCGCGTCGCGGTCGGTGCAGGAATCGCCACTCTGCGTGCGCGCGAAGGACGCATCGAGGCGGTCGAGCCGTCGGGCTGGGTCCCGCTCGCGAGCGCGCCGCTGTTCGCGATCGACGCCGCGGGCACCCACCGCCCGCTCGCGGTCTCGGTGCGCCCGATCGATGCACGCACGTACGACGTCGAGGCGACGCTCGACGCGCGGAGCCTGGTCTACCCGATCGCGCTCGATCCCCTGTGGTCCGCCGCGCCCAGCATGGCTGCCGACCACGACCAACACACCGCGACCTTGCTCTCGGACGGACGCGTGCTCGTCGCGGGCGGGGACGCCTCGTTCAACCCGAGCGCGGCCTGCGAGATCTTCGATCCGAAGACCAACACGTGGAGCACGGTTGCCTCCATGACCACCGCGCGCTCCGAGCACACCGCCACGCTCCTCGGCGACGGCCGCGTGTTCGTCGCGTTCGGGGCCGGCGTCGGTACCGGGCGCCCCAAGCTCAACACCGCCGAGATCTACGATCCGAAGACCAACAAGTGGACCGACGTCTCGACGACCGGATTCACCAAACCGATCGCGCGCGTGGCGCACACCGCGACGCTTCTACCCACCGGGGAGGTGTTCCTCGCCGGCGGCGTCACCGGCACCTCGCCCGAGAGCACCACCGGTCGGCAGGTGCTCTACAACCCGACCACCGGCAGCTGGAACATCCCGTTCGATCCGGGGTTCGCGTCGTTCATGAAGGAGCCGCGCGCGTATCACGCGGCCGTCCTCGTCGGCAGCAAGGTGTTCGCCCTCGGCGGCGAGAAGATCGACACCGCGGGCACCGCGACGCCGCTCGCTTCGATCGAGAGCTGGAGCGCCGCCACGGGTTGGGTCCTCTCGCCCGCCAAGCTGGGGAAGGCCCGTTGCGAGCACGCGGCGACGGTGACCGGCGCGGGCTCGATCGTGCTCGTCGGCGGTGGCTCGAAGTGTCGCGGGATCGGGAGCACGCCGGTCGCAGCCGGAGAGCTCTACGATCCCACGACCGACAAAGTCGCTGCCTCCGCACCTGCGCTCGTCACAGCGCGCTCGCGCCACACGTTGACCACACTCGCGAGCGGCCAGCTGCTGGTGACCGGCGGTGTGGGAAACACCGGTGCGGGAGGCGCGTTCTTCAGCTCGGCCGAGGTGTTCGACGGCACGGCCTGGACGGCGGTCGCCTCGATGGCCTCGACGCGTTCGCGTCACACCGCGACGCTGCTCGGCGACGGACGCGTGCTGGTCGTCGGCTCGGGGCCCGACAAGAGCGCCGAGATGTTCGCGCCCACCACGGTCGGCACGAGCTGCACCAGCGGAACGACCTGCGCGTCGGGGTTCTGCGCCGATGGCGTGTGCTGCGACACGAAGTGCGATGGCAACTGCGAGTCGTGCGTCGTGACGGGCGCGATCGGCACCTGCAAGCCGATCGTCGGTCCGCCCCTCGGCGGCCGCCCCAAGTGCGACGACGGCGCGGGCAACGCGTGCAAAGCCAAGCGGTGCGACGGCAAGAGCAAGGATTGCGTGTTCGTCGGCGCCGACACCACCTGCACGAGCCCGACCTGCGCGACGGGCACCGCGGTGGCCGCCGCGACCTGCAATGGCATCGGTGCGTGCAGCACCCCGACCACCAAGGAGTGCGCGCCGTACATCTGCGGGGTGGACGCGTGTCGCACCGACTGCACCATCGACGACCAGTGCGTGAAGGGATTCACCTGCGTCGGCGGCGCGTGCAAGAGCGGCGCGCAGTGTCTCCCCGACGGGTCCTCCAAGGGCAAAGACGGCACCGTCACGCCGTGCGCTCCCTACGCGTGCGGCGGCGACGGTCTGTGCGTGAAGAACTGCTCGGCATCGGCGGATTGCGTCGGCGGCGCGACGTGCGACGTCGCCGCGAAGGTCTGCGTTCCCCCGGGCGGCGGCGACACCGAAGACTCGGGTGGCTGCACGACCTCGAGCGGTCGTGGTCACGACGCGACGTGGGCGATGCTCGCAGTCCTCGGCGTGTTCGTCACCGCACGCACGTCAGCCCGCCGAGCCCGTCGCGCGGCTCGGCGAAATAGCGATACGGCGTGAGCCAGAACCCGTGGTCGGCCCCGACGCTCGCCTGCCGGTAGGTGCCGATCAAGTACCCGAAATCGCGCAGCGAGCGTTGGTCGAGGCTGCCGCCGATCAGGTCGAACGTGGTCCACTCCTGCAGGTACCCGACCTGGATCCCGGTCGTGACCACGTACGCGGTGCGAGCACCCATGGCGACCACGAGCCCCGCGGTGTTTCGCAGGTTGGTGTGCGTGTGATCGGCGCACGGATCGACGAGCACGGCGTCGGCCGGCACGTGCTCGCGGCAGGTGAGCACGTAGTCGAGGATCCACGACTCGTAGACCGGTGAGTGCACGGCACCCCCGCTGACGATCACCACCGGCGCGACGCCCGCGTGGTACGCCGCCGCCGCGCGCTCGGCGCGTTGCACGTTCTGATCGAGGCGCGAGAGCTGCAGCTCCGACAGCACGAGACACGCGTCGTCCGGTCGCCAGTTGCGAAGCCCGCTCTTCTCCTGCATCGCACGGCCGTACCCGAAGGTGGCGACCGCCGCGTACGGATAGGTCCGCGTCGCGGTGCGTGCGAGCGTGGCCCGCAACGTCGTCGCGTTGATCCGCGCGGCCCGCGTGCGCTCGCTGCTCGGGAGATCGCAGGCGAGCTCTCGGGGAAGGTTCTCGGTCGACCCGGCGGCGATCGCGTCGTACCGCGCGAGCTCCCGCGAGACGATCGCGTTGGTGTTCGCCTCGGGATACCCGCAGCCCTTGGGCACCGCGTCGGGCTCGAGCTTTCCGTCGTGGTAGAGGACCCGGACGAAGCACGACGAGGCATCGAGCTCGGGGAACGACGCGTGCGAGTCCTCGCCGGTCGCGTCTTTCCACGCCGAGCACAGCTTCTTCGCGTCGAGAGCCTTGGGCGCGTGCCCCCGACAGGCGCACGGAGCATCTTTGTCCGCGCTCGGGGCGTCCGCGTGGCGGAAACACCCGGCCACGAGCAAGACCGCCACCCAGAGCCCCCGCATCGGCGAGCAGGATAGCGCGCCCGCCCAAAGGGGCTTGCGTGCGGACCGCGGTCCCGTTAGAACGCTCACTCTCGGGCGTTTAACTCAGCGGTAGAGTGCGACCTTCACACGGTTGAAGTCACAGGTTCAAATCCTGTAACGCCCACCAAAATCTCTCGGGAAAACGGTACCTCGGTCACCTACTCAACGGCCGAACGCACCACCCGAAGCGGCGAACGCACCACCGTCCGCACCACCTCGTGCCTCACGCACACCCGCGAGGTCGATGACCTTCGCGATCGCGGCTCGCTGCTCGGTCGGCTGCACCGTCGAGTAGTGGTCCTGCATCGTCGTCGTCAGGTGTCCGCTGATGCTGCGGGTCACCAGGGACTCGACCGAGGCGGCCCGGGCGAGGTCGTTGAAGGTCCGACGCATCCCGCGCTGCGTGAACTTCTTCATGAGGCCGATCTCGGTCGCGACATCGTCGAATGGCTTGTTGAGGACCGACGGCGATCGGAAGCCGCCGGTGATGCTCGGGAACAAGAGATCGCTCTCCTGTTGGCCGTGACCCTCGAGTTGGGTGTCGACGTGCCACTTGAGGATCGCAACCAACTCCTCGGGGAGATGGATGCGTTGGCGGACGCCCGTCTTGGTGCGTTCCATCGCGCGCTCACCTCGCGTCTGTGAGCGACGCACCAAGAGCTGCCTGGCGTCCCACAGGATGTCGGCGTCGGGACCACGACGACGAAGGGGACGCAGGCTGGAAGGACGGAGGCCCGTCGCGAACGACAACGCCGTCATGGCAAAGTGTTGGGGATACATGGTCCGCATGGTCCCCAAGAACGCCTTCACCTCTTCGCCGGTCAGCGAGTTGGGTTCGTCGTCCGTGTACGTGACGTGCTCCGAGGTGTCGAAGCCACGAACGCCGTCCGTCGGGTCCCGATCGAGCTCCAACTCTCGACGAGCGGTACCCATCAAGACCTTGAGGACGGCGAGCCATCCGTTGGCGGTCGTCGGGGCGTACAGCTTCTTGGCGATGAGACGCTGAACGACGTTCGCCTTCCACTGCTCGACGTGCCTGGTGCGGATCTCGTCGACGTAGAACTCGCCGAAGCCCTCGACGAGCAGCTCGCCGTCCTCGGTGCGGGTTCCGTCGATGAGGTGAACCAGGATGTACTTCCACTTCTGCTTCCCCGACTCGCTGCGGATCTCACGGGTCTTGGTCTTCCTCTCGAAGATCGAGACTGCGAAGTCGGCGAAGCGCTGCTTGGGTTGTTGGTCTCTGGTCGTGCCGCCCCGTACGCGCTCGCTCTCCAGGTCGAGACACTGGAGGGCTTCCCCCAGCGATGCGTTCGGCAGCACCTTCTTGATCTCGACCTCGCGGCCCGTGGTCCTCTCGGCGACTCGCTTGCGGGCGAGATACCCGCCGTCCTTCCTCTCGAAGATGCCCGGCACCGTCGTGGGGCGACACCACGTCCCCCATCTGTTCTTCCAGTCTTCCGTGTTGGTTTTCACGTTCCCGTTCCTTTCCGGCGGGCTGCCCCGCCATGTAGCGGTCGAGATCTTCTCGACCGAACGTCCGCGTTCCCCGTCCTCCGCGCTTCCCGAGGGGAGCAAGGTCCCCGCGACGAACCGCGTGGCGGATCGCCGAAGGGTCCCGGAACCCGCAGTAGGCGGCCGCCTGGGAGGTCGACATGATGGCGGCCGACATCCTGTTGGATGTCCGCGACGACATGCACTCGGCCCTCGCGAGCTCGACTGCTTGGAGGGCAGCGCGCACGCTCGCCTGGGCGTTGTCGAGCGCTCGCTCGGCGGCTTCCAGGGCCTCGAGCGCCGAAGCCGCACCGGTGCCCTGGTCGGGCTGCGGGGGCTTTCGGCGGCGAGGCATGATCCCTCTGCGCCTACGACGCGTTCCGCGAGCTGCGCGGGTCGAGCGCTCGACCGCGGACGGGGGACCCGTCGCCGTCCTTCGTCCAGAACACCCCCGGCATCGGAGGCTTCGCAGGGATCAACGTCTTCCACCGAAACGCCCACTGCTGCTTCGTCACCATCGCCTCCAACCGGAGGCGCTCCTGGACGTTGCGGGTCCAGCCTAGCGTGGCGCGAAGGCCATCGGAGCTCACGCCGCGGTGGGCGGCCGCATCCTTCGTGAGGAGGCTTTTTCGTGCGGGGACGGGGCTCATCACCTCTGGTTGGACCGCGTCGGTCGGCGCGATGACTCCGCCACTCGCGTCAAGTGCGGTGAGGACGGAGCTCGTCGGGCCGTTCACTGCCCGTGGCTGGAGCGATGCGATCGCCAACGCACACGAGAACAAGGGAAAGCGACGACGCGTTAGCAGGTTCGATGTTGATCTCGGCGCACATGCGACCCGTGGATCGACTTGGCGGTCGTGAGGTCTCGCTCCGGACGTGGCATGAGTGTCGATGTCCGATCGATCCGCAGTCGCCTCGGTCGCCGCGACCTACGCCGATATGCTGCGCGCGAAGCGTGCCTTGGCGGACACCGACCGGGACATGGAGGAGATTCCGCCGCTGCTCCGCGTGGCCGCGCGCGAGACCCTGCCGGTGCTGCTCTCGGTCGCCGAGTTCGACGCGGCCCCGCCGATGGAGGTCGCGATCGTCGAGTCGCTCTACGCCGACGTTGGCGACGACGAGGCGCGGCGACCCGCATGGCAGCGCATGTTCGTGCGTATCGTGCGCCAGGTGGTTCTCGGTCTCGGCCGCGTTCGCGGGGTCGGGTACTCTGCGGCGCGGCTCGTGGAGCAGGTTCGCGGGATGATCGGCTTCCTGATGCCTGATGCACCCCCAGCCGTCGTGCAGCTGGACCACGATGCCCGACGCACCTTGGAGGTGTGGGCGGCCGACTGGCCCGATCGCCTGCCGTGGGGAGATTTCGATGGATGGGAGTCCGGCGTCGAGCGGCAGGCTCGTGAGCTCGCCCAGGTGTGGGCCGAGACGTGCGGTGTCCGTTGGGCCTACGAATCGGAGGTCACGCGTCCCTCGGTTGCGAGCGAGGTCACCGACGATCTGAAGTCGCCCGCGCCCCGACGGAGGACGATTCAACGCCTGCCCCGGCGATCGGCTACCACTGCGCGCAGACTCGTCGGGGACGTCACCTTGCTCGCGCCTGAGGTCTGCTCACTTGCCAAGGTCGGCGGCGCGGACGTTTGCGAGCCTCCGTCGGACGACGTGTCCGCAGCGTCCGCTGCCGTTGCCGAGGTGCTCGCGCGACTTGCCGTCGAACGGGTCCGACACCCGCTCGTGGTGGTCGGGAACGGGCTCCGAATGATCGCGCGACGTGCGGTCGAGTCGCTCCTGCTGGTGGGCTGGTTCGAGCGGGTTCGCTCGCTCGATGTGACGCACGCGATCGACGTCTGCGATCGCCGGCTCTCGATCGAGTCGCGGGGCATGCTGCACTGGCAGTACTCGCTGGTGTGGTTGATCCGGCAGCACGTGCCGCAGATCGATGGGTTGCTCGCAGACAAGGACGTCGTGGCGGTCGATGCGCTCCTACGGAGCCTGACCGAGCACCTGCGTGACGAGATGCCGCCGGTCTTCGGGTTGGATGGACCCTTGCTCGGCACGCTCGACGTACGCCTCACCTCGGGGAGCGGGACACGTGCAGCGCTGAGCCCCCACGGGTTTGCGCGCCGATGGTGCGAAGCGTACGGCGCCCAGTTCCCACCGTATCCCTCGAGTCCGCATCCAGCGCGTGCGGCGCGCAGGATGGGCGAGCGGAAACCGCGCGGCGGCCAAAGGCCCAGCCCCTCCCGCCCGTGAGCCATCGCCGCCCAGCACCCATCGATCTCCGCGCTAGGTCCAACGTGCATCGTGGAGCACATGACGACCGAGCGCGCGAGCACGTGGAACACGTGCCGCGCCCTTGCGATCATTTGGGCGTTCACTCCCAAGTGTCGTCCGACGACGACGAGAGCGACTCGCCACACTCCGAGTTTCTTCGAAAAGACCATTCGCATCGCCGACGACCCGGCAGTGGAACGCGTCGCGGAAGACGTCGCCGCGATACACCGTCCACGCGAACGTCAGCGCGCCTTCGCCGAAGACGATCTTCACCGGACCGGCGAGCGCGGCATCGGTGTCGACGACGAGGTCCGCGTGCGAGCGACCGAGGCGCGGCAGAACCAACGACCCACGCTGCACGCGCGGCCATTCAGATCTGAGCCCGCCGCCAATCTCCCGCTCCTCGTCCGCCACGACGCGAGTCTGTTCGCTTCACGGAGGCGCGCCAAGAGACACTGCGCTGCAGCAAAGTTTCCGGGGTCGGTGGCCGATGGCGCGAGGCCGTGGCCGGAACCGACCTACCAGATTGCCGGATCCGGCCAAATGACCCTTGCCACGACGGCGCCGAACACGACTTGTCCGACAGGGACTGTCGCAATGGCGCGCCAGAGCGAGGGCCGCTCGGCGCTCGCCGTTGCGCCACAGGCACAGGTCAGCGCGTGAAGCTCGAACTCGGTGACAATCGGACGAACATGCGGCAGGTCGAAGACCTGATGGCGACGCGTCGGCGCCCGATAGGCGCTTGCCGCACTCCCCGCAGCACGCCGGCTTGACCACGACGCGTTTGTCGACCTTGTCGGCCGGAACCTGGGGCCGCTCGTGCCGTTGGTGGTTGGTCGCCCGGCTGGCCTCCAGGTTTGCGACCGGTTGGTGGCTTGGCCGGCCGCGGAGGGACCCTCGGGCCGTCGCTCGACGGCGGTTTGCCGGAGTTGCGCGACGACTTCCGAAGCTTCTCCTCCAACTCCGCGACGCGCGCCGTCAGCTTCTCGACCTGCGCCTTGAGCATCGCATTCTGCGCGCGAAGATCCTCAATCAGATCGTCGCGCCAGTCGCGGGCCACGACTTGCTGAATGCCTGAACAGCCTGCTGACAAACAGCAAGATCGTCAGCATTCATGTCGATTTAAGCGAACAAAGTGCGATGTGCGCGGAATAAACTCACACGGGAGCTAACCCGTGAACGGGTACCCCAAGACCGAGGAGAACCTTGGCCCAAACGAGCCGATTCTCGTCGCACGCTCATAGGCGCAGGCTGGCGACGGGTCGCGATTCGACATGGAACGTCGCACCGCTGTCCGGATCCGGCCAACGGATCTGTCCGGATCCGGCCAACACAGCATCGACCCTCCGTGTGCGTCAATTCCGCGTGAGTTGGCGAGGTGCCGCGCGTCTTGACAAGACCTCATCGAGATGTTCCCGTTCCGATCCAAGGCTGGAAGTGGTGAAGTCCCCGCAGGCCATTCACCACGGGCGGTCGTCGCCGACAAGATCGCTGCGCTTAGCTTCGCAAAGGCGCTTTTTGCGCCCGCACTCGCAAAGTTTCAACCTGATTTCGCCGGAGGAAGCATGCCCGCGTTTCGCAATCTCACCCGTTGCCGTGAAGCTCACCTTGTCTCAACCACCACCACCACGCAGTACGAGTGGTTCACGGGCTGGATGTCGGCGGATGGCATCGCCAACATCCGCGCGGTGGTGAAGTGCAAGAACGCATCCGGCGCGAACTTCCGGTGGCAGGTCGCCATTCAGTACGCCGAAGTGCGGGGCGATGAGCCCCGCACCCAGATGGGCACCCTCGGCGCCCAACAAACGAACAGCGGCGAATACCAGACTCAAGACGTCTCCGTCACAACGGACACGGACGCTAACCGCTTCTTCCGTCTCGGCATCGCGTACAGCAGCGCCGCCGCGGGCATGGAGCAAGGAGATGTTTCGCTCCAGGCGAGCTGGAAGCAGCTCGGTACCGACCTGGGGACCTCGAGGGTGGTCCTCAGCGTCAACGACAACGGGGTCAAGTACGAGCCCCTCACTGACTGGATTCCGGCGACGATCATGTCGAAGGTGAAGGCGGCGTTCATTTTGACCGGCATCACGCCCTCCACCGGCCACTTGGGGTATCAGTTCGCCATCCAGTTTGCCGGCACGACCGTCGCCCAGCCAGGCGCGTGGGAACTACTGGAGGGGGCCTACACGCGGCCGGGCAACAACGTCACCTTCGAGGAACACAATTCGGCGGCGAAGGCCCCGGTCGCCAACACGAACATGTGGTTTCGGCTCGGTGTTGCCTACAACCAAGACAGCGGAGTCGACACCAACTACACCGGCGTGCTCGACGCCTGTTGCTCATGTCAGTGAACTCCCGCCCGGCGAAGCTTCCGATTTCGAAGATGAAAGGGTGAGCCCATGTCCAACCGACGTCGAGAGCTGGGAGAGTTGGGGGTCGGCATCCAGGCGTTCAGCAGGCCGGTCGAGTACGAGGGAGGGATCGGGATCAACCCGAAGGAAATTCCGATCGTGCGGGGCGGGCCGTTTCGAGGTGACCCGATTGCTGATCCGGGACTTTTCGGGCCGGGTGGTGGCCGGAGCAACTGGGACCAGTGGTCGCTCTGGGACCAGTGGTCGCTTGACGATGCGCTAGCAGATGATCGCAGCATGGAGTATGGGAGCCGAGGATCGGTGGATGATCCTCGAGGAGCGGTCAGAGGTTGGCTTGGCTTGGGTCGTGACGAGTTGAATCCACCAGAGGATCCGCCTCCTGGTCCCCCCCCGCCTCCGCCAGGCGATGACGGTGACGATGGCGACTTCCGGAAACCAGGCGAGTCGCCGCCACCGCCTCCGCCCAAGCCGCATCCTGGCGACCCGCCGATAGACGGCCCAGAATCGCCCAATCCGGAGGGCGCAGGGGATGATCCGCACGGGATCGGAGCGGCGGCCGCGATCAGGGGCGCCCTGGGGCAGCTGCGACGATCACGCAAGCCTGGCCCGGCCAGCGACCAGCCTGGCTGGGCGAGTGACTCGGACTCTGCTGGGGCGGGCGCGACCATCGGGGCTTTGGATCTGGTGGTGGGTGGTGGGGTCACTGATCCGGTTCCCACGGAGGGCACCTCCTGGAACTATCGAAACCGAGGGCGCGTTCCGGCCGGCTCGGGCCCTCGACGACGCGGCGCAACCGATGGCCCGTCGTTCGGTGGAACTGGGTAGCGTGCAGTCCATCCGGAGGATGTTGGAGAACGGTTCGTCCTTGGGATTGGCTGTGGCGCTCGCGGCAGCGACGGCGCTGTTGTCCGGTTGCCACCGCGCGGTGCGTGCCACCTCACATGCGAGCATCGCGCGCTCGCCCACGCCTGCGTGTCCGAGACACACTTCATTGCGCAATGGCGTCTGCGTCTCGCCGCCGGTGAGGTATGCCATCGTTTCCGCACCGTTCGCCCCCGGAGCCGATACTGGTGCTCCGGTCAGAGAGACGAAGTTGCTTGCTGCGCCGCCGTGCCTTCAACTCGGAGCAGGTCAGGAGGTCGTCGGAGTTTTCGATTGTCTCTACCTGCGCATTTGGTCACTTCCGCGAGATGGTGCGCGCGTTCCGGTCTTCGTATTTCTGCACGGAGGGTCGAACAAGGTGGGGGCCCTTGCAGAGTCTCCCGGGGTTGTAGCTACGGGCGCCTCCGATCCATCCAGCTTCGTTCGCGCGAATCACGCGATATTTGTCGAAGTTCAATATCGTCTTGGTCCGTTCGGTTTCGGCCCCAGGGGGAATCTCGGGCTGCGAGATCAACTCGCGGCACTTCGTTGGGTTCGCGCTCATATTGACGTATTCGGCGGGGACACCGCACATGTGACCCTTTGGGGCCACTCAGGCGGAGCGATCGATGCCTGTGCATTGCTCGCTTCACCTGCAGCACAAGGCCTCTTCTCATCGGTCATCATCCAAAGCGGACCTTGCTGGGCTCTCTCTCCCGAAGAGGCGCGGAGACGCGACGAGCGCATCGAGAAGTCCGTGGGGTGTGCTTCCACGATCTGCCTGGAGCAGCTCGAGGTCGGCAATCTGCTCCGCGCTGCACAGTACGTTAGTTGGTACCCCGTCGTCGATGACGCGCTGCTGCCCATGAAGCCCCTGCGGGCCTTCCGTGCTGGGCTTGGCCTCCGGTCTGCATCACGAGTCATGATAACGACGACTGCTCACGAGAGGGGCTATCTCCTCGAACGCGATGCAGGGCGGATCGCATCTGAAGAGGACTTGAACCGCGCCTACGCACAGCGTTGGCCTTCGAGTGCCGTCTTGCTGCGCACGGCTTACCCGCTCACCAGGTACTCTCCGCGGTGGGCGTTTGTGTCCGCTCTTGGCGATCATGACTTCGCGTGTCCATCCCGGCGAGCTGCCCGAGCCCTCGCCGAGTCTGGAGTGGACGTTGGGCGAGTGGTCTACAATGTGCGTTCGGGTGCCGGACGCTGGAGGGATTTCGGCGCAGTGCACGGCGTCGACTTAGACCTGCTCCTCACGGGTAATGACGATCAGAAGGATCTGCTTCTAGCGAGGGAACTGGCGGCGCTATTCAATGACTTCGCCGGCGACTTCGTGTCAAATCAGTACGATGGCTGGAGCTGGCGGCGCCGTTCGCCCGATCGTGTCTTGTTGTTTGGGGTCAGATCGTCAACAGAGGAGGCCTATCGTTCCCGCGAGTGTGATCTTTGGGACGCGTCGGCGGACGCGGGACTCGACGTGGCATTGTAACAGTGAGCCACGAGAGCCGGCCCGTCGCATCCGTCCCCTCCAGGCACTTTCCTGCCGTCCGCAGCGAACTGCGCGTAAGCCGTTTGCAGGATCCTCCTCGCGCCGTCGATCGCGTAGTGTCCCAGAACTCTGCGGACGGGAAATCGTGCCGATTCGGTGGGGCAGGGCGCTACGCGGCGTCGCGATAGTAGTAGCGGAGGAGGCCGCCGATTCGGTCGCGTCGGCGGACGTCGGCGTTCGCGACAGGCGCGTCTCGCGGGAAGGGGATGCGGTTGTCGAGGCCCTGGTGGTTTCGCTCCTCGTGGTAGTGGTCGACGTACTCACGGATGAGCGAGCGGAGATGCGCCTCGCCGAGCGGGATCACCTTGGCGAGGCACTCGGTTTTGATCGAGCGCACGAAGCGTTCGGCGTGCGCGTTCAGG
>Ga0208492_1000083_pt1 | contig 96375 bp, 89 predicted proteins | sample Subbioar_CSW14AB_FD_184820 | JGI IMG/M metagenome (GOLD analysis project Ga0208492, IMG submission 184820) | Serpentinite rock and fluid subsurface biosphere microbial communities from McLaughlin Reserve, California, USA - CR12Mar_CSW14AB (SPAdes) | ecosystem: Environmental > Terrestrial > Deep...
CCGCCGCACCAACCCAACCACCACCCACGCAACGCCAACTAATCCAACCGCGGCCGCACCAAGCTCTGCCGCCCCCGGCCACCACGTGGCATTCGCGATAGGCGGCAATGCTCCGAACTCGACAACCCCATCCGACCCCGACGCGTTCAACTCCCGCGACGGCACTCGAAATCCAAACACACGGCTGCGCAACATAGCCGCGCTGACTTTGACTTCACCCTTCTCCGCCCTCAGATCCAGCCGATCCACGCGGTACGACGGCAGGTTCTGGTACAGGTTGACCGTCCTCCGCCCCGCCGCGTCGCGCGGGCGCGGAAACTTCGGGTCCTCCAAGTCAATCCACATCCCATTGGCCCGCTCCGCACTGCTCCACTGCAGGCGCACCGGCCCAGGGCCGGTTACGGTGAATGACACCTCGAGCGACCTGCGCGCGAACATCGCGCCAGCCCACGGCCACGCGAGCGCACCCATCACCGCCGCGAGCAGCGCCGCCATCACCCAGGCTTTTCGTTGATCGAGCAGCGAGCGCATGGAGCACCCATGGTAACGACGACACCTGTGCATCGACGCGCGCACGCGCCACGAAAACTCACACCTCGCCGCCCGTCACCGCATCGCGCATCAGCGTCTCGAACGTTCCCGCCGCCTCCGGCGAGTCCGGCGTCACAAGGTTCGACGGCACCCGGCGCGTATAGGAACCGCCTGGTGTCAAGTCCCACGCGCACCGCTGGTCCGCCAGGTGTACGTTGATGATCCGGTTGAGCCGCTCGCGGGCCGTGCGGTCGTGGACCGGCACGCCGACCTCGACACGGTTGCTGAGGTTGCGGTACATCCAGTCCGCCGACGCGATGAACCACTCGCCATCCACCGGGTCCTCCTGACCCGACGCGAAGTGGAACATCCGCGAGTGCTCGAGGAACCGCCCGACCACCGAGATCACGCGGATGTTGTCCGACAGCCCCGGCACCCCGGGCCGCAGGCAGCAGAACCCGCGGACGATCAGCGTCACATGCACGCCCGCCTGGCTCGCGGCGTACAGCCGCTCGGTGATATCCCGGTCCTCCAGCGAGTTCATCTTCGCGATGATCCGCGCCGGCTTGCCGCGACGCGCAAACTCCATCTCGCGGTCGATCATCGCGTTGAACTTGGCCCGCATGTTGAACGGTGCCACCAGCAGCGATCCATAGCTCTGCGTCGCCACCAGCCCGGTCAGGAAGTTGAACAGGTTCACGAGGTCGTGCGTGACGTCCGGGTCGCTGGTCAGGATGCCGATGTCGGTGTACAGCTGCGCCGTCTTGGGGTGGTAGTTGCCCGTGCCGAAGTGCGCGTAGCACCGCAGCCCCTGCCGCTCCTTGCGCACCACCAGGCTCGTCTTGCAGTGCGTCTTGAGCCCCGCGACGCCGTAGGCCACGTGGACGCCTGCCTTCTCGAGCTGGCGCGCGAACCGCACGTTGCGCCCTTCATCAAACCGCGCCCGCAGCTCCACCAGGCACGCCACCTGCTTGCCGTTCTCCGCCGCGCGCACGAGGTTCTCGATGAACGGCGAGTCGGGCGTCGTCCGGTACAGCGTCTGCTTGATCGTCAGCACGTCCGGGTCGCTCGCCGCGGCGGCGATAAACCGCTCCACGCTCGCGTTAAAACTCTCGTACGGATGGTGGAAGATGATGTCCTGCTTGCGGATGGCGGCGAAGAACGCGGCCGACGCCTTCTCCGCCGAGCCGCCCAGGGCCGCGGGCTTGAGGCGGTGCGGCACCACGCCCTTCCACGGCTTGTTCTTGAGGTCGGGCCTGTCCAGGTCCGCCAGCTCCAGCAACGCCAGAAAATCCACGTTGCTCGGGCGCTCGTACACATCCGAGTTGTCCAGGCTCAGCTTGTCCTGCAACCACCGCAGCAACTGCGGCGGCGCATCGGGCTCGATCTCCATCCGCACCACGCGCGCGAACCGCCGCTGCTTGAGGTCCGCCTCGATCGACTGGAGCAGGTTCGCCTTGTCGAGGTCATCGTTCTGAATACCCGCCGACCGCGTCACGCGGAACGTCACCTGCTGGTCGATCATCATGCCCGCGAACAGATCGTCGAGGTTGTTGCGGATGAGGTCCTGGAGCACGATGAAGCGCAGGGACTTGTCCGCCCCGCGCCCGCGTGCGGGGATCTGGATGAAGTGCTGAAGCGTCGGGGGAAACTTCAGGCGTGCGAAGAGGTTCTGCGGGTTGCGGTCCAGCGGCTTCGCGTTGGGGAGCCTTCGCCCGTCGGGCGTGGGCTGCTCACCCGGGCGGGCCGTGTGCGCCACCACCGCGAGGTTCTCCGAGAGGTTCGAGATGAACGGGAACTTGTGCGTCGGGTCCACCGCCAGCGGCGTCAGCGCGGGGAACACGTTCTGCTTGTACCAGTCATCGATCCACGCCCGGTCCTTCCCCGACAGGTCCGCGTACGACAGGATGTGGATATCCGCCTTCGTCAGCGCGGGCAGCACGCTCCCGTTATAAATCGCGGCCTGCTGGGCCGTGAGCTCCGCCACGCTCTCGCGGATGGCCGCGAGCTGCTGGCGGGGCGTCATGCCATCGGCCGACAGCGTGTCCACCCCCGCCCAGATCTGCCGCTTGACGAGGCCCACGCGCTTCATGAAGAACTCGTCGAGGTTGCTCGTGAAGATCGCGAGGAACCGCACCCGCTCCAGCAGCGGCATGGTCTCATCCGCGGCCTGCGCCAGCACGCGCTGGTTGAACTCCAGCCACGACAGGTCGCGGTTGAAAAACCTCTGTTCGTCGGGCAGCTCTCGGTTCTTGAGCGGGTTGCTCGTGCTTGTCGTCGTCATGGCAAGGCCGCGTGAGTGGTCCGCGGGTTGTGTCCTTGGTCGTCTCTACTTCAGGGTGACTGCGGGTTCAGGATGACTGCCGGTGTTGGCGGCCCCAGGGGGTCCAGTAGGTGATGGCGCACCCGGGGGCTTCGGTGACACGGACGGACGCGACGCCAGCGCGCGGGCCGATGCGGGAGTCCAGGCGTGCCGCGATGGCCTCGGCGATGTGCCTGGCCACGTTCTCGGCCGTGGGATTGACATCGTCAAACGGGGTGGATCGATTGAGGTCGGCGTTATGGTACGGCCCGATAACTTCGCCAAGGGCCTTTTCCACCAGGTGGAAGTCGCAGAGAAGCCCCTCGGGGTCGAGCTGGGCGCCGGAGATGGTGGCGGTGACGCGCCAGTTGTGGCCATGAACGACCTCACGCTGGCCTTGGAGGAGAATGGCGTGGGCCGCGCAGAACTCTGCCTCAACGGTGAGTTCGTACATGCTGGAGTGTAGGGCGAGGCGGAAAGTTGGCCATCGGAGTGAGGTTGTGGATTGGGTGAAGCGTCGAGGTGGACCGGGGGTGTGGGCGCGGCACTGGGCGTCGCGGGGGTGCCGGTGGGAACGGGGAGGGTGTTTGATCGGCGCGGACGCCTTGGTGTGGGTTCGGAGGGGGGAGGGGTGATGCGGGCGTTTGCGGAGGCCGCTTTGGCGAGGGCGATCATGGCCTCGTAGGCCTTTGCGACGGCGCGGAGCATGGCGTTGGCGCTGCGGCGGGCTTCGCCGTTGTGGAAGTCGAGCTGCTTGGTGGGGTAGGGGGGTGGGTGAAGCAGGCGTGCGAGCGTTTCGAGGGCCTGGGATTCCATGCGGGCGTAGGTGAGTTCCCGGTGCGCCTGGATGTAGAGGATGATGTCCGGCCGTTTGCTGAAGGCGAGAAAGTCGAAGGGAGGGGTCTGGGTGGAGTTGGAGGCGAGGAGAGGATCGAAGTCGTTGTGGAGGAGCGCGGCCAGCATGGCCTCGTCCTTCAGCGAGAGCGGGGGCATGGCGTGGCCCGGGGGCTGGCCCCTGGGCTGGCAGTCGGGAGTGGAGCTGAGGGGCAGTTGGGCGCGCGCGGCGTCCTGACAGAGCAGAGTGGGGGTCATCGGCTGATCCTTCCGTGTGGGTGGCGAGGTTTGCGAATCGGTGCGGCGTGTGAGGCCTGCGAGGAAGTTAGCTGGGCGGACACGCGGCGGGAAGGGGTGATTTTGGTATGTCCACGTTTTTGCGCACAGACGTGACCGTTACATTTCTAAGTGCTTGTGGGGACTGGATTGGAAATCTTTGTGGGTGTGGTGGAGTTGACGCGCAGGGAACAGGGGTGGCGCGGGGCTGCCACCGGGGGGCTGGGCGGGGGCTGGGATGAGGGGGCGTCAGTCGCGGAGTTTGGCGAGGCGGTTTTCGAGTCGTGGGCTGAGCATGTACACGACTTCCTTGCCGCGTTTGGAGGTGACCATGAGCTTGCGTTTGACGAGTGATTCGAGGTCGGAGCGGGCGGTGTTGAGGGCGATGCCGTTGGAGTTGGCGTGGGACTTGGCGGTGTAGTGGGTATCGCGGTGGCGGAGCGAGTGCTCGAGCAGCAAGCGCTGGCGCAGGTTGAGGGTTTTGTCAAGAGCGAGGAGCGACTGACTGCGCGTCAGCCGGTCCTGCTCTTTCCGGAGGTGGTTTGAGAGAACGTCGATGGATTGCTGGATGACCCCGAGCTTGAACAGGATGAAGTACGTGAGGTCGCCGTCATCGAGCTCGGTATCGAGGTAGGCCTGAGGGTACTGGGCGAACCCTTTGCGGATAATGTCGGAGATCGTGAGGTACTCGAAGATCTCGTAGCCCGCGCGGAGGGACGACCAGTAGAAGAGCGCTCGTGCCGTTCTCCCATTTCCATCGATGAATGGGTGGGCGTAGCCGATGAGGAAGTGGAGGATGCTCGCTTTGATGAGCGGGTGAATGAAGCGATCGCCTTCGTGAGGTGCGTTGGCGAAGGTCACGATCTGGGTGAGGAGTTGAGGCAGGGTATTGGCGGCGGGCGGAACGAAGACCGTGCTGTCGTCACGAGAATCGACGATTCGTACCGGCTCGTCCGCTCTGCGGAGGCGGCCGCCACCGGTGGGATCGTCCAGTGTTCCCTCCGTAAGGAGGTCCTGCAGTTCGAGGATCATCTCGATTGAGAGGGGGCGGGTGATCCACTCCTTGACGCGCTGCATGGCCTGGTAGTTGTTGAGGACCATGCGCTCGCCACGGTTGACAGGGGAGCGGCCGGCCCTCAGCATGTCGATTGCTTCACGTCGGGTGGTCGCGGCGCCCTCCATGATCGAGGACTCGGCGGCTTCCTCCATGAGGGTGTTCGCGCCGATGCGATTGGGGGCCCCTTCGCTTTCTCTCACGACGGCGTTCCAGCGTTCACGCAGCACGCGGGAGGTCTTTTCGTCCTGAGCAACGAAGGCGTCGCCGCGGCTGAGGGAGCGATCGATGATGAAGAGGGGCTCGATGAGGTGGCGGGTGGGCACGAAGCCGAACTCGCCGCCTTCGGCGCGGGTGACACCGATGGGTTGCCAGGCGATTGAGCGTTGGCTCTTGAGGAAGGACCAGACGGCTTGGTCGTTCAGGGTCAGTTCGGCCGCGACATATCGGAGCTTGCGCCAGGGGCGATAACTTTCGTCGAGGCGGCGTCTCTGGTCATCGGTGAGCGAGAGAACGACAGCTCCAGGACTCCGAAGGTCGCTGAACGCCGAGGGTGGTCGATCGGACTTCATTGGGTCGCTCCTGGAGAGGAGCCTACCCAACTGTCAATGAATTGTCAAAAAGCGGATTTTGACTTTTCTAGGCCCCGATATCCAGCACCACCTTGATCCCGTCTCCCGAGATCATCGTCTTGAACGCCTCCTGGAACTTCTCGAGCGGGAACTCGTGCGTGATGATGTCGTCGAGCTCGAGGCGGCCGGAGAGGAGGAGCTCCTCCATCTGGTACCACGTCTCGAACATCTTCCGCCCGTTGATGCCCAGGACGGTGGCGCCCTTGAAGACGACGTGCTCGGTAATGTTCCAGGTGATGGGCTTGCTGGGGATGCCCAGGATCGCGGCCGTGCCGCCGTTGCGCAGAGCCCGGAAGCCCTGATCGAACGCGGAGGGGGCGCCGGACATCTCGAGGAGGACGTCAACGCCCTCGCCTCGGGTGGCCTTCTTGATCTCCTGGATGAAGCCGTCGCCCTTGCGGACGTCAAATGCCTCGACCGCGCCGAGCTTGCGGGCGAGCTCCAGGCGAGGCGGGTTGATGTCGGTGGCGAAGATCCGGCTGGCGCCCGCGGCCTTGGCGACCGTCACCGCCATCAGCCCGATGATCCCCGTCCCGCTGACGAGCACGCTCTTGGCTGACACGTTCGCGGCCATCACGGTGTGAACGGCGTTGCCGAGCGGGTCGAGCACCGCCGCGACCTTGTCGGGGATGCTCGGGTGAACCGGCCAAACGTTCTCCTCCGGCACCACCACGTAATCAGCAAAGCACCCATCGCGGTCAATCCCGACGATCCGGGTGTCGCTCGCGATGTGGGCATTGCCCGTCCGGCTGTTGAAGTCCGCCCCGGCCGTGATGTGCCCCTCGGCCGACACCCGCAGCCCCGGCTTGTACCGGGTCACCGCCGGCCCGACGTCCTCGATGATCCCGACGAACTCGTGGCCGGTGACGATCCCCACCGGAATCCGCCCCGCCGCCCACTGGTCCCACTCCCAGATGTGCCGGTCGGTGCCACAGATGCCCGCCTTCTTCACCCGGATCAGCACATCCCGCGGCCCCATTGTCGGCCGCGGCCGCTGCCCATCGAACTTGAGCTCGGGCCCGGCGTGGTGCTTGACGAGCGCCCGCATGGTCTTTGAAGTGGGGGGGGCAACAACAACCGGGCCCTTGGTCAGCGTGGTCATGGAGGAGTCCTGGCAAGCGGTTCGAGCGGACGGCTACACAGTCTGCCACATTGTTGGACCCCGCGGAGGAGGATCAATGGGGGCTGACGACCTAAGACTTGGTATCGCGCATGCCGTGGCGGAACGTCAGGATCGTGACCAGACGCTCGCTCTCGCTGACGGTGTAGAAGAGGAGGTAATCCCCGTACACGGCACGTCTGAGTTCGTAGTCAAGGTCGCCGGGCGGGGTGGGCGTCACCGGGTATCGCCTCGGGAACTCGGCGAGCTCGTCGATGAGATCGAAGATCCCAGAAAGCCAGTGATGGACTCGATCGGGTCCAGCCCCGTTCTGGACGAGGTACTCGGTGCAGCGGTCGAGCGTCTGCTGAACGTCCGGACTCGTCACAACGCGATAGGTCATCGGTTGAGCTTAACGCCGTGCTTCCGAGCGATCTCCCGGAGGGCTTCGCGCGCGTCCACGACGCGTCCCGCTTTGATGTCCGCCTCAGAACGGCGGATCTCGGTCAGAGTTTCGGCCCACTCGACTCTGTCGATCCATTCGTCGAAGGCCTTGGGGCTCAGGAGCACGCCCTCGGTCTCTCCGTTAGATGTGATGAAGATCGGCCGGCCGGTCTCTTTGGCGCGATCGAGGTGCTCCCGGATTCCCTGCCGGAACTCGGTAACGCTCGTGATGTCTGAACTGCGGACCATCGTACCTCCTGAAGTACGTCATTCTGTACGCATACTGTCCGTTCCAAGTTCCGGCGTGTCAAGGCCGTCAACTGGGCGATCTGGGCACCTTCACCCCCTTCACCCCCTTCCAACAGCCCGCCCCGAACACTCACTAGACTTGCACCCAATGACAGGCGTGACCCGGGCCTCCCCTCCATCGCAGTACCTCTATCTGGCCGCGAAGCCGGATGGGGGCCGCACGCTTGGGGTTCGGAAGGCCCGGAGCCAGCGGCACCTGTCGGACGACCTGCGGCGGCAGCGATTGGTGGCGCTGCGGACGTGGACGCTGCCGACTTGGGCGGTTCGGGGGGAGGACAAGGTCGGCCTCAAGGACCAGTCCGAGCTCCACCTTCAGCTTGCCCAGCTTCTCACGCGGGCGGTGCCGCTGGTGGAAGCCTTGGAGGTCACGGCGTCCGCCGTGGCTCCGCGCACCAAGCCGCGGGTCGAGAAGATGCGGGAGATGGTGGCCGCGGGGTCGAGCTTTTCGGACGCGGCGGAGTCGGTGGGCGTGTTTGATCGCGTGACGATTGCGGTGTACCGGTCGGCGGAGCGGACGGGCGACTTGGCGGGGGCTGCGAAGCAGCTTTCGCACACGACGCGCCGGCAGCTGGCGATCACGGGCAAGGTCGGGACGCTGCTGATCTACCCGGCGATCGTGATTTCGCTGAGCATCGTGGTCGCGGCGTTCATGCTGATGGTGATCGTGCCGCGGATCGGGACGGCGTTGGCGTCGTCCGGCACGGAGATCCCCTGGATCACGGCCAAGATGGTGTGGCTGGGTACGACGCTGGCGCAGAACTTTATCTGGGTGGGCTTGGCGGTGGCGCTGCTGGGGGTGGTGGCGTACGGGTTCCGGGCGAACATCGCGGCCGCGGCGCTGCGGTTTGCGCGGGTGGCACCGATCCTCAAGGACGTGGTGCTGACGCAGGAGTCGGCGCGGTTTTTTACGGTGATGGCGGCGATGACGCGGTCGGGGGTGACGCTGGCGGATGCGTTGGGTGTCGCGGTGTCTGCGGTGGGTCATCCGCGGCTGCGGCAGCAGTTGGCGTCGCTCCGGACGCGGCTGATCGAGGGCGGCGTGCTGCGGGTGCTGATCGATTCGGTGGATGCCCTGCCGCTGCCGACGCGCCGACTGCTGATCGCGGCGGAGCGGTCGGGGGACCTGGAGTCCGCGTTCGAGACGCTGGCGGAGGACATGGCCGAGGAGCTGGACCGCAAGAGCAGCCGGGCCCTCGCGGCCCTGGAACCGATGCTGATCATCTTTATGTTCCTGATTATCGGGAGCATGGTGCTGTCGATCATGATCCCGCTGATCAAGTCGGCGGCGAATGCAGGGTCGATGTAGTCAATCACGCGAACAGCAGGCCGAGAGAGACCAACAACGACGGTGGAACGCACCGCTCAGAAAGACAGGAGCCTCACGATGAACCGCCTTCCTTCCCGTCCCCGCGCCGCTCGCCACGCCTTCTCGCTGCTCGAGCTGATGCTCGTGGTGGCGATCATGGGCGTGCTGATGGCGGTGGTGGGGTACAACGTGCTGGGCGCGGGTGAGAAGGCCAAGAAGAAGGCGACGGAGGCCACGCTGCGGACCATCGCGAACGCGCTGGACGAGTACCAGCTGGACTTCAGCGCAGTGCCGCCGGACCTCCAGACGCTGGTCACCATGAGGCCTCCAAAGCTCAAGGACCAGAAGCTCGCGGACGGGTGGGGGAATCCGCTGATCTATGACCCTCGCCAAGTGACGGAAAACCAGCCGTACCAGCTCGGGTCCGCGGGACCGGACAAGAACCCCGGCTCGGCCGACGACATCAACGTCTGGACCATGGGCAGGTAGGCCGCGTACGCGTTCGCCTCGCGCCTCTGAAACCAACTTACGGAAGGGCACGCAGGGTGGAACCCTCTCGCCACAATCCACGCTTCTTCCGGCACCACCGACGCGGCCTCACGTTCATCGAGACGGTGTGCGCGGTCGCCCTGCTGGGGATCGTTTCCGCGACGGTGTACGGCGCGTTCAACTCGATCCTGAGTTCACAGCAGCGGCAGCAGCACCGGCTGAATGCCATGGAGCTGGCGAACCGGCTGATTCTTCAGTACCTCGATGAGGCCAGCTCGATGCCCGCGTCGGGGTTGCCGATCCTGTACGGCAAAAACCGATACCGCTGGGACCTGAAGGAGATTCCCGTTCGCCTCCTGCCTTCGCGGCCGGAGATTGCCGAGGAGCGGGCGTCGGCCGCGCCGATCAGTGTGGACCGGATGCAGGCGATCGCGGTGCGGGTGTGGCTGAGCGAGGAGTCAGGCGGGTCGACGGTGTACGACACGAACATCCCGGCCGTGGCGCTCACTCGGCTGATGGACCCGATCGCGCTGCGGAACCCGGACGTGAACTGGCGGCTGCGGACCGACGCGGCCCGCCAGGCGGAGTTCATTGAGCGCTACAGCAAGATCGGGCGCAACGCGCCGTCGCGGAATCCGCGGTCGAATCCCGCGCCCCGGACCATCACGCCCCCGGCCGCGGTCGCGCCGCCCAAGTCCGGCGGGGGTGGCAAGTGACACCCCGTCGCGGCTTCACGCTGCTGGAGACCATGCTCGCGGCTGCGATGGCGAGCATGGTGGTGCTCGCGTGCGTCGGGCTGATGTACTCGATGGAGCGCACGGACCGGATGATGGCGGTGCGGGCGGACCAGCGGTCGGATTTGGGGCGTATCCGGACGGTGATGGAGCGGACGTTCACATCGCTGCTGATGTCCGACGAGCCGCAGAGCCTGTACAACGCCGAGGCGTCTGACACTGAGGAAACCGGCCAGTTCAGCGGGCGGTTTGCGAGCCGGCCGCGCACGGGCGCGGCGGCGGCCGCACCGGCGACTGCCGCGCCGGCGGTGTCTGGTGCGGCGGGCGCGGGCGTTGCGACGGGTGAGAACGCAAGCGACGCGGCCCGCACGAGGCGTGAGCCGCTGCCCCCGCCCCCGCCGCGGATCATGCTGGGGCTGGACACCAACTCGCCCCTCACGCTCCGCTACCAGCCTTCGGATGACGTCCAGGCGATCGACATCGCGCCCCAGCGGCTCGAGGTGGTGCTTCACCGTTCGCCAGTCCCGCAGGCGAAGGTGGACCCGCTGACGATGCCGCTGCCGCCGCGGTCTACGCGGCGAACCCGAGCCGAGACGCGGACGGACGCGCCGGAAGCGCTGGGTGGGCGCGAACTCCAGCCGGACAGGGATCCGGCCGAGACGACGCCCGGGGAAGAAACGGAAGAAGAGGACCCCTCGGACGCGACGCTTCCGGTCCGCGCAATCCGCGGCGCCTTTGAGCTGCACCCCCAGCCGCCGCGGGGGTACCGGCCGCCGGGGATCGCAGTGGCGCCGGCCCTGGACCCGCGGGCGGGGGGCTACGAGTCCACGGGCTTGTGGGAGCTGTGGTGGATTCCGCTGCCGCCGGCAGAGTCCGAGGGCATCGCCACCACGCGGCGTGAGGCGATGTACGCGGGGCTGGGACGGCCGTACTTCGTCGCGGGTGACCTCAAGTACGCGCGGTGGACGGCGTTCTTCCGCAAGAACAAGCGGGCGGACCTGGTGTCCACCTGGTCGGGCGACCTGCCGGCGTACATGGAACTCCAGGTCGAGACGGCGGCGGGCTTGCAGTCCAACTGGATGTTCGAGATCGACTGGGCGACGGGCCCGGAGATCGCGAAACGCCCCGAGCCCACGCCCGAGTCGTCGGAGCGAGCAACCGCGACTCCGGGGGCCCGCGCCGGCGTGCCGACGAAGATTGATCAACCCGCTACCCGGCCGGGCGCCCGCCCCTCGCGCCCGAGCAAGTCCGGCGGGAGAGCCCCGACACCCAAGCCCGCGAAGTGATTGCACTCTGTACACCGTGACCCGCTCAACTCTCCAACCCCGCACCCGCAACCGACCGCGCCGGCGCGCCTTCGCGATGGTGATCGTGCTCATGCTGCTGGCGGTGAGCGGCGTGGTGATCGCGTACATGCTGGATCGCCAGAATGCCCAGTCGCGGACGGTTGCGCGCGAGATGGAGTCGTACACCTTCCACCACATTTCGCGGGGAATCCAAGAGGCGGTGGAGGGATGGATCCGCGGCAACGGCAACAACTCGATCGCGCCGGCGCTCGCGGAGGATGGGCACGCGTTCGACCTCGCGGTGGAGGGCGGGCAGACCGTCGAGGTGTACTTCCAGGATGCCCAGGGCTCGGTGCTCGCGGACTTCGCGGGGCTGACCGGTGACAACCTGGACATGGCGATCGACATCATTACGGAGCTGCGGCGCAGCGAGCCGCGGAACGCGGCGGACTTTGTGCGCCGGGAGGGGCCGGTGGCGATCAGCGTGAACTCGGCCCCGGAGCCGGTGCTGAAGGCCGTGATTTCTTCGGTCTTGAGCCCGCTGCTGGCAACCAGCCTGACGCGGGAGCTCCTGTCTGCCCGCGCGGGCGGGGAACCGCTGGACCGGGCCAAGCTTGAGCAGGTCTTCCGGGATATCGAGGTGCCCAGCGCCAACATCCCCAAGCTCCAGTCGCTGCTCGCGGTCGAGCCGGTGCTGTGGCAGGTGATCGCGCAGGTTAAAACCCCGGAGGGTGTGTGGCCCCCGCCCCGTGGCATGATTCGGTACGGTGGCCTGGCGCTGATCGCGACCACCGGGAGCAACACCCCCCGCAACCGCTCGGGGGACCTCCAGCGTTCTTCATCCATGATCTCGTGGGAAAACCTCTCGGACCGTCAGTAGTATCGTTCGAGGCGTGAACGGGCCGATGAGGCCAGCCCCAGCAGGAACACCAGGAAGGTCAGGGAACGCCAGTCATGGGCATGAGCACACTCAGCAAGCAGAAGGCAACCACGCTCACCCGAGCGGCGCAGGCCGTGCTGGTGGTGCTCGTGGTGGGCGGGGGCACGGCGATCGCGGTGTCGTCGCGGTTGGAGAATGAGCCGGAGTACGCGGGCCCTCTCGTGCTGCCCACGGTGGAGCTCGCGGGCGTGAAGACCACCGGGGTTGCGGTCGACAACGCGATCGACTTCGGGAGCGTCGCCGACCGGCTCGCGGCGGTTTCGAACCACCCCAAGCCTGTGGTGGTGGCGCCGCCGACGACGGACCCAGGTAAGACGTCGGCACCGATCGCGAGCAATGAGCTCAAGTACCTCGGGGCGGTCGGCATCGGCTCCAACAAGGTCGCGCTGATCGCCGAGGGCGGCAAGCAGCGGTTCGTCAACGTCAACGACGACCTCGCGGGCGGAAAGGTCGAGTCGATCTCCGACACGGAGGTCCGCATCGGCGGGAGCTCGGCCAAAACCATTACGCTCGCCGGACGCGGCAACGAGGTGCTGACGCGGGCCGGGCGCGCGGGACCGGGCGTCGTGATGCCCAACCGTCCCAACGGTGTCAACCCGACGACGCTCCAGCCCTACCAGCCGCAGGCGATGAACGCCGGACAGCCGTTCGAAGAGGTCCGCCAGAAGAACAACATTCCCGACTACGTTCCGCGCGGCGACGAGCAAGCCTTCCTCAGTGTTCGCGAGAGCCTGCGGACCACGGAGAAGTTTGAGAGCGAGGACCAGCTGAACGAGCTTGCCTCCAAGATGTGGGAAGAGAAGCGCGGCAGCTCGCCGGAGATGGAGAAGCTGCGTCAAGAGCAGGGCGCGAAGGAGAGAGGCGAGAAGTGACAGTGCGCGTCTGCTATCTCTCGCGCGGCGCCCTGGGCGCTTCGATCCGGTCACTCCGCCTCGTGGGCCATGCCTCCGATGAAGTGTGGGAGGGTGGACCATCGGGCGACCCGGACCAGGGCGCGCAGTGGGTGCGCACGCACCTCGCTTCGCTGCGGAGCACGAACACGCTGGCGCTGCTGTGCCTGGATGTCGAGGGCGGGGTGTGCTCGTGGCTGACGTCGCCGACGAGCAACCCGGCGTTGATCGGCGCGATTGCGCGGGGCGGGAACACGGTGGCCGCGGACCCGGACTCGCCGGCGCGGGCGGGCTCGTCGGCGGTGGACTTTTACGCGGCCGATCCGTATTCGTCGTCGATCCAGGCGCTGAGCCACGCCAACGGCGCGGCCCATTCGCACCGGCTGCCGGTGCTCGCGATCACGGATGCCCCGGCGCGGCTGCTGATGGATGCGCTGGACCGGGTGAACATCGGCGTTGACGCAACGGCGACGCTGTGGCACCTCATCGCCCACACCTGGGACCCGGGGGCGCCGCGCACGGGCACACCGATGATGCCGGCGGATGTGACGCCCTCGGATGCGCCAGTCACGGCGGTGGTGCTGGTTGATCCGGACAACGCGCGGCTGCTGTGGACATGGTCGCGGGCGGGGCGGCTGATGGTGGCGGGGTCGATGCGGCTGCGGCGCGTGCATGCGGAAACGACGGCCATCACCGAGGCGGGCTCTGACGCCCCGGCGCCCCTGACGGTTTCGTACTCGCAGGAGGACGCGTCGCGGCTGGCGATCGAGTGGCTGTCGTGGGCGGCGCAGGTGGGGCAGGCGCCCAGCCGTGTGGTTTGCATCCTGCCCGAGCAGACGCAGGCGGGCAGCTTCGGGCGGGCGATCGGTCAGGCGTGGAACGGGGCGACGGTGGATGTGGTCGTTCGGCCGGACCCGATTGGTGACACGCTGACGCGGGGCGCGGGGATCATCGAGAACACGCCGAAGGCGACGGATGATGACCCGCAGTTGGCGCTGGTGGAGCTGAGCAGCCGGCCGGGGCGGTCGCACCGGCGACTTTTTATGTGGTGGTCGGCGGCGGTCGCGGCGGCGGCGGTGGCGCTGGGGTTCGTTGGGTACCGCTTGCAGCAGAACGCGGAGCAGTCGCGGGCGGCCGCGGCGTCGTGGAACAAGCAGCAGGAAGACGCGGTGGCGCAGGTGATGCCGGGGGCCAGGGCGGGCGTGGGGGTTGAAAACAGTGTGTACAACCAGCTGAAGTCCGAGGTCACGAAACGCTCGCGAGCGCTGGACGCCCCGGCGCGTAATGACGTGGCGGTGCCCATCCTTCAGGAGCTCGAGACCATCTCGTTTGTCATTGGCAACAACAACTTCGCGCTCGAGAACCTGGACCTGGACACGCGCGGGGCCCGGGTCACCATCCTGACCGGCAGCACGAGCGAGGCGGAGGCGGTGGTGGAGGCGTTCCGGCGGATCGCGGGTTCCAACCTTGTTGATTGGTCGCCGACGTTCAGCAACCGCAACGAGGGCGAGACGGTGCGGATCCGCGGCGTGTACACCTCGAAGTGGTCGCCGCAGGTCAAGCCGGAGGGGACGCCGCGATGAGCCGTTCCCTCCCGTCACATCTCGCGCCGATTGAGGATGCGCGCCTGGAGCAGGCGGCGGTCGCGGCCCGCACGGCCCGGCAGAACCAGCCCAAGGGGCTGCTGATCATCGGGTCGTTGCTGCTGGTGGCGGCGTTGATTTACATCCTGGTTGGGTTCTTTGCCCAGCGCGAAGCGGCGGAGCAGCTGCGGGCGAGCCGCGAGGCCGCGGAGGAGGCGGTGGAGCTGGCGGGGCGGCTGCGGGCGTTGAAGGCGGCGGCGACATCGGCCCCCGCGGCGACGGCGACGGTGTCTTCACTGCGGACGCGGGTGGAGCAGGCGGCGCTGGACGCGGGGCTGAGCAAGAACATCCCGCTGCCGCAGGAGCGGCGGGACACGGTGCAGCAGTCGCTGGGGTCGCGGAAGACGCACTTTGAGTACAACGTGAGCGACCCGTCGCTGCCGGCGATGCTGTCGTGGATGCAGAAGGCCGTGGCGGCGGTGCCGGGGCTTGAGATTTCGAATGTCACCATCACCCCGGAGGCGAATAACTGGCGTCTGCGGGTGACGTTCTCCCGGTGGGAGAAAGTGGAAGGGTCCTGACGCATGAACCGCGACTTGTCTGCCATGGTGATGAAGGCTGTGATGGTGGGGGCTGTGGGCGCTTGCCTGGCCGGCGCGTTCGCGGGGTGCGCGTCGAATCGGCCGGCGCCGATGACGGCGCCGAGCGACGAGGACCTGCGGCGGGCGATGGCAATCGCGAGCGAGGGGCAGCGCGAGTTTAACCAGAAGCGGTATGACCGCGCGATCGAGCTGTACCGCGAGGCGCTGACGCTGCGGCCGGATATGGGCAGCGTGTACAACAACCTGGGGCTGGCCCTTCAGGCCCGGGGCACGGACCTGGACCACATCTCCGCGATCGAGGCATTCAAGCGGGCGGCGGACATCCTGCCCGTGGATGAGCGGCCGTACCAGAACCTGGGCGTGCTGTACCACGAGCGGGGCTTTTCGGATGAGGCGCTGCGGTACTTCAACATGGCGCTGGAGCGCAACCCCAACTCGCTGGAGTCGCTGCGGGGGTCGGTGGGCGCGGCCAAGCTGATGCTGCGGAGCGACGACGCGGGGCTCCAGCGGGTGAACCGGCTGCTGCTGATTGATACCAGCGCGGAGTGGCGGAAGATCGCGGAGTTTGAGCGGCTGCGGATCCAGCACGACTTGGCGGAGTCGCTGAAGTCGACGACGACGTGGGGCGCGCCGGCGGGGTCGGCGGGGATGGCGCAGTAGAACGCCGCGAGCGCTTGCGCGCCCGCGGCATTGCGATCACCCAATCTGGATGGATGGCTGCGGGTCAGGCCGCGTGACGGCGCGTCACGAGACGTAACGGCGCGTCACGAGAGCTGGTCGTGGCCTTCGATTTTTACGAGCTTGTTGTACAGGCCCAGGATGAGGAACGACGGGGCCCACTGGCCGACGAACATCGACGCGTTCTTCTTGCCGGTTGCCTGAAGGGCCGCGGACACGACCATGGAGCCGACCGCGCCCCACAGGAAGAGGTCGCTGGGGAGTTTGGCCGTCTGCTCTTCGATGGCGCGGGCGACGGGGCCCTCGGTGTGCTGGGGACGTAGACCGATCATGGTGGAACTCCTTCGTTGTTGCCCACAGCGTGGGGTGCGGGGCTGGGGGTGGGTTGAGAAGGAGGTAAATCGGGCGGTCCTGCGGGTTCTCGCGCGGGCGGGCTCATGAGCGGTCAGTCCCATATGGGAGTGAAGTCGCTTGGCTCTGCGCCAGCCCGAGTGATGTTGCCAGGATGGCATCGGTTCTGCGTATTTGGACTCGTCGAGAAAGATGGGTCCTGTGTCGAGAGCGCTCGTGAGTCAGTCCCAGATCGACACGAAGTCGGCAGGGGATGGGCCTGCTTTTGTCCAGATGGAGAGAAGTGCGTTCTGTCCGTTCACGTCGTTGGGCTCGTCGAAGAACAGGCAATCGGCCCAGAGTTTGCCGGCGGAGTCGGGGTAGACCACGGGAGGCGGGTCCATCCGCGTCTCAAAGTTCACGTGGTTGTCGTTGTACACGGTGTTGCCCTCCCATGTGTTCTTGGCCCCGTGGATGGCGAGGGTGTTGCTGTTGCGGTCGAACGCGGCGAAGGCGGTGGTGGGGTCGGTGCCGTAGCTCACGCTCGAAACGCGAGGACCGCGGTTACCGATGATCGGTTCAGTGGCGTCGAAGGTGTTGGTCCATCGCGCTTTGCGAGGCCCCATCGGCGGCATGTGTGCGTAGCTGAGGTTGCCGGTTTTGCCTGAGGTGAAGTCCACACTGAAGGCCGGGTCCCAGAGGGCGTGTGCGGGTTTGGCCGCGAGCTTGGGGTCGGAGTAGGAGTAGTTCCGCATGACGCGGATGGCGCGGTTGACCTCGGAGGGGCTGATGCACAGTTCGGGGGGGAAGTAGCCGTTGTAGATGTGCACCGACAGGATGTTGGCGCTCGTGTTCTTTGAGTCTGGGTCGCCGGGAATGGTGGTGTCCTGCTTGTCGATGTGGGCTGGGGTGAGGTACTCATCGTTATTGCTCTGCGCGCCCATGAGCATGCCCTGGTGAATCCCGCGGACCTGAGTTGAGTCTTTCACCCTGCGCGCGGTGGCCCGAGATGGGCCACCGCTGTTGAACAGGATGAGTGCTGTGACAAAGATCGCGAAGACCACCAGGACGACGATGATGAGCTCGGTCAGGGTGAAGCCGGTGATCGATTGCCTGCGGGTCATGGTGCTTATCCGGCCAGAAGGAGTAAGGGAATGCCGTGCACGGGTGCTAACCGCGCGTGCACGGCACGTCAGGCACTGCGGTGCTCATCGGCTCGTCGTCAGTCCCAGATCGACTTGAACTCCGCCGGCGTTGCGCCGGCCGCGGTCCAGATCGACATGAACGCGTTGCGGGCGGTGGCGTCGGTGGGTTCGTCGAAGAAGAGGTTGTCGGCCCATTGTTTTCCGGTCGCGTCGGTGTAGAGCATGGAGTCGGGGTCCATGCGGGTTTCGAAGTTCACATGGTTGTCGTTGTAGGCGATGTTGCCTTCCCAGGTGTTGCGGGCGCCGTGGATCTGGAGGGTGAGGCTGGTAGTGTCGAAGGTGGGGAGGGACTTGAGGGGGTCTTTGCCGTAGGTGGTGGCGGAGACGGTGGGGCCGCGGTTGCCCACGGCGACCGTGGTGGCGCTGAAGGAGTTGGTCCAGTCTTTGAGGCGTTCGCCGGTGGGGGCCTGGTGGGCGTAGCTGAAGTGGCCGGTCTTGCCGCCGGTGAAGTCGGCGTTGAAGGCGGGGTCCCAGAGGGCCTTGGCGGGGTTCGCGGCGGTGGTGGGGTTGCTGTAGGCGTAGGTGTTCATCTGCTTGATTGAGCCGTTGGCCTCGGCGGGGCTGACGCAGAGTTCGGGGCCGAAGAAGCCGTTGTAGATGAGGACGGACATGATGTTGGAGGTGGTGTCCTTGGCGGCTGGGTTGGCCGCGGGGTCGCCGGCGATGGTGAAGCCCTCGGGGTCGAGGAGGGAGGGCATGGGGTAGCGGTCGTTGTTGTTCTGGGCGAACATGACCATGCCCTGGTGGACGCCGCGGACTTGGTAGGAGTCTTTCATGCCACGGTGGCCGCGCTTGGGTCGGCTGCCGAAGAGCGGAAAGAGGAACGCCGCGATCACGGCGACGACGACCAGGCAGACGAGGAGCTCCACCATGGTGAAGCCGTGGGACCGAGTATTTCTACGCATCAGGTTGTTCATAAGGGCCTCCAAATACATGGGGTACCGGTGGGGAGCGCCTGGGGGTGCGGTGGAACAGATTTTGGGCTTGGAGTTGCGGGAGTCGGTGGTCTGATTCATGGTTTGATCGGGCTTCCGCCGTGGGCGCGGGTCCAATAGACTCGGCGGAGCGGGGGTGATGGGTCGCCAAGGAGTTTGCTGATGAAGGCTGCGATTGCCGCGATTGTCCTTTCCGCCCTCGCTAGCTCCGTCCATGCTCAGGTGACGGTGAGCCAGATCCATGTTGGGAGCACGGAGTACGACACGGACTTCATCGAGCTGTTCAACCGGGGGAACGCGCCGGTGAATGTGTCGTCGTGGGCGCTGAAGGTGACGTGCGGCACATGCGGGGTGTGGGGCAACATCAACCTGACCGGGTCGATCCCGGCGCACAGCTATTACCTGATCGCGCTGTCGCCGGCGTCGGGGTCGCGGTCGTTGCCGGCGGCGCAGGTGGATGCGGGGGTGCCGCTGGATCCCGCGGGGGGGAAGCTGATCCTGTCGAATGACCAGTCGCCCCTGTTCGCGCAATGCCCGAGCCTGGACAGCACGGTGGACCTGGTGCTGTGGGGGGCGATCAACTGCGATGGGTACCCGGAGGCGCCGGCGATGAGCGGGGCCTTGGCGCTGCACCGGGGGAACGGGGGGTGTACGGATACGAACAACGATGAGAACGACTTTGCGCTGGCGGCGCCGACGCCGCGGAACACGAGCGTGACGCACTCGTGTACGACTGGGCCGGACTGCAACGGGAACGGGGTTGACGACACGATCGAGCTTCAGGACCCGGCGAATGACTGCAACGGTAACGGGCAGCTGGATGTGTGCGAGGTCGCTGGCAACCCGGCGTTGGACTGCAACCAGAACGGCGTGATCGACTGCACGGATCTTAAGACGGGTGTGCTGACGGATGTAAATGCGAACGGGACGCCGGACGGGTGCGAAGGGGCGGTGGTGGTTCCGGCGGCGCTTGCTGTCACGGTGCTCAACTCGGGGGTCAGTCCGGACACGGGCTTCATGCGCGTGCAGGGGTCGGCGGTGGAGGATGTGGAGGGGCGGCCGGCGCCGGCGTACGCGGGGCTGCGGTGGACGAACGCGTCGATCACCACCGCGCTCGCCGCGGCGTTTCCGAACGGGTGGTCGATCGACGGGGTGTACCTGCACGCGAAGAAGTCGCCCGACCCGGTCTTCGGCGGCGGCTCGGTCCAGATGTTCCACAGCGGGAACGACACGCTGAACCTCGCGCCGGGGAGCAGCACGGCACGGTTCACCACGCTCAACTCCGACCACGGCGACCGTGCGTCGTTCAACAACTTCACGTACTCGCACGTCGCGGGGCAGAGCCAGAACCTGCTCCTGTACTCGCCCAACGGGCCGTTCACGAATGGCGGTGGGCGGCTGCTCAATGAGATCGAGACGGGGGCGGCGACGGTGACGATCGTGATGGCGCCGGCGTCGAATGGCATTGCGGCGCCGTACGCCGGGGACACGCACCCGACGCTTGAGGGGCCGGCGCTGGTGATCTTCGCAACGGGCGTGATCGCGTGCGGGAACTCAGACTTCAACGGCGATGGTGACTTCGGGACGGATCAGGACATCGAGGCGTTCTTCGCGTGCCTGGGCGGGGTGTGCTGCGCGACGTGCTGGCCGGGCGGATCGGACTTCAACGGGGATGGGGACTTCGGGACCGACCAGGACATCGAGAGCTTCTTCCGCGTGCTGGCGGGGGGCGAGTGCTGAGGAGTGTGGCATGCTCACCGCTTTGGGTGAGCATGTGTGCTGCTAGAAGTGACAAGGGGCTCCGCGGTTGCGGAGCCCCTTTGTGTTTTGATGACTCAACCCGGGACTTCGTCGAGGACTCCTCAGTCCCGGCGTCGTGAGGAACTGCGTCGCGTCAGACGCCCACGCTCTTGCGGCTCTCGTTCAGCAGTCGCCGCAGCACGGTCTGGAGGACGCCGCCGTTGCGGTAGTACTCGACCTCGACGGGGGTGTCGATGCGGCAGCGGGTGGCGAACTCGACCTTCTTGCCGTCGGGCTTGGTCGCGACGACCCGGACCTCACAGCGGGGCTCGAGGGGGTCGGGGAGGAAGATGTCGAAGGTCTCGGTGCCGTCGAGGCCGACAGTGGCCGCGCTCTGGCCTTCCATGAAGTTGAGCGGGAGCACGCCCATGCCGACGAGGTTGCTGCGGTGGATGCGCTCGAAGCTCTCGCTGATCACGGCGCGGCAGCCCAGCAGGAGCGTGCCCTTGGCGGCCCAGTCGCGGCTGGAGCCCATGCCGTAGTCCTTGCCCGCGAGGACCACGAGCGGGGTTCCTTCGGCCTTGTAGTGAGTGGATGCGTTGTAGATGAAGTCGATGGCCCCGGCCGGGTCGGAGACACGGCCCACCTTGGACATATCGCGGGTCCAGCCGCCCTCGCGCACCTTACCGGTCGCGGGGTCCACGGCGAGCTTGTTCTTGACCCGGACGTTGGCGAAGGTGCCGCGGGTCATGACGCGGTCGTTGCCGCGGCGGGAGCCGTAGCTGTTGAACATGCTCTTGGGGACGCCAAGGCTCTTGAGGTAATCGCCCGCGGGGCTCTTCTCGGCGATGTCGCCGGCGGGGGAGATGTGGTCGGTCGTGACCGAGTCGGCGACGGAGATGAGGCACTTGGCGCCGCGGATGGGCTTGATGGCGGCGGGCTGCTCGGTCATGCCCACGAAGTAGGGTGGGTTCTGGATGTAGGTGCTCTTGTCGTTCCAGTTGTAGAGGTCGGACTGCGACACCGGCACGGCGTTCCACGTCGGGTTGCCCGTGAACACGTTGGCGTACTGGGTCTTGAACTGCTCGGGCGTCACGGCCATCGCCTTGACCGACTGCACCTCGGCATGGCTGGGCCAGATGTCCTTGAGGAACACGGGCTTGCCGTCCTTGCTCGTGCCCAGGGGCTCGGTGGCGAGGTCGATGCCCATGTTGCCGGCAATCGCGTACGCGACGACCAGCGGGGGGCTGGCGAGGTAGTTGGCCTTGACGAGCGAGTGAACGCGGCCTTCGAAGTTGCGGTTGCCGCTGAGCACGCTGGAGACGACGAGGTCGCCGGACTTGATGGCGGCCTCGATCTCATCGGGCAGCGGGCCGCTGTTGCCGATGCAGGTGGTGCAGCCGTAACCGACGGTGTTGAAGCCCAGGGCGTCGAGGTCGGCCGTGAGGTTGGCCTTGTCGTAGTACTCGGTGACGACCTTGGAGCCGGGGGCGAGGCTGGTCTTGACCCAGGGCCGGGCGGTGAGGCCTAGCGCGCGGGCTTTGCGCGCGACCAAGCCCGCGGCGATCATGACGTCGGGGTTGCTGGTGTTGGTGCAGCTGGTGATGGCGGCGATGACGACGTCGCCGTGGTGGAGGTTGAAGGTCTTGCCGTTGCGGGTGACGGAGACGCCAGTCACCCCGGCGTCAGTGCCGGGGATGCTGGTGTTGACCGGTGCGCCATTGGTGTTGCCACCCTCCGCGGCCCAGCGGCCGACGTTCACGGCCTGCGGCGGCACGGCCTTGCCGAAGCTGTCGGCGAGCTCCTTGCACCACGCGGCCTTGACGTCCTTGAGCGTGACGCGGTCCTGCGGGCGCTTGGGGCCGGCGAGGCTGGGCTGCACGGTGGAGAGGTCCAGCTCGATGAGGTCGGTGAACTCGGGCTCGGCGATGCCGGGCTGCCACCACATGCCGTTGGCCTTGCAGTACTTCTCGACGAGCTCGACGGTCTCGGCGTCACGACCCGTGAACTTGAGGAAGTCCACCGTGACCTGGTCGATGGGGAAGAAGCCGATGGTCGCGCCGTACTCGGGGGCCATGTTGGCGATGGTGGCGCGGTCCGGGACGGAGAGGGCGGCGAGACCCTCGCCGCAGAACTCGACGAACTTGTCGACGACGCCGCGTTTGCGGAGGATCTGCGTGACGGTGAGCACCAGGTCGGTCGCGGTCGCGCCCTCGGGAAGCTTGCCCTTGAGGCGGAAGCCGATGACGTCGGGGGTCAGCATGTAGATCGGCTGGCCGAGCATCACGGCCTCGGCCTCAATGCCACCGACACCCCAGCCGACGACGCCCATGCCGTTGACCATGGTGGTGTGGCTATCGGTGCCCACGCAGGAGTCGGGGTAGGCGACCATCTCGCCGTCGATCTCGCGCGTCCAGACACCCTTGGCGAGGTACTCGAGGTTGACCTGGTGGACGATGCCGGTGGCGGGCGGCACCACGCGGAAGTTGCTGAGGCTCTGCTGGCCCCACTTGAGGAACTCGTAGCGCTCGCCGTTGCGCTCGAACTCCTTCTCCGCGTTGATGGTGAGGGCCTGCTTGGTGCCGAAGGCGTCAACCTGGACGCTGTGGTCGATGACGAGGTCGCAGGGGACGAGGGGGTTGATGGCGGCGGGATCGCCGCCGAGGTTCTTCATGGCGTCGCGCATGGCCGCGAGATCGACGACGCAGGGGACGCCGGTGAAGTCCTGGAGGACGACGCGGCCGGGCATGAAGGGGAGCTCTTCCTTGACGGGTGCCTTGGCGGCCCAGTTGGCCAGGCCAGAGACGTCGTCGGCGGTGACGACGAAGCCGTCGAGATTGCGGAGCATGGCCTCGAGGAGGACCTTGATGGAGAAGGGGAGCTTGTCGACGTGGCCGACGTTCTGACGCTTGAGGGCGTTGAGGTCGTAGTAGGTGAACTTTCCGGCCTTGGTGGTGAGGGAGGCGCGGCTGTTGAAGGGGTCAGGGCGTGGCATGGGGGGCTCCGATGCGGTGCGGGTGGGTCCGGTCGTTATGACAATCATCGCCAGGAGGGGTGCATGAATCCAATCAATCGGAAGCAGGATTCCGATCGATTAGAGTGATGCAGAAGACGGCGCCAGATCGGGCGGCAGAAGCGCGAACTCCGAGAACGCTGCTCAAGTCCCCCCTTTCCCGGACCGATCCAGTTATCACACCCATAGATCCGGGAGCCTGCCCATGTCCACGAACCTGACCCTCACGATGACCGACGACCGCCGTAATCTGCCCCGCCGGCCCATCAAGGGCTATGCGATGGCCGTGTTCTCGACGGGGCCGGTGAGCACGAAGATCGCTCGTGTGGAGCTTGTGGACGCGTCCTGGACGGGGATCGGCGTCAAGACGGCGGACCCGGTGGACCTTGGCGTGAGCGTGTCGCTGACGCCGGAGGACGCGATGTGGCCGCGGCAGACGGGGGTGGTGGTGCGGTGCGAGCGGGTGGAGGATGGGACGTACCACCTGGGGCTGTTGAGCCGTCAGGCGAAGGCGGCGGTGGCGTAAGGATTCGACTTCTCACAGCCCAGCGCAAACGCTCCTAAACTCTCCGATGGTCGCGTACGAAACACGCCTGCAGAGCGACCGAAGGTGGGCCTTGAGCGAGGGATCCCGACATTTCGAGGAACGTTCGGCCGTGCAGGAGACGCTGCATCAGCTGACGCGCCGCCTCGCGGAGTTGAACATTCCGTACGCCGTGTCGGGGGCGATGGCACTGTTCCACCACGGCCTGCGCCGGTTTACCGAGGATATCGATCTCCTCGTGACGCGCGAGGCGCTGACCTCAATCCATGAGCAGTTGTCAGGGTTGGGCTATCTGCCGAGCACGCCGGGCGGGAAGAACCTGCGGGATACGCGGACGGGGGTGCGGATCGACTTCATTGTGACGGGTGATTATCCGGGCGATGGGCGCGTGAAGCCGGTGGCGTTTCCGGATCCTGCGACTGTTGCTCTCGAGTTCGATGGCGTTCGTTATCTCAATCTCGCGACGCTGATTGAGCTGAAGCTCGCGTCGGGGATGACGAATCCGGCGCGGTTGCGGGACCTCTCTGACGTGCTGGAGCTCATCCGATTGCTCAAGCTGCCGGCGGAGTTCGCAGATCAGCACCTGAACCCTTATGTTCGCGAGAAGTTCCGCGAGTTTGCGGCTATCGCGGCGACGGTCGCTGACGAGTAGCCCTCGTGCACGAAGGAACGGTGTGAACATCCTTCAAGTGATGGGAGTGTTCGGGTCAACAAACATCTGAACGTCGTCCAGTGCATCAGCCGCTGACCCGCCGGCCCTTGCTCCAGACTCCACGAGAAGACGTGCTTCCTCGCCGATTATCCTGAAACGCCGCGCAGAGTGTCCGAGTGCTGTAAATGCTTGCGGTTGCAGGTTGATGTCGCTGCCCGCAAGAACCGTCAAGCACACGCCTTCGATGAAGGCGCGGTCGCCGTCATGCAACGACAGCGCGATCAGCGCTTCCGCCCTCACAGCGAGATCGCTGCTGCTGAGCCGGCGGAGGGCATCCTCGCGGCCATCCCACTCGGGTTCCTTGTAGATTCGAGAGTTCACTTCAGCTTCTTCAGCGCCGCGACCAGCCCCTCAATGTGCTTCGGTTCATGGGCCGCGGAGATCTGCACCCGCAGGCGGGCGTGGCCCTCGGCGACCACCGGGTAGCCGAAGCCGATCACGAACACGCCCAGTTCCAGCAGCTTCTTGCTCATGGCGATGGCGCGGGCGGTGTCGTGGACGATGATGGGGAGGATGGCGGTGGGGGAGTCGAGGACCTCGAAGCCGGCGGACTTGATGCCGGCGCGGGCCGCGGCGACGTTGGCCCGGAGCTTCTCGACGCGCTGGGGTTCGCGCATTAGGATTTCGATCGCCCTGTCGGCGGAGCAGGCGACAGTGACCGGCAGGGCGTTGCTGAAGAGGGTGGGGCGGCCGCGTTGGACGATGAGCTCGACCACGCGGCGTGGGCCCGCGATGAAGCCGCCGGCGCCGCCGCCGAGGGCCTTGCCCAGGGTGCCGGTGAAGATGTCGACCGTGCCGTTGCCTGCGCCCGGCAGCATGTTCCAGTGCTCGTGGGTGCCGCGGCCGGTCCTGCCCATGACGCCGTGGCCGTGCGAGTCGTCCACGACGAGCATCGCGCCGTACTGGTCGCACAGGCGGCGCATCGCGGGCAGGTCGGCGATCGAGCCTTCCATGCTGAAGACGCCGTCGGTGACGACCCAGATCTGGCCGGTGACGTCCTTGTTGGCGCGCGCCTCGCGGAGCCTTGCCTCCAGCCCGGCCACGTCGTTGTTCTTGTAGACGCTCTTGTGGATGCCCTTCTTGATCACGGTCGCCAGGCGGATCGCATCGATGATGCTGGCGTGGTTCAGCTCGTCGCTGATGATCATGTCGCCCGGCTCGCACAGCGTCGCGAAGACGCTCTCGTTGGCGTTCCAGCACGAGACGAACGTGTACGCGGCCTCGGTGCCCATGTACGCGGCGATCCGCTGCTCGAGGGCCTCGTGGGGCGAGAAGGTGCCGCAGATGAACCGCACGCTGGCGGTGCCGGCACCGAACTCCTTCAGGCCCCGCAGACCCGCCTCCACGACCTCGGGGTGGTCGGCCAGGCCGAGGTAGTTGTTGGAGCAGAAGCACAGGCACTCGCCGTAGCCGCGGACGTTGACCGTGGCTCCCATCGGGCCTTCGAGCATTTGCAGGTGCTTGTACTGGCCCCCGGACCGCAGGCCCGCGAGGACCGCGTCGGTACGCGCGTTAAAGACGTTACCCGCCGCAACCGCGCCCGCAGACTCTGCCAATGTGCTACCCGCCATGTGGTTTCCTCCGTGATCGAACCGAACTCTAGAGGGTATGGAACGGCTGGCGAAGATAGGGGCCGCCACGAAGCGACCCCAGACCGACTCCCCCCCGCCCTTCAAGCGGGCGGCGGTGTTCGGGGCTACCGGTGGCATCGGCCGCGAGCTGGTGCGCAATCTCGTGGAGCGGGGCGTGACCACGCGCGTGGTTTCCCGGTCGGCCGCGTCGCTGGCCCGGTGCTTCTCGCAGGGCACGATCGAGCATCACGTCGCGGACATCCGCCTTCCCACGGCCGCGATCGCCGCGGCCCACGAGTGCGACGTCATCTTCCTTTGCGTCGGCCTGCCGCTGGACCTCTACGAGGACCATGTGCTCATGGCCCGCTCGGTGGCCCAGTCGATTGTTGAGAACGGCGCCCGCTGCCTCACCGTTTCGGGGTACTGGTCCACGGCCCCGTGCTCGTCGATCGTTCTCAATGGCCGCACGCTCCCCGGCGCTCAGGGCCACGTCGTGTCGCGCCTGGCCAAGCTCCGCCACATTCAGGAGGACATCCTCCTCGCGGCCGGGGCGTGCATCGCCCAGCTCCCGGACTTCTTCGGGCCCGGCGCGTCGGTCTCGATGATTAACGACGCCATCGCCAGCATCGCCAAGGGCTCCACCGCCACTTGGCCCGGCGACCCCGAGGCCCCCCGCGACTTCATCTTCATGCCCGACACGGGCCGGCCGCTGGTTGAGCTTGCCACCCGCAAGGACGCGTACAGCAAGCGGATCCCGCTGCCGGGGTCGGGGGCGATCCAACCGCGGATGCTGCTGGAGGCCGCGGCCGGGCGGTTCAACGAATCGCTCAAGCTGCGGGCGGCGTCGCCCTTCATGATCAAGCTCGCATCGCGATTCAACCAGAAGTACCGCGACCTGCTGGACCTCTACCCGATCTACAACACGGCCCAGTCGACGGACCCCACGGCGGCCGCGGCCCTGATTGGTCCGCACCACACGACGCCGTACCCGCAGGCCGTGGACCGCACGGTCCGGTGGATGACCGGCAACGCGGAGATCGCGGCGTAATCACGCGGGTCGCGTTCGGTCTGGAGCGGGCACCGTGCCGGCTTTCCCCTACACTCCGCCCGCATGGATGCCCTTCAAATCTGGCAGGCGGTGGTTCTCGGCATCGTCGAGGGCGTCACTGAGTACCTGCCGATCTCTTCGACTGGCCACCTCATCCTCGCCGCGGCGTTGATGAAGCTCGACGTCGAGTCGCAGGCTGTCAAAGACTTTGAGATTGTGATTCAGGGCGGGGCGATCCTCGCGGTGCTGGGGCTGTACTACCCCGCGGTGATCAAGATGTTGCGGGGGGTGCTGGGCAAGGACGCGCAGGGGCTGCGGCTGCTGCTCAACCTGTTCATCGCGTTCCTGCCGTCGGCGGTGGTTGGGCTGCTGCTGAACAAGTGGATCGACCGGCACCTGATGGGTGTGTTCCCGGTGATGGTGGCGGTGCTGCTGGGCGCGATCTACATGCTGGTGGTGGACCTCTGGTCGCAGGGACGGCTGGGGAAGGTGCGTGCCTGGCGGGCGGAGCCCAAGTCGATCTATGACGTGACGCCGCGTGAGGCGCTCTCGATAGGGCTGCTCCAGTGCTTCGCGCTGTGGCCGGGGACCTCGCGGTCGATGATGACGATTTCCGGCGGGCTCTTCGCGGGGCTGCGGGGGCGAGAGGCGGCGCAGTTCAGCTTCCTGCTGGGGCTGCCCACGCTGACGGCCGCGACGCTGTACAAGCTGTACAAGAACCTGAGTCACGCGAAGCAGACGGGCACGCCCAACATGTTCGAGGCCCTGGGCACCGGGGCTTGCATTGTCGGGATCGCGGTCGCGGCGGTTTCAGCCGCGGTCGCGGTCAAGTGGCTGGTCGGCTTCCTCACCCGCCACGGCCTCTCGCCGTTCGCGTGGTATCGGATTGTTCTGTTCTTCGTGCTGGTCATTCTCACGTGGCGCGGCATTCTGTCATTGGCGGGCCATCCCGACACCGAGCCACGCAAGCCGCAGACGATCGAGAAACTCGACTGGCCAGAGAACCGCTGACCTTTCTTTCATTTCGACCCGTCCCGGTCCCCGTTCCCCGTCCCCTCCTCACCTATGAAAACCTCGTTCCCCAAAGACAAAATCAAGGTCGTCCTCGTGGAGAACATCCACCCCGAGGGCGCGGCCATGCTCCGCGCAGAGGGCTTCACCGTCGAAACGCTGCCGGGCGCGCCCGACGAGGCCACGCTCCTCAAGCTCGTCGCGGATGCCCACCTGCTGGGGATCCGCAGCAAGACCGAGGTCACGCAGAGGGTGCTCGACGCTGCGCCCCGTCTGCTCGCGATCGGGGCCTTCTGCATTGGGACCAACCAGATCGACGCCGCGGGGGCGCGCAGGCAGGGTGTGCCCGTCTTTAACTCCCCCTTCAGCAACACCCGCTCGGTCGCGGAGCTCACGATCGCGGAGATCATCTCGCTCTACCGCCGCATGACCGAGAAGACGGTCCAGATGCACGCGGGTATCTGGGACAAGTCCGCCAGCGGCGCACACGAGGTGCGGGCCCGCACACTCGGCATCGTCGGCTACGGCCACATCGGGTCCCAGGTGTCGGTGCTCGCCGAGGCCCTGGGCATGCGGGTGCTCTTCTACGACATCCTGCCCAAGATGGCGATGGGAAACGCCCGCGCGGTCAAGTCACTCGCCGAGCTCCTCGCGGAATCCGAAGTCGTCACGCTCCACGTCCCCGCGACGCAGGCCACCCGCAACCTCATCGGCGCGGCCCAGCTCAAGAAGATGCAGTCCGGCAGCTACCTCATCAACAACAGCCGCGGCAGCGTGGTGGATGTCGAGGCCCTCGCCGACGCCCTCCGCTCCGGCCACCTCGCCGGTGCCGCGCTCGATGTGTTTCCCGACGAGCCCGCCCACAAGGACCAGCCCTTCGCCTCGCCGCTGCGAGGCCTTGCCAACGTCATCCTCACGCCGCACGTCGGCGGCAGCACCGAAGAAGCCCAGGCCACAATCGCCGACGATGTGTGTACGAAGCTGCTGAAGTTCGTGAACATTGGGAGCACGACGGGGGCCGTGAACGTGCCGGAGGTGGAGCTGCCCGAGCAGCCCGGCACGACCACCATGGCCGACGAGGAGCAGTTGAGCGTCCCTGTCGCCCGCCCGCACCGCATCCTTCACTTCCACCGCAACGTCCCCGGCGTGCTCAGCAACATGCACCGGGCGATCGCGGAGATCGGCGCGAATATCTCGGCCGAGTATCTGCGGACGAGCGAAGAGGTCGGCTACGTCGTGCTCGACGTGGACCCCACCGACGGCGAGCAGGTCCTCGAACGGCTCAGGCAGATCCCCGAGACGATCCGCGTCCGCATGCTCTGGTGATCCGCACTCGATGCTCTGATGCCTCGGTGCCTGGACGCCTTCTTCCGACCCCGCTACACCGCCCGCTCCCACCGGTCCACCACCACGCCATCCTCCGTCGCCTTTCCCACGAGGGTGAAGCCGTTCTTCCGCAGCACCCCGCCCGACGCCGGGTCCCCCTCCAGCGTGTGGGCCCGCACGTGCGTCACCCGCCCCAAGGTTTTCAGCCACCCCAGCACCAACCCCACGGCCTCGCTCGCGATCCCCCGCCGCCAGCGCGAGGTCACCACGCCGTAGCCGATCTCGACCACCTGCCGCCCGTCACCTTCATCCGCCGGCGGACCCTTGCACCCAACCGTCCCCACCATCAGGTCCCGCCCGCCGCCGCCGACGCCCCGCATCATGACGTACCACGCCGCCCACAGCGGCTCGTCGGGGTGCTCCTCGGCCTTTGTCAGCAGCCACTTGATCGCCCCTGCGTCCCAGTACAGCGGCGGCCAATCCCCCATCACCTCGCACGCCATCGCGGCCTGGAACACCACCCGGTACTCGCGCCCCAGCTCCGCGCGCAACTGCTCCGGCTTCGCCGGCCTGATGCAGATTCGATCCGAGCACAGCATTTCAGGTATGGCCACACAGCAGCATAGCCCCGGGTTCACCATCTCCCCGGAAGCCTCGGCCTTTCTCTTCTCTGTGACTCTGTGCCTTTGTGGTGGAGTTCGGCTCAGCTCTTCAGCGAAGCCATATCAATCACAAACCGGTACTTCACGTCGCTCTTGAGCATCCGCTCGTACGCCTCGTTGATCTTCTGGATCGGGATCAGCTCGATGTCGCTGACAATCTTGTGCTTCGCGCAGAAGTCCAGCATTTCCTGCGTCTCCTTGATCCCGCCGATCAAAGACCCCGCCAGGCGACGCCTGCCCATGATCATCGGGAACATCTGGATGGGAGCGTGCGGCTTCTCCGGCGGGGGCGCCCCCACCAGGCACATCGTCCCATCGCGCTTCAGCTGGGCGATCAGCGGGTTGAGATCGTGCGACGCCGAGACCGTGTTCACGATGAAGTCGAGTGATCCCGCGTGCCGGGCCATCTGCGCCTCGTCCTTGGACAGGATGACCTCGCTCGCGCCCATCCGCAGGGCGTCCTTGGCCTTGTCGGGGCTGGTCGTGTACAGCACCACCTCCGCCCCCATGGCCGCGGCGAGCTTCACCGCCATGTGCCCCAGCCCGCCCAGCCCCACGACGCCCACCTTCGACTCGTCATGCACGTCCCATTCGCGGAGCGGCGAATACGTTGTAATCCCCGCGCACAGCAGCGGCGCCGCACCCGCCGGGTCCAGCTTGTCGCTCAGCTTCAGCACGAACGATTCGGTCACCGTCACCGAGGACGAGTACCCGCCGAACGTGTGCCCGCCCAGATGCGTGTCCACCCCGTTATACGTGAACGCCATCCCGGGCCCCGCGCCGGTCCCCTCGCAGTAGTTCTCCAGCCCGTCCTTACAGCTGGGGCACCTGCGGCAGGAGTCCACCAGGCAGCCCACCGCCGCCATGTCGCCCACCTTGAACTTCTTGACCTGAGCCCCAATCCGCGACACCCGCCCGACAATCTCATGCCCCGGCACGCACGGGTACAGCGTGTTCAGCCACTCGTTGCGGGCCTGGTGCAGGTCGCTGTGGCAGACCCCGCAGAACAGGATCTCGATCTCGACATCGGTCGGCAGCGGATCACGCCGCGTGATCGACATCGCCCCAACCGGGCTCGTGGCATTCGCAGACCCATACGCGGCGACATTCTTCGGCATCGACAAGGCTCCAGTGTGACCCGATGCTAGTGCGGGCGGTGGCCGCGTGCATGAGAATCGGTTTGAAACGGATGACTACAAACGAGCCCGAAGCGCCAGCAAGGGCCGACGCCAGCCGTGAGGGACTTCGCGTAGGCTCACCGGCCCGAAAGGCGGGGTTTCTTCTTCGCTGTCTTCTTTTTCGGGGCCTTCCGCGCCCCGACCACGACCCGCTTTCCTTTCATGGCCACGAGTTTGCCGTCCTTGGAGACCGTGTACGCGTTCAGCGTGAACATGATCGGCATGTCAGGCAAGGCCTTCCCGGTCTCGCCGAAGCCCTCTCGCAGCCCCTCCACATCACGGCTCCGCCAGTAGCCGAACTCGTCTTGCACCTTCATCGACTTGCAAAGAGGCTTGATCACGTCGAGGAACTCGACGATTGCGATGTGCACCTTCGACGGCGCATAGTTGGTCTTGACGTAGCGCTCGCTGCGAAGCCCGTTGGTGAAGTCGAGCACCACGGACTCGGCCTTCTTGTGGGGCAAAAACTCCGCTCGGAGCGGCTCCCGATTGCGGTTCAGTAACTTCCACTTCTGACGCTTCGCCTCCGCCTTTGCGGTCTTGACTACCGCACGGGCCGCCGCATCATCCGCCACGCGGATCACGAAGTTGAGTCCCAGCCCCATTGCTCGCCTCCGGCTGCTTGTTCCTGCAGCTTACCGCAAGTCCCGCAAAACCTCCCCCGCCGCCCGCACGCCCGACAGGCACGCCCCCTCCATGAACCCCTGCCACGAATAAAACGAGTCCGTGTGCTCGCCCGCGAACTTGAGGCCGCCCGCCGGCACGCTCTCCAGTCCCGCGATGCTCGTGAACTGCCCCGGCCGGTAGCACGTGTACGACCCACGGCTCAGCGGGTCGCTCGGCCAGTGCCGCCGCACCGCGAGCCCGTTCGCCGCCGCGGCCGCTCCGGGCCACACCTGGCCCAAGTCCCCCAGGAACGCCCCGACCTGAGCCCCCAGCGGCTGCTGCATCAGCGTCGCCCCGCGCACGCCGCTCGCATAATCCGTCAGCACCGCGCCCGTCCCGCCCGCCGCGACCGAGCCCGCGCGGTTCGTCTCCCAGGTCGCCTGCACGTTCGTCAGGTCCGAGTAGGCCGCGCCCTTCGACCCTGCCGCGGCCCAAGGCCTGCTCGCAAACCCCACCATCGTCTTCGCGTTATCCCCGTAGCCCACCTGCTGAATTGCCCGCAGTTGGTCCGCCGACAGACCCAGCGACGCGTCCAGATTGAGCGTCCGCACCACCGTCGCGGGCAGGCTGCACACCACGAAGTCGAACGTCATCACCCGTCCATCCGCGAGTCCCACGCGGTACTCATTCCCCTGTTTCGCGAGGGACGCCACGGCCGCGTTCAGCACGATCTCCCCCGGCAGCCGCGCCGCGATCCGCGTCGCGATCGCGTCATTCCCGCCCGTCAGGTGGAACCGCTCGTCGCTGAAGTTGCCGAAGGCCGCAAAGCGCCGCCGCCGGTCCGCGTGCAGGAACAGCACCATGTTGAGGGCCGACTGCTGCGAAGTCTCCAGCCCATACTCCGCGACGTACGCCTCATCCAGCACCTTCCGCAGCAGCGGCAGGTCCCCGCACCGCGCCTCCAGATACTGCGCCAGCGTGGTGTTATCCATCGCCACGTCCGCGGCGGTATGCCCGAAGAACGAAGGTTCCGCGGAGAGCCCCCGCAGGTCCGCCCTCAGCCGCGGCACAAACCGCCGGTACTCCGCGACCACCTCGTCCTCGAAGTAGTGCTGCACGCCGAAGTAGTACGTCACCTCGCCCGGATCATTCTCGACATTGTCCCGCGCGAGGCCAAACTCCGTCGCGTACTGCCGCATCGTCTGGTGCGTCGTGTCGATGAACTCCCCGCCCAGCTCCGCCGTCTGCCCCGGGAAGTAGCCGCGGATCGACGAGCACCGCCCGCCCACACGCCCCGACGCCTCCAGCACCGTACACGCGTGCCCCTTGGCCCGCAGCGCATCCGCGCACACCAGCCCCGCGAGCCCCGCGCCCAGCACGCCGATCCGCGCCCGCCGCCGCGGCGTACCGAAGGCCAGCGGCGCGACACCCGCCGTCACGGCCGCTCCAGCCGCCATCGCCAGCGCCCGCCGGCGCGACATCGACCGCTCATCCAGTTCCCGCGCCGTGCTCAGGGCCTCGCGCGTCGAAACCCCGCGCCGCTCGGCGTCGTCAGCAATCCGAAGCGCCCGCGACAGGGACGAAAACAACACAGAATGCGGCATGTGGAACCCCTGAAAGGTGTGGCTGCAGCGTACACGGATCGCTCGAAGTGGCAAGCAGAACCCGCGAACACACCGAACCTGATCCGGCCATCCATGCCGCGGCCGCAATCTGCAAATTCTTTACACACCGGTCTGAATCCGCTTGTTCTCGGCCCCGCGAAGCGACCACGCCGTGCTCGTGTCGGGCTCGGCTACATCCCTGTCCGGCCGTAAGGCCTTTGAGAGGAGCTGTCCATGCTGACCGGTCTGCTCACTGCTATCACTCTGTCCACGCCCGGCCTGCCCGCCCCCGCGCCGCGTCCCACCATCGCGGCCATCGTGGCCCAGAGCGGCGGCACCTTCGACAACAACCGCAACGACTTCGACCTGCTCCTCACGGCCGTGCAGGCCGCGGGCCTCGTCGGCGTGCTCAACGACCCCACCATCGACGTCACCGTCTTCGCGCCCACCGACCGCGCCTTCATCCGCCTGGCCCGCGACCTGGGCTACACGGGCTCCGATGAGGCCGGTGCCTGGCAGTACCTCGTCGTCGCGCTCACCGCGCTGGGCGGCGGCGACCCCATCGCGCCCCTCACGCAGGTCCTGACCTACCACGTCGTCCCCGAAAGCCTCACGCTGGGCGAGGTCGTGCTGTCGGGCATCTTCGGCGTTCCGATCCCGACGCTCCAGGGCGGCGAGCTTGAGTGGACCCTCCGCGGCTTCATCGACGCCGACCCCGACCTCCGCAACCCGCAGGTCACCTTCCCCCTCAACGTCCGTGCGAGCAACGGCATCATCCACGCCATCGACGGCGTGCTCATCCCGCTCGATCTTCCCTGAGCCCGTGACCCCCTGACACCCGCGCGCTCGGGGGAACCCACGCGCGGGGATTGCTCCGAGAGCGACTGGGCTCGTGGGACGTAGGCACGCACGGCACGCGTCCGTCGTGCGTCACCGCGCCTCAACCACCACCGCGCTCATCACCGCCCGGCACGGCGACTTCCCAAACCGCCCCGCCAGCACGCCCGCCACGCGTGACACCACCGCCTCCATGTCCGCCTTCCGCTCCGCCAGGTCCGCCGCCACGGGTGTCCCCATCACAAACGCCCGCGCCGCCTTCTCCGCGTCCGCCGCGACGCACACCGCTGCGACATCGGTCAGCGTCACGTGCTCAAACCCGCCCGTCATTACCACGCGCTCGATCTCCGCGCGGTCAGACCACCCAAACGGCATCTTTCTGAGGAATGACGGCGGGTTCTGCGGATACATCGCATCAAGCTCAGTCTGCACCGCCGCGGCGATCGGGTTCCGCTCCAGCGAGTCCCACACATTGAACAGGTACGTGCCCCCCGGCTTCAGCACCCGCCGCGCCTCCTGCATCGACTTCACCTTGTCCGGGAAGAACATCACCCCGTACTGGCAGACAATCGCGTCAAACTCGCGGTCCTTGAAGGGCAACGCGCACCCATCCGCCTGTGAAAACGTGAGCCGCGGGTCCGCCGGCACAAACCCCCGCGCCAGCGTCAGCATCGGCTCGCTCAGGTCCGTCGCCAATAGCTGCGACTGCGGAGGCATCACCCCCAGCAGCGACTTGGTCACAATCCCCGACCCCGCCGCGGTCTCCAGCACCCGCGCCCCCGCGGGCAGCCTGAGGGCGGTGAGTCGCGCGGCCATGTCCTTCGCGTAGGTCTCGAAGAGAATCGGGCCGAGGATGCGGTGGTAGTTCTCGGGGATGGAACCGGCGAAGGTGGGGGCAGGGGTGATCGCCATGGGGGACCTCCAAATAGCTTGAATCCTGCGGAGTCAGATGAACGGCGATGTATTCGCGAGTTTACCCAGCCCCGGTGACGAACAGGGCATCACTCGGCGGAAGACCACCCCTCTTCATCCCCAGACTCTCGAAAGTCCGGGACGCCACCGAACTTGCGACTGATGCGACGAAGATCTTCCTCGTCCAGCTGACTGATGATCGCACCCAGTTCCTGATGTTTCGCTCGCGCCGCCTCGACATCCCCCGATTCCCATAGCCCCGACTCGTCAACGACCTCGAAGTCCTCCAAATAGGGCGCAAGCTGCCGCAAGAGCTCAATGACCTCAACGTGCACCTCGAACGGCGCAAACTGAGTCTTCGTGAACCCTTCGACCTCGTGCTGGACATTGAAAGTCAGCCGAACTGCTTCACACTCTGGATGCGGTTTGATGACGATGCCACGGATTGGACCCTCGTGTTCCAAGTACCCGGGGTCGTCCTTGTCCAAATCATCCATAACGCCCATGGGATCATCGAACATCGCGAACATCCATTCGCGCTGGGCCGCGTACATCTGCGCGGCATTCATGATCTCTTCGACCGCCGCGTAGTTTGGTGCATGTCCCCGGTAGTGAATCGTTACGCCCATCAGATGCTCCTCCGGCCGGTCACCATAGCTCCCAAGCGAACACCTGCCCTAAGGCATGGACTGGATGAACCAGGGTACCGGTGACAGCGGACAGTCGGGGGCCGAGTCGGACCCTTGATGATGCGAGCGTCTCAAATGCAACGATGGCGGGTTCAAGGGGCCAGTCCTCGTGGTGGTACCCGAAAATCAGAATCGCCTTCCTGCGTGCAATGGGTGACTGGGCCAGCTTCGTGCAATCGGTGAGCGCGCTGCGGTCTTGCGAGTACGGCGACAGGATGTGCATGAGCATGTTGCCGTTCGGCTTGCCGTTATCGCCGAGGAACCGCAGGAGCTTCGCCTCAATCGCCCAGTCCCAGTTCGGCCCGGTGCCGAAGCAGAGGTCACACTTGGACCGCCAGCCGGGGCCGTACGGAACTCCGCGCTGGTGCTGCCCATACGACTTCGGATCGCTCACGGCGAGCTCCGCGAGGCAGAGCTCCACAACGAGGTCCTCTGCGTGCGGTCCGATGCCCGCCTGAAAGACTCCCTTTTCGCCTGAACGAACAGCAACTGGCCTGCGCGCATCCACCGCAGTCATGGCACCCGCAAAGTCCTGAACAAACTGCTGAAGAAACTCGCTCATCGGGCCGTCAGACTACCCGATCTTCTTTCCCAATCCCTAGCGCCGGCCTCACATCCACCTGCACCAGCACCTCCCGCTGCACCTTCTTCGCCGTGTCCGGGTCCACGTAGTCGCTGTGGCAGGACAGCTTACTTTCACTTGATGCCTCGGTGCTTGGCTGCCCCGATGCCTTCTTCATACCCGCCTTCGTCTTGCTCGCCAACCGATGAATCTCGTCCGGCGACAAAACCCCACGCTTCGCCAGAATCTCCTGCTGCTCCGCCGTGAGCGCCGCCGACTTCTTCGCCGCCCCCGGCTTCATCCCGTCCGCGCCGCCCATCCGCTCAAAGCCCTCGGCCTTGCCGCTTGCGAACTCCTGGATCTCCTTGCTGATCCGCACGCTGCACCAGTCGTGCCCGCACATGGCGCAGAAGTCGGTGTCAACGTCCAGGTCCTCGTCGTGGTACGCGCGGGCCGTGTCGGGGTCGAAGGAGAGCTCGAAGTGCTTCTCCCAGTTGAGGGCCGCGCGGGCCTTGGTCAGCTCGTCGTCGCGGTCGCGGGTGCCGGGGATTCCCAGCGCCACGTCCGCCGCGTGCGCGGCGATCTTGTACGCGATGCACCCCTGCTTCACGTCGTCCTTCTTGGGCAGCCCCAGGTGCTCCTTGGGCGTCACGTAGCACAGCATCGCGGCCCCGTGGTACGCCATCGCCGTGGCGCCGATGCACGAGGTGATGTGGTCATACCCCGGGAACATGTCCGTCACGAGCGGCCCCAGCACATAGAACGGCGCCCCGTGGCACAGCGTCCGCTGGATCTTCGCGTTGTACTCAATCTGATCGAACGGCACGTGCCCCGGCCCCTCGATCATCACCTGCACGCCCTTGCGCCACGCGCGCTCGGTGAGTTCGCCGAGGGTCTCAAGCTCCGCCAGCTGCGCATCATCCGTCGCGTCCGCCATCCCGCCCGGCCGCAGGCCGTCGCCGATGGAGAACGTCACGTCGTACTGCCGCAGGATGTCGCAGATCTCCTCCCACCGCGTGTACATGATGTTCTCGGCGTTGTGGACCAGCATCCACTTCGCGAGCAGCGACCCGCCCCGCGACACGATCCCGATCAGCCGGTTCTTGACATACTTGAGGTGCGCCCGCCGCACGCCCGCGTGGATCGTGAAGTAATCGACACCCTGCTTCGCCTGGTGGTGCAGCGACGCCTCGATCGTCGGCCAGTCCAAATCCTCGATCTTCTTCCCGATGATCATCGAGTAGATCGGCACCGTCCCGATCGGCACCGTGCTGTGCTTGCAGAACGCATCACGGCAGGCATCAATATCCCCGCCCGTGGACAGGTCCATCACCGTGTCCGCGCCCCACCTCACAGACCAGTCGAGCTTCTCGATTTCCTCGTCGGTCCCCGAGGACACCGGGCTCGCGCCCATGTTCGCGTTGATCTTCGTCTTGCTCGCCCGCCCGATGCACATCGGGTCCAAGCGGTGTTTCAGGTGGTTGATGTTCGCCGGGATCACCATCCGCCCCGCCGCGATCTCGTCCCGCACCTGCTCCGGCGTCAGGTGCGCCTCGCGCTCCGCCACCCGCTTCATCTGCGGTGTGATCACCCCCAGCCGCGCGTGCTCCAGCTGCGTGATGGGCACGAACCCCGCCGGGTAGTTCACCACCCGCGTCGCCTTCCGCGCCTCCACGAACGTCACCGACTTCATCCCCTGCGACATCCCGACGCTCGCGCACTCCGCGGCCCCGCACGCCGTGCTCACCAGCGAAGTCGTCCACCCCTCGGGCAAAAAGTCCCACGCCGTCTTGTCGCTGGGCGCGGGCATCCCCGGCGTGTCCGGACTCGCGAACATCAGCGGCCCGCCGATGTCCGCCTTGAGCGCAAACGACCCCGGCGTCGTCACGTTGCGGTCCGTCCCAGGATTGCGGGCCCCGTGCATGGGGAGCTTGAGCCGCGACGTCGGTGATTCGTTGATGTTCATAGTGCTGCCTTCCATCGCCGGCGTCTTCACCGCCGCGTTCTAAGTAGTCTCTGATTACGAGTTCTCTTCCGCGCCCTTCCCCTGCACACTCTGCGACAACCCCGACCACGCCGCGCCAAACCACACGCTCACCGTCTCCCACCCCGTCGGCGCCGTCCCCACCCACCGCATCGTCGTCGAGTGCTGCAAACCCTCCACGTACACCTCGTACAGCACCCCATCGGTTTGAACCTCCCCGCTCGGCGGCAGCATCGGCACCGACACCGCCCCCAGCGAAGAGATAAACGCCCGCGCCTGCTCCGGCCGCGACTCGACGAACAGCTCCCGGATCGTCGGCTTCACGCCCGCCCGCTCGCCCGCCGCAAGCCCCTGCATCGTCTCCCGGTCCGCCTCGATCTCCCAGAACCGAAGCACCACCAGCTCCGCCCCACCCCGCGCCAGAATCCCCACGGCCCCAATCCCCCCCAGCGCCACGTGCGTCATCAACCGCAGCTTCCACCGCCCCTCACCCACCAGCCGCTCCGCCTCAGCGCGCAGCCGCGTCAACTCCGGAAACTCAGCTTCCATCAACCACCCCGCCCGCGTTGTACGCTGAAAGTCACCACCGATCGCTTCCCTCCGCCGGTCCGAACCGGATCAGGTTCCACGGGTCCATCTCAGCAACAGGCACACTGCCCGCCGCGCCCCGAGCGAATGCCGGATGGTACGCTCCCCCGCAAGGGAGGTGTTCGAGATGGGTATGCACTTTGGTTTCCTGGCCGTGGAGGCCCCTCAGCAGGTGCTCGAACAGGCACTCGCGGGCATCAACGCGCGCCTCACAAACTTCGGCCCGCAGACCACCCTCGCGGACCTCGAAGAGTCCGGCAAGCACGAGGACCCCACCGCCGTGCAATCCCACGGCCACTTCACCCTCCTCTACGACTCACACATGCTGCTCACGCACGACGTAGACCTGGTCGTCGAACTCTCCAGGCTCAGCGGCAAGCGTGCCTGCGCCACCATCGGAGAGACCGTCAGCGGCACCTACTTCTTCGCCTACGCCAACGCGGGCAAGCTCATCCGCGCCTACTGGCACTGCCACGCCGCCCAATCCCACGCGTGGGAGACCGGCACGCCACTCAAGGTCGAGCAGAAGCACGCCTTCGACGATGACCTCGATGGCGGCACGTTCGTGGAAGCACTCATCGAGATCGGCATCGGTGATCTGAAGCCTGTCTTCGACAATGCTCGTTGGAAGCCATGCACACCGGACTTCGACTTCGAAGCGAAACGAACCATTCCCAGAGAGTTCAGCGATCGCATCAAGGAGTTCTCCACCCAGCACGCCCTCGCCGAGCCGCCACCGATCGAATGGGTCATGCGAGAACCCCCCGAGCTCAAGCCCTCACTGGGCGAGCGCATCAAAAAGCTCTTCGGCCTCTAAAGATCTTCCCTGTTCCCTGTTCCCTTCCCCCCCGTCCCCGTTCCCCGCCCCCGTCCCCTCCTCATGCACGCCCTCGCCCTCATCCGCGGCATCAACGTCGGCGCCACCCGCGCCCTCCCCATGCAGCTCCTCCGCGACTGCTGCGAATCCACCGGCCTCGAGAACCCCCAGACCTACATCCAGTCCGGCAACGTCGTTTTCTCCACACCCGCGGCCGCGCTCAAAGGCGTGGCCAGGCGCCTGGAAGACGCAATCGAAAGTTGCCGCCCCTTCCGCCCCTCCGTCATCATCCGCACCCACGCCGAGCTCGCCGCGGCCATCGCCGCCAACCCCTTCCCCGCCCGCGCCGCCGCCGAGCCCAGCAAGCTCCTCATCATGTTCCTCCAGTCCGCGCCCCCCGCAACCACCACCGCCGCCCTCGCCCAGCTCAAACGCACCGACGAACAGCTCCACCTCCACGGCCGCGAGCTCTACATCGACTTCCCCCACGGCGCCGGCAAGTCCAAGCTCAACATGGCCGCGCTCGAAAAGGCCCTCACCGTCCCCGCCACCGCCCGCAACTGGAACACCGTCAACAAGCTGCTGGCGATAATGGAAGCCCGCACTGCGTGACCCACGCAACGAAACCCGGCGAACCACACCCAAACTCAAGCGTCCAACTGACAGACTCCGCCATAGCGCGCATCCTCTCGCACAGAACGCGAGACCAAACGCCCCACAAGCCCCAGAGGACCCCGATGACCCACCGGCCCCACCAGACCCACCAGCCCCACCCCACGCTCACCCGCGCCGCCCTCCTCGCCACCTGCCTCCTCCTCACCGCCTGCGCCTCCGAGCGCAAGTCGACAACCACGGCCGCGCCGGCACCCGCCCCCGGCGTCGTGGCTCCATCGCCAGCACCCGCCCCGGCCGCCCCCCAGCCCGCCCAGCCCACCGTCGCCACGCCCCCCGCGCCCACCGCCCCCGAAGCCCCCACCCAGACCTACGACCTCGAAGCCCGCGCCACCCACCTCAAGGCCGCAACCCACGCATTCAACACCCAGGACTTTCCCACCGCCATCCGCGAGTACGAGGCCGCCATCCGGGCCGGCGCCGACACCTCCCTCGTCCACTTCCGCTACGGCTACGCCCTGCACGTCACCGGCCGCCCCAAGGACGCCCTCCCGCACCACCTCGCCGCGACCAACATTGCGAACCCCGCCCTCAAGATCGACGCCCTCTACAACGCCGCGTGCGCCTACGCCCTCACCGGCCAGCGCGCCGACGCCCTCACCTACCTCACCAAGGCCATCGACGCCGGCTTCAAGGACGCCAAGCAGGTCGCCAAGGACACCGACCTCGACTCCCTCCGCGACGACCCCGAGTTCAAAAAGATCATCGCGTCCATTCCCACCACCTGAGCGCGGCCGAGCGCTCAAAACAACCGAGGGTGGCATGCTCACCGCTCTGGGTGAGCATGTCCTCTTCCCCTCCGTCACTCGATGCCTTGATGCCCAGATGCCTCGATGCCTTCCGACGACCCGCCCCTCACGACTCCCGCGTGAAGAACAGCCCCGCCAGCGTCGCCGTGGTGATGCCCCACATCAGCAGCGCCGACGGCACAAAGTACGGGAACACGCACAGCCCGACCCCCGCTAATAGGCAGCGGAAGTTCGCCTGCTTCTTGCCGTAGATAAAGATGCACGTGCCGATCACCCCGATGATGATGGATGAATACAACGTCCCGGGGTGGTCAAGGTCCATCGTGCCGCTCCTCTCAAAGGAGATCGGCGTTCCCCGCGCTCACCATCAGGTGCGATAACACCGCACCACGCGGCCCCAAACCAGCCTTACGCGCCCGGAGCCTTCCGCCCCTGGATCGCCCCAGCCTTCTGCTGCTGCCCCTTCGCCCGGTCCGCCTTCATCGCGTTACTGTTGAAGGGGCTGTGCGTGTTCTGACCCGGCTTGCCCGCGGGGCCGGCGCTCTGGCCCATGCTCATGCTGCCAGTGATCGGGCCCGCGCCCCCCGCGCCGCGGAGAACATTGCTGGCGCTGGCGGAAATCCCCTTGCTGGTGGGCTTCTGAGTCGGGGTGGGCTTCTTCGGTACGGCCATGGGAAAGGCTCCTTCGCCGAGATCGTAGCGCTCACGCTCCGCACCAATCGTCTCAATCAACGGGCCTGGTGCCCAGTCCCCAGTGCCTAGTGCCCCTTCTCGGGGCCATTGACGCCGCCAGTACCATGCCCCCTGCGTACAGCACCGCGCCATCCCAGCCCTGCCCGCTCCCCGCCTCGGACCCCATCAATGCTCAAGCTGCTCACCACCTGCTCCCTCGCCCTCACCCTCCTCACCACCGAGGCCCTCGCCCAGCTCTCCCGCCCCCCCCAGGACGAGGTCATCTACCAGATCATGCCCCTCACCTGGCGCGACTCCAACAACGACACCCAGGGCGCCACCTCCGTCCGCTTCGGTGACTTCGGCGGCCTCGCCTCCGCCGCTTCTCTGGACTACCTCCAGAACCTCGGCGTCACCATGATCTACCTCCAGCCCATCTTTCCCTCCGCCGCGTACCACGGCTACCAGCACGGCCCCGCCGACCAGCTCAACCCGCGCCTCGGCACCGAGGCCCAGTTCCTCGCCTTCGTCTCCGCGGCCCACGCGCGGAACATGAAGGTCATCCTCGACTACGTCGCCTACGGCATCAGCCACACCTCCCCCTTCTACACCTCCGCCTTCAACAACCCCGCCAGCCCCTACGACCCCTGGCTCGCCTTCACCAACACCAGCAACACCCAGTACACAGGCTCGGTCTACAACACCTGGAACGGCGCCTCCGTCGGCTTCATCCACTGGAACCTCGCCAACGCCGCGGCCGCGCAGACCTCCATCGATTACTGCAAGAAGTGGCTCGACCCCAACAACGACGGCGACACCTCCGACGGCGTTGACGGCTTCCGCCTCGACCACGCCTACAGCTCCGCCCCGGAGGGCTGGGGCGCCACCAACACCTTCTGGCAGAACTACTGCTCGCAGCTCCGCGCCATGAAGCCCGGCATCTTCATCTTCTGCGAGCCCGGCGACTGGGGGAACTACGGCACCGACCTGCTCACGCCCACCGGCTTCGACGCGGTGATCACCAAGCCCTGGGAGTTCGCCGCGCGCGACGCCGTGCAGAACGCCAACGCGTCGCTCCTCTACAGCGCCACCGCCAGCCAGGTCGCGGCCGTCCCCGCCGGCAAAACCATCGTCGCCCAGACCAACGACCACGACTCCGATCGCATCGCCTCCTTCTTCGGCGGCAGCAACGCCAAGCAGAAGCTCGCCGCCGCCGTCCTGATGACCCAGCCCTACCCGCCCAGCATCTGGTACGGCGACGAAATCGGCATGCGCGGCGTCAAGGGCAACTGGGGCTCCGACGCCAACGACATCCCAATGCGCGAGCCCTTCAAGTGGTTCGCCTCCGCCGCCGCGCCCATGACCAACTACTGGGTCCTCAACACCTCCGCCTACAACAACCGCACCTCCCAGAACAACGACGGCCGCAGCGTCCAGGAACAAACCGGTGTCGCAGGCTCGGTCCTCGAGACCTACCGCTCCCTCATCACCGCCCGCCGCAACAGCATCGCCCTCCGCCGCGGCTCCTACTCACCCGTCACCAACTCGAACTCCGCAGTGTGGTCCTTCGTCCGCCACCACGCCGACCAGACCGTCCTCGTCGCCATCAACCTCAGCAACGCGCAGGTCACGACCCCGCTCAACCTCAGCGCCTTCAACGTCGCCAACGGCTCGACGACACCCACTAATCTCATCACCGGCGCGAACCTCCCCGCCATCACCACTGCCAACCGCGCCGCTTACTCCATCACCATCCCAGCCAGCTCCTGGGTCATCGCCTCCGCGGCCATCGCGCCCCCGCCTCCGCCGCCGCCCCCGCCCGCCGATATCGACGGCCGCTCGATCCCCGCCGACGCCGCGGGTGCCGCCTCCGCGCTCCAGTCTGCACCAACAAGCTTCGGCGACAACACCGCCGAGCTGAATCAACTCTTCGTCCGCCCCGCCGCCGATGGCCTCCGCGTCAGCATCACCGCCAACGCGCCCACCGACGGCACCGCACTGGTCGTCTTCGTCCAAACCGGAACAACCGGCCAGAACACCCTCAACACCGCCTCCCTCGGCTCCCCCCCCGCCGGCCTCTCCCAGCTCACCGGCACCACCTTCGACACCGGCTTCGCCCCCGAGCGCCTCTACTTCCTCAACTTCAACGGCGGCTCCATCTTCGCCGACCAGGTCAACCTCACGTCAAGCGGCGCGACCAAAACCTACCGAGGCCGTGGCCTCCTCAACTCCGGCTCCGGCGTCCTCACCGGCGGCACCTTCTCCGGCCTCGCCGTCGCCATGGACAACACCAACACCACCGGCGTCACCGCGTCGAGCACCACCAACGCCGCCCTCGCCACCACCGGCCTCGAGATGCTCATCCCCTACGCCGACCTCAACCTCCCCGCGACTCCCGAGCTCCGCGCCGGCCGCACCGTCCGCGTCGCCGTGTCCATCCTCCGCACCAGCGGCCACTTCGGCAACCAGTGGCTCCCCGCCTGCCCGCCCGCTACGACAGACCTCGGCCTCGCGCCCGACATGAACGCCATCGCGGGCCAGCAGTTCCTCACCCTCACCCTGCCCACCCCCGCCCCCGACTGCGGCACCGCCGACTTCAACGGCGACTCCGATTTCGGCACCGACGCCGACATCGAATCCTTCTTCGCCTGCCTCGCCGGTGCCTGCTGCCCCACCTGCTACCCCGGCGGCGCCGACTTCAACGCCGACGGCGACACCGGCACCGACGCCGATATCGAAAGCTTCTTCCGAGTCCTCGCCGGCGGGGCGTGCTGAGCCGCGGCTTTTTCCGAGCCGCTTGGTTCCAGCCGAATCTGCCATTACCATGCCCCGCCGCGCCCGGGGCCCGATCCCACGCATGCGCGGCGGAGGTGCCATGCCCAAGCCCGGTGAAGACACGATCCACGCGCTCCGCGAAGCGCTCAAGTTCTCGCCCGACAACGCGCCCCTGCGCAAGCACCTTTCAGAGGTGCTGATGAGCTTCGGCCGCGCCGACGAGGCCGAGCGCGAACTGCGCCAGGCGATCACGCAGGCGCCCACCGACCACTCGCTCAAGATCCTCCTTGCCCGCGCCTACCTCCAGCTGGGCCGTTCCTCGCACGCGGTGGTCGCGCTCGAGGACATCGCCAAGAACGCGCCCAGCGTGATGACGCCCGCCATCCGCGTGCTCTTCGCCACCGCCCTGCAACGCGCGGGCGATGGCCAGCGTGCCAGCTATCAATACCGCGAGGCGGTGGACGCGGACCCCTCCGTCGCCGACCCAACGCTCGCCGAGAGCCTCGGCACACCCGCCGCGCCGCTCGCCTCGCGCGACAATCGCGAGCCGGTCGCCCAGAGTTACGACCCCGATGACGACGACGACCTGCCGCCCGGTCTCCGCATGCGTGGAGGCGCGGAGGTCGAACGCCCCAAGGTCACCTTCAAGGACGTCGGCGGCATGGAGGGCGTCAAGGAACAGATCCGCCTCAAGATCATCCACCCCCTCACGCACCCCGAGATCTACAAGGCCTACGGCAAAACAATCGGCGGCGGCATCCTCATGTACGGCCCGCCCGGCTGCGGCAAGACGCACCTCGCCCGCGCCACCGCCGGCGAGGTCAAGGCCCGCTTCATCTCCGTGGGCATCAACGACGTGCTCAACATGTGGATCGGCGAGAGCGAGCGCAATCTGCACGCCCTCTTCGAGCAGGCCCGCGAGCAGACGCCCTGCGTCCTCTTCTTCGACGAGGTCGATGCGCTCGGCGCCTCCCGCACCGACCTCCGCCAGTCCGCCGGCCGCAACCTCGTCAACCAGTTCCTCAACGAGCTCGACGGCCTCTCGAGCAAGAACGACGGCCTGCTCATCCTCGCCGCGACCAACGCCCCCTGGCACATCGACCCCGCCTTCCGCCGCCCCGGCCGGTTCGACCGCATCCTCTTCGTCCCGCCCCCCGACGCCCCCGCACGCTCCGCCATCGCCCGCATCATGCTCACCGGCAAGCCCACCGAGGGCATCGACCACGACGCCATCGCCAAGAAGACCGAGGGCTTCAGCGGCGCTGACCTCAAAAATCTCGTCGACGTCGCCATCGAGGCCAAGCTCAAAGATGCCATGAAACGCGGCCTCCCCGAACCCCTCAAAAACGCCGACCTCCTCGCCGCCGCCAAAACCCTCAAGCCCACCACCCACGAGTGGTTCTCCACCGCCAAGAACTACGCCCTCTTCTCCAACCAGGGCGGGCTGTACGACGAGGTGCTGGACTACCTCAAGCTGCGCTGAACGGAACTACCCGAGATGTACACCCAGAACCCACACCTCCAGCGCGGCGAGATGCTCTTCAGTCAGGGCCGCTTCGACCTCGCCGAGGCCGAGCTGCGGCAGGCGATCGCCGCGGAGCCTAACGACGGCACGGCCTACTCGTACCTCGCGATCTGCCTCGCCGCGCGCGAGCAGTGGCAGGAGGCGACGGAGACGGCGCAGCGCGGGGTCGGGTTCGACCCCGACTCCGCGTACGCGCACTACGCGCTCGCGAGCGTGCTCCAGGACCGCAACATGTACCCGCAGGCGCGGGCGTCGGTCGCCGAGGCGCTGCGGCTGGACCCTCACTGTCCGGCGTACTGGGCAGTGCGCGGCCACCTGGACCTCCAGCAGAACAAGTACAAGGACGCCGCGGAGGCCGCAGAGAAGGGGCTGGAACTCGACCCCGAGAACGAGTCGTGCATCAACGTCCGCGCCATCGCGCTGACGAACCTGGGCAAGCGGGCCGAGGCTGGCGCGGCGATCGCCGAGTCGCTGGCGAACAACCCGCTCAACGCGCAGACCCACGCCAACATGGGCTGGACGCTGCTGCACCAGAGCAAGCCGAAGGAAGCGAGCGAGCACTTCCGCGAGGCTCTGCGGCTCAAGCCCGACCTCGAGTGGGCCCGCGCGGGGATCGCCGAGGCGATGAAGGCGCGGAACCCGATATACCGGCTGTTCCTCGCGTACTTCCTGTTCATGGCGCGGATCCCGCCCAACGTGCAGTGGGGGATCCTGATCGGCGGGTACATCGGGTACCGCGTGCTGAACTCGGTGGCGAAGAAGAACCCGTCGCTGTCGCCGTATCTCACGCCGATCATCGTGGCGTACTTCGCATTCGCGATCGGGACCATCGTGGCGATCCCGCTGTTCAATCTCATGCTGCTGACCGACCGCTTCGGGCGGCACACGCTCTCGACGAGCCAGAAGGTCGGCGCGGGCGTGTTCGGGCTGATGCTGCTGCCGCCGATCGCGATGCTGGTTTTATGGGCGAGCGTGGGCGGGGCGGAGTACGAGCTGGGGTCGCTGCTGTTCGGGACGCTGCTGATTCCGGTGGCGCTTGCTGGCATGGCGGCCGAGGGCCGGGCGCGGGTGGTGATGTGGGGGATCGCGGCGGTGCTGACCCTGACGGCCACCGGCCTGACGGGGTGGGCGGTGACGCAGGGAAAGACCAACTCGAACTGGGTCATGATGCACGCCATCGGGTGCTTCGGGTCGACGTGGATCGCGAACATCCTGTCGTCCACCTCGAAGCCGCGGGTGCGGGGCTAGCTGGCCACCTAGTTCTCCGGGACCTTGCGGGTGTGGACGGCGCTGGTCCGCACGCCGTTGCGCGCGGCTCTGCGCGGCTCAAGCGCGGCGGGGTTGAAGGGGCTGTGGTTTGCGCCGGGCGCCGGCGCGTCGAAGCTGGCGTGCATGCTCAGGGCGGCGTCGAGCGGGGCGCTGCCGACGGTGCGGAGGACGTTGCTGGCGTTCGCGTGCAGTCCCGGACTCGAACCGCTCGGCTCCGCGGCCGCCTTGCGGCTTGAGCGCCGTTTCGCCGGGGCCTTGCGGGATGCCTTGGCCGCGGGCTTCTTGGCGTTCATGTTGTCAACCAAGCTGGGGCGTGAGCGGCCATGCGACCGCGCCTGAGACTTCGCCTTCTTCCTCTGCGCGGGGCTGAGCGAAGAGCGCTTGGACTTGGGCTTGGGATTGGGTTTGTTCCAAGGCTGGGCCGAGGCCTTCTTGGTTATGCGCTTCGCGGCTTTCTTGGTCACCCCTTTCTTTGTAGTCGTGGCGCGGCGGGTAGAGGTCTTCTTGGCGCTGGCGCGGGTGGAAGGTTTGCGGGCCATATTGGGCTCCTTTGTACGGAGTGGGCGCTCAGCGGGTGAGCGTGCGATGAACGCGACCGGGATTACAGGTCGAAGCGGCCTTCGCGCTCGGGCTGGAACTCGATGGCCTCGACGATGACGCGGCGCGGGCCGCGGCCGCCCATCCAGCGTGCTTCTTCGCCGACGCGCGTGCCCAGGAGCGACGCGCCCATGGGGCTGGTGACGCTCACGCTGCCGGGCGCGTAGCCGCTGTCGTCGGGGTAGACGAGGGTGACGGTCTCGGAATCCTCCCACTGCAAGTCTCGCACGCGGACACGCGAGTTCATGGTCACGACGTCCTCGGGGACGCGCTTGGGGGCGACGACCTTGGAGGACTCGAGGAGGTTGCGGAGGTGGTGGGTCGGCCACGAGGAGCCGGGGCCGAGGACGGGTTCGAGGCGGTCTTTGTCGAGGCTGCTGAGAACGGTGGACATGGTGTGCTCCTTTGGAGAGGGAACAGGGACAGGGAACAGGGAACAGGGGGGAGGGAGGAGAGCGCGCGGTTGGCGGCGCGGGAAAAGCAAGAAGCCCGGGGAGAGGTCCCCGGGCTTCGGCGTGTGGCCGTGGCTGGTCGGGGAAGGCTCAGCCGGGCGCGAACCCGGCGGCGATCATCAGCGCGAGGTCGTGCCCCGCGGGGGTGAGCGTCGTGCGCAGCGAAAGCGCCGGAGTGCGGCGGCTGGTGATGGTGCTGCGAGCGTTCATCGTGTTGATACTACGCACCAGGTGGTCGGGGGTTCGGTGGGCAGTTCGTGCGGATGGTCGCGGCGATGGCTTCGAGCTCGTGAATGCGGCCTTCGGCGATGGCGGCGAGGATGTCGGGGTGGGTGATCGGGACGCCGAGGTAGTGCTCGACCCTGTCGGCGAAGCGGTCGAGCGCGGCGTCGGAGTAGTCGCCGCGGTCTTCGTCGGGGATGGTGGCGAGCCAGGCGAGGAGGGGGGAGGTGTCTGGGGTGAGATTCGAAGTTGCATCACTGAGGTTGGTTGTGCTACCGCCCGAGTCTCGTTGATCGGCGTCGCGCGAACCCACCCCAACCCCTCCCTCAGGGAGGGGCTTCGGATTGCGGCTCGAGTCGGTCTGCGAAGTGCGTGTTTCGTTGTCGAGAGGTTCCCGAACCCACCCCCCGGCCCCCTCCCTCTGGGAGGGGGAGTTTGCATCAACGGGGTTGGTTGCGCGGCCGCCCGGTGCTTGGAGCACTATGTCGCGCGAACCCACCCCAACCCCTCCCTCAGGGAGGGGCTCCGGAGTGTTGGTTGAGTCGGTCTGCGAGTTGCGCAACTGGTTGTCGAGAGTTTCACGAACCCATCCCCCGGCCCTCGCTCCCAACTGCGAGGGGGAGTTCGGAGGCTGCCCTTTCCTCGTCCTCACCCCTCGCAGAGTGGGACCGGAGCGGTGGCGCGGCGGGCGGGTGAGGGTGGTGGCGGCGCGGCGGCGTTCGGGGGGGTTGGTGGGGGTGGCCGCGAGTTGGGCGAGGGCTTCGATGGCGGTGAACTGGGCCTGGGCGAGGCGGAGCTCGGCGGCCTTGAGGTGGGCGCGGTGGATGGCCTTCAGGGCGGACTCGATGTGCGGCTGGGTGAGCCAGGTGAGGACATCGATCGTCGTGAGGCTGGGATTGCCGGCGGCGGCGGCGAGGGCGGGGGTGGAGAAGCCGTGCTCGAGGAAGGCGTCGAGGAGCGCGGCGTCGGCGGGGGAGAGGTCAGGTGCGGGATGGTCGGGTTGGGAAACCATGGGGGCAGTGTACGGGGTTTGGGGGGTGGGTTGTCAATGGGTTTTGTTTGGTTTGTGGCGGAATGTTTGGAAGTGGTTTGGGGATGGTGGGTTGCGCGCGTGGGAGTTGGAGTGGGTCCGCGGGAGAGCGTCACTGCTGGCCTTGCCCTGCCGCGTCACGGCAGGCGATCGGTGAGCATGTACGTCCAGACCGCCTTCCACCGGTCCGCGTTCCGGGTGCTGATCGCCGATCCGTGCGCGGTCCTGGCCCCCTCGCTGTCGACACCCTCGACCAACACAGGCGGGTCGTTGGTGTAGAGGATCCTCGCACGGCGGTATGGGTGAACCTCCACATCCACATCCGCGGGCGGCCCGTCGGCGTCCAGGCCCAGGGCTCTCAGATTGGCCATGAGCTGTTCAGGGGTGCAGCCGATCGGGTCCTGGCGGTGATTGAACGCAAAGAACCGGCCCTTGGGGGTGCTGGACACATTCCCGTACCACGCCGCGGGCGCGTCCAGTGCCCTGCTGTAGTCCTTCGGTGCGCCGAAGCACATCACGCGGGCGACGCGGTGCTTGATCCCGATCAAAGCAGCGTGTCCGCCGCCTTGAGACTGGCCTGCGACGGCGATGGATTCCCACCGGATGCCGCCCGCGGCATCAAGGAACTGCCCCCAGTCCTCCTCGGGTCGATGATGCTGCAGGTGCTCGAGCAGCTTCGTCAGTCGATGCTCGATGCTGTCGTGCCTCTCGATGTCGATGGCCTTGCGGCCATTCTGATAGCCGGCGCGCCCGCCTTGGATGATGGCCAGGCGGAAGTTCTCGAACGCCTCCGGGTCGCTGTCGCGGGCGCACACGGTCGCCGGGGTGTCGTTGGGGTACACGAGCGTCACCACGTGGTAGCCCAGCCCGGCCGCGAGGTTCGCGAAGCCCTGGGCGCCCTGCTGCCTGCCGCCGGTGCCGCCCAGCCAGAGCAACAGCTCGTGCCGCTGGGCGTGGGGTGGCGGCGTCGAGCCCGCCCGGCGATCGACCACGATGCCGCGATCGATGTAGACCCCGTGCGGATCGTTGAACTGAGTGATGTTCTGATCGGTCGCCGACGGGAGCACTGTGGTCCTGGTCGGGTCGTGGATCACGGCCTGCTGGGGAGCGGGCGGGTGCGCGGGCGGGGCTTTGGCGCACGCCGCGGCCACGAGCAGACAGGCCGTGGCGCAGAGACACTTCATGACTTCGGCAAGCCTGGTGCCGGGGCACGTCCTGGGGACATTGCAGCGGCGGTGGGGCGTGGCGTGGGGGGCGTGGGGCACGGTCACGCGAGTCTACCGCGAGTCAGGCGGCTCGTTTCAGCAAGGCCACGTGCTCTGTTGCGGCCCCGAACTGCACGATGAGCGGCTGTGACACGGGCCCGCGTTGGCGGCCGCGGATCGGGCGGACCTGGTAGAGCACGCACCCGGCGCCGGCGGGGAGCGTTGCGTCGACGAAGGTGCGCGAGCCGCCGCCCAGGCCGATGATCTTAAAACCACCGTCGGTGCGGCCGTCGGCAAACTGCACTTGGCGCGCGACCTGGTAGATGACGTTGGCGACGCCGCGCGGGTTCTTGCTCTTCCAGGAGAGGTCGACGGCACCGAGACCGGCGAGGTGGAAGCGGAGGGCGTAGGGCTGGCCGGGGGGCGGGGCCTTGTGGCGGCGGGGGCCGGGGGCGCGGATGCCGGCGGTGGTGTAGTAGGCGTTGTCGCCGGTGTTGAGGGCGTTGGTGCGGACGGTGCGGACGATCGAGGCGCTGGCGCGGTAGAGGCGGTCGGCGGCGTTGTAGTACGCCTGCGTGGCGGACTGGGCGGCGTCGCGCAGGCGGCGGGCCTCGTCCGCGGCGTCGGTGCATGTGGTGAGGGAGGACTCGAGCTCGGCGATCATTTCGGGCGAGAGGCCCAGCTCCGCCGCGTGGCTGACCCACGTGGGCCCGTGGCCCTTGACGTAGAGGAGGAGTTGCGCGGGGTCGGTGGGGAGGGTGGCCATGATGGGGTGAACATCGGCTGGGTTAGCGACCAGCTTGATAAGGAGTGATTCACTGGCGTATGGATGTTGCTACTGGTTGTGCGGGAGGGGTTTAGGAGTGGTTGGGAGCTGGACCTGAGTGGTCAGGAGGCGATGTTGAGCGCGCGGGAGCGGCTCCTGCGCGCTCGGGGGCGACGCCTCGTCGAGTACCGGTGGTTCAGAACCCAGGGACTGCAGTCCCTGGGTTCTCAGGTGACGGATGTGTGATGGCATGTCCCCGCACGTCGCGGGCTCGATCGTGTACTAAGGCATGCTCAGCGGGTACTTCCACGCTGGCGCGGTGAACTCGAAGCGGTCAGGGTGGCCGTGCGGCGCGGCGGCGCCGAGTTCGCGCATGAAGTCGAAGACCTGATAGACATTGTTCGTGGTGTACTCGTCCTCGGGATGGACCTTGCGGTGCTTACGGATGATGAGGCCGTCCCAGTCGATGAGGTAAGGGCGGAGGCGAGCGGTGTTGCCTCCCCAGGCGTTGAGGAACGCGTCGCGTGTGCCTTCTTTGAAGGGGCGCGGCGTGGGGAAACCGGGCGCGTCGAAGTGGCGGACGCGGGTGCTGAAGTCGGCGACGATCGCGTCGTTCTGGAACAGCGTGAAGTCCCAGTGGTCGGCATCCTGGGCGCGGAGCTCGAGGTGGATCAGGCCGTGGGCGGTCGCGATCTCGCGCGCAAGCGGGTAGCACTCTTCAGAGATGGTCAGGGCGTTGACGCGGTGCACGCCGACGTAGCTGCCTTGCTCGATGCGCGGGGGTGGCGCGAGCGGGTTGTGCCGCGGCGGCGGGTGCAGTGGGAGCGCGGCGCAGGCGTCGTCGATCCACGGGCGGACGCGGTCTGCAGGGACGGGCCGCAGGATCGAATACGTGCAGTGCCAGGACATCGTGAGAGGGTACGACGGGGAACCCAGGGACTGCAGTCCCTGGGTTCTGAGGATGTGGGTGGCCATGGGCCGCGGGTCATCGGTAGACTGGCGGCATGGGCGCGTGGAACGGGTGGTATCTCGTCACGGGGAACACGTATGGCACGCGGCTGCCGGGGGATGATCGTGGGTGGGTGACGCGGCATGGGCGGCCGCAGCCGGGGACTTCGCAGGTTGATCCGATCGGTGGCGTTGAGTCGCTGCGACTGTTGAACCACTCGAAGAAGCTCATGACACGAGACGTCGTGGTGTTGTCGTGGGAGGCGCGTGGGCGGGCGCTGGAGCTGATCCTCGGGGCGTTGCGGCATCACGAGAAGGAGGTCATCGTGGCGACGGTGACGGCGAAGCACTTCCATGTGCTGGCGCGGTTTCGGGATGGTGAGCCCCGCAAGTGGGCGGGCATCGCGAAGAAGGAGAGTGCGCGGGCGCTCGCTCGCGAGGGCCTGGTTGCGGCCGGTGGGGTGTGGGCGGTGCGGACGCACTGTGAGAAGATTCTGGATCGCGAGCATCAGGTGAAGGTGGCGCGGTATGTCGCGGCCCATGTGGATGAGGGCGGGGTGGTGTGGGCGTGCTGGGGTGACTCCAGCGCAAAGAAAAACCCAGGGACTGCAGTCCCTGGGTTCTGAGGTCACTGAAGATCGTGAGATGGACTAGTAGTCCATGTCGTCATGCCCGTGGTCGTGGCCGCCGGCGGGCTTCTTCTTTTCCTTGATTTCGACGATGGCGGCTTCGGTGGTCAGCAGGAGGGCTGCCACGGAGGCCGCGTTCTGGAGGGCGACGCGTTCGACCTTGGTGGGGACGATGACGCCCATCTTGATCATGTCGCCGAACTCGTGGGTGAGGGCGTTGTAGCCGAAGTTGGTCTCCTGGGACTCTTCGACCTTGCTGGCAATGACCGAGCCGTCGAGGCCGCCGTTCTGGGCGATCTGCTTCACCGGCGCGGAGAGGGCGCGGTAGACGATGTCCAGGCCGGAGCGCTCGTCGGTGTCGGCCTTCTTGCGGAGCTTTTCAAGGGCGCGGCGGGCACGGAGCACGGCGACGCCGCCGCCGGGGAGGATGCCTTCTTCGACCGCGGCGCGGCAGGCGTGGAGGGCGTCCTCGACGCGGGCCTTCTTCTCCTTCATTTCGACCTCGGTGGCCGCGCCGACGTTGATCTGGGCAACGCCGCCGGCGAGTTTCGCCAGTCTTTCTTCCAACTTCTCGCGGTCGTAGTCGCTGGTGGTGTTCTCGATCTGGTGGCGGATCATGTCGATGCGGGCCTTGATGTCGGAGCCCTTGCCGGCGCCCTCGACGATGGTGCAGTTGTCCTTGTCAACGGACACCTTCTTGGCGCGGCCGAGGTCGCCGATCTCGACGTTCTCGAGCTGGATGCCGAGCTCTTCCATGATGGCCTTGCCGCCGGTCAAGGTGGCGATGTCCTCGAGCATTTCCTTGCGGCGGTCGCCGAAGCCGGGGGCCTTGACGGCGCAGACCTTGAGGATGCCGCGGATCTTGTTGACGACGAGGGTGGCGAGGGCCTCGGAGTCAACGTCCTCGGCGATGATGAGGAGGGACGCGCCCTGCTCGGCTATCTTGCCCAGGAGGGGGAGGAAGTCCTTGGCGGAGGAGATCTTCTTCTCGAAGATGAGGACGTAGGGGTTCTCGAGGAGGGTCTCCATCGTGGCGGGGTTGGTCACGAAGTGGGGGCTGAGGTAGCCCTTGTCGAACTGCATGCCCTCGACGAGCTCGACCTCGGTGTCCAGGCCCTTGCCCTCTTCAACGGTGATGACGCCGTCCTTGCCGACCTTCTCCATGGCCTTGGCGATGATGTCGCCGATGGCCTTGTCCTGGTTGGCGGAGCAGGTGCCGACCTGGGCGATCTCCTTGGAGGAGTCGACCTTCTTGGACATGAGCTGGAGCTCGGCGACGACGGCGGCGACGGCCTGCTCGATGCCGCGCTTGACCTGGTTGGGGTTGGCGCCGGCGGTGATGACCTTGAGGCCCTCGGCGTAGATCGCCTCGGCGTAGATGGTGGCGGTGGTGGTGCCGTCGCCCGCGTCCTTGGAGGACTTGTTGGCGACCTCCTTGATCATCTGGGCGCCCATGTTCTCGTACGCGTCCTCGAGCTCAACTTCCTTGGCGACGGTGACGCCGTCCTTGGTGACGGTGGGAGCGCCGAAGGACTTCTCAAGGACGACAACGCGGCCGGAGGGGCCGAGCGTGACCTTGACGGCGTGGGCGAGTTTCTGGACGCCGCGGAGGATGCGCTCGCGGGCGTCGGTGTTGTAGGCGATGGACTTGGCTGGCATGGGTCTCTTTCCTTTCTAAAGGCTAATTCAACCACAAAGACACAGAGACACAGAGAAGAGGGGGACTGGATTGGATCGGAACAGGTCTTTCATTCCGGCTCTGTGTCTCTGTGTCTTTGTGGTTGACTCGATGGGTTACTTGTGTTTGCGGATGGCGATCTTGACCCAGGCGACGCGCTCTGAGTCGATGATGTACACGTTCTGGCCGTCGGTGACCTTGACGAGGTGGTCGGGCTCGTCGGGGATGAGCATCGCCCCGTGGACCATGAGGTGCGAGGCATCGGTGGCGGGGCCCGCGAATGCGAAGGTGCAGTCGCGCTCGCCGTTGAGCTCGCGGAGGGCGGTTCTGAGCTGGTCAGGGGTCATGGGGGAGGTCCGAAGGCACTGGGGACTAGGCACTGGGCACTGGGGCGGAGGGTTGCTGGCTCTTGCCAGTGCCCAGTGCCCGATGCCCAATGCCTCCGACGTCAGTCGATCACGGCGAGGATGTCGTCCTCGGTCATGATGAGGAGCTCGTCGCCGTCCAGCTTGAGCTCGGTGCCGGCGTAGCTGGTGAAGAGGATGCGGTCGCCCTTCTTGACCTGGAGGGGGACGCGGGCGCCGGTGTCGGTGTTCAGCGCGCCGCTGCCCACGGCCTCGACGGTGCCGGTCTTGGGGCGCTCCTTGCCGGCCTCGGGGATGATGATGCCCGAGTCGGTCTTGGAGGCGGCCTCGTCGCGGCGGACGAGGACCTTGTCGCCCAGGGGGCGGACGGCGGTGGACTTCGAGGAGGACTTGGACTTGCTGGGGGTCGCGGTCTTGGACATGTCAGATCTCCGAGGGAACAGTGTCAGGGAACAGGGAACAGGAGTTAGGAACTACCGGGCCAGCGGCCCTGATAGTGACGTTCGAGGCAGCGGCGGAGGACGTCGAGGACGACGTTGAGGTCGGCCGTGGTTTGCGGGCGGTCGAGGATGGCGAAGGCGCCCATGCGGAGGGCCGCGGCGATGTCGCGGGTGTCGTCGCGGTGGGTGCGGGAGCGCTTGATGGCGACGACGGGCGGGGGCTCGTCGAGGCGGTTCAAGATTTCGAGGAGGCGGGGGCCGCCCTCTTCGAACTCGGGCTCGACCTCGGGGCGGGACATGTCCAGTGGTAGGGCCATGTCCACGACGGCGACATGAATGGGGACGGAAGAGAGGAGCTTGGTGGCCTCGCGGCCGTTGCCGGCCATGTGGGAGATGACGCCCATGGGCTCCAGGAGGCGGGGGAGGCGGTCAACCCAGGGGTCGGGGTGCCAGCCGGCGTAGGAGAGGAGGAGGTTTAAGCGGCAGCCGGAGCAGGGGCTGATGGGGGTGTTCGCGTTCCCGTTGCTACCCCCGCCCCCGCCGTGGGAGGGGTCGTGAGGGTGGCCGGGATGGGCGCGAACCGTGGGCATCTGCTGGGACGCAAGGCAACGGGCGTGCCGGAGGGCAGCAATGCACCGATGCAGCGATACAGCGATGCAAAGGGGGCGTCGTGGGGGCGTGGGGCGGGGGATGGGTGCCACTGGGCGTGGTGTGGGTGGAGGGGGTGCCAAGTTGGCAGAAGCGGGTGAGCGGGGGCTATCCCCTAACTTGTGCCGTCTCTGCGGGGCGCGGCCAGGACCGTCCGAGCACGGTCGTGCCACGATTCCTAGTTTGAAAGGGGGTCAACCACGGCTTCGAGGAGGGGTGGCGGGGCGGTGATGAGCTTGGGCTCGGAGGCGGGGAGCTCCTGGACTTTGTCGAGGGCGTTTGAGATCCGGCGGGTGGAGACGTCGGCGTCGTCGAGCTTGCTGGTGGCCTCTTCAAGCTTCTTGCGGACCGCCTTGAGGTTGTCGCCGAAGGCGCCGAACTGGGTTTTGATCTGTGCGAGGAGTTTGCCGATTTCGGCGGACTTCTTCTGGACGGCAAGGGAACGGAAGCCCATCTGGAGGGCATTGAGGTAGGCGGCGAGGGTGGTGGGGCCGGCGACATTGACCTTGTACTCGCGTCCGAGTTGCTCGACGAGCGCGGGGCGACGGAGGACCTCGGCGTAGAGGCCCTCGGTGGGGAGGAAGAGCACGGCCCATTCGGTAGTGCGCGGAGGGTTGATGTACTCGCGGATATCTCGGGCGGACTGTTTGATGCGCGCCTCCAGGGCGCGCCCGCACTCTTCAACTCCGGCGGGGTCGGCACGTTCGGCTGCGGCCACGAGCCGTTCGTAGTCCTCGCGCGGGAACTTGGAGTCGATGGGGAGCCAGCAGGGGCAGTCGCGTCCTTCCTCGTCCTTGCCGGGCAGGCGGACGGCGAACTCGACGACTCCACCGCCGCGTTCCATCGGCCTGAAGTTCTGCTGAAACTGATCGGGGGCAAGCACGTCCGCGAGGAGATTGGCGAGCTGGTATTCGGCCCAGGTGCCGCGGGACTTGACGTTGGTCATGACGCGCTTGAGGTCGGTGACGCCGTTGGAGAGCTCCTGCATCTCCCCCAGGCCCTTGTGAACCATCTCGAGGCGGTCGCTGACCTGCTTGAAGCTGGCGGAGAGACGCTCGTTGAGCGTGGACGTGAGTTTCTCATCGACGGTCTGCCGCATCTGCTCGAGCTTGGCGGCATTGTCAGTCTGAATCTGTGTGAGGCGCTGATCCACGGCATTGCGGAGGCCATCGAAACGCTGATCAATTGCAGTGGTGAGGGTTGTGAGTTGATCGGCGAAGGACTTGAGGTTGGTGGAGACCAGGGATCCGAGCGCGCCAACGCTCTTGACGCTGGCGTCCTGAAAAGCCTGGACCTGAACGGTCACGTCGCCCTTGAGCGCGATCGCGGAAGCGTTGAGGTCCTGGCGGAGCTTCGAGGCCGCGTCGTTGTTCGCGATTGTGAGCTGGTTGAGTCTGTTAGCGAAGTCGGTGAGGCGTTTATCCTGCGTGTCCGAGAGCGTGGAGAGCCCGGCGGTAAGGTTTGTGCGGAGCTCGTCGCGGAGTTCCTTGGCGGCCGTGGTAGAGGCGCCGAGCAGGCGGGCGGTTTCCTCGCGTGTGACGCGCTCGGAGCGGTCGTGTAGCTTCTCGAGCTGATCCAGCCGGGCGAGCACCGGCGTGAGGTCCGGCTCGATGTGAGGTCGGCGGAGTAGAGTGGCGAGGAGCGCGGCGGAAACGGCCGCGATAATGACGATGACGATCAGCAGCCCCTCGACCATGGACGGAGTCCTCCAGGGGCGATGGTAACCGGAGGTGGAGCGTGGAGGGCACTCGTGAGAGGAATGCCGGGGAGCCCTGGTGGGGGGGAGTGCTGGCGCTCGCGGCCGGCACGCTCGGGCCGGTGTGGTTGTGGGCGCGACGGGTGGGGTATGAGGATGTCGCGCGGCCATTGACAGCGGAGGATCGGGCGGAGTTGGCGCCGTACTTCGATGGGACGGTTCTGGATGCGGTGCGCGTGGCGGTGGTGAAGAGGATCGAGAACCCGGTGGCGTTCGAGGTGTGGCGGGCGATGGGGCGGAGCGTGCCGGTGGACCTGACGGGGGTGTGGGGGATGTGCTTTGGGGATGTGGTGGCGGTGACGCGCGGGGCGATGGAGACGCGCGGGTTGTCGACGCTGTTTCACGAGCTGGTACACACGGTGCAGATGCGGCGGGTGGGGATGGGGCGGTTCTGCCGTGGGTACGTGGGGGAGTTCGTGCGGTTTGGGTATGCGGGGATTGGGTTTGAGGAGGAGGCGTTTGAGTTGCAGGGGCGGTTTGAGCGCGGGGAGGTGTTTGGGGTGGAGTGAAGGTGATGAGCAACCACCGAGATGAAGACATCTCGGTGACACGTATCGCCGCGAAGCGCGGCTATGCCCTCACTGACGCTCGGGCTTCCTGCTTTACGCTCAGCTCATGTACCGCTTCTCGAACCGCTCGACGATCTCCCACAGGTCCTCGGGCGTGTGTTGCTGGGCGAAGGTACGGAGGGCGGGGCTGATGCCGCCCTCGCCCTTGTAGAAGGCCTGCGCGATGGGGCCGGCGATCGCGGCGAGGGTGTCGGCGTCGCCGCCGAGGGAGATGGCGTTGCGGAGGGTGTCCTCGAAGCTGGTGGAGTCGAGGAAGGCGGTGATGGCCTGGGGGACGGTGTCCTGGCAGGTTTCGTTGAAGCGGTAGGTGGGGCGGATCTCGTCGCAGGTGCGGGTGAGGTCGTAGCGGAAGCGCTGGGTGATCTCGCGGCGGATTTCCTGCTTGGTGGAGCCGTTGCGGGCGAGGTAGATGGCCGCGGCGGTGGCCTGGGCGCCCTTGAGGCCCTCGGGGTGGTTGTGGGTGACCTCGGCGGAGCGGGTCGCGGCGGCGAGGGTGTCGGTGAGGCCGTCCAAGGCGAAGCCGACGGGGCTCACGCGCATGGCGGAGCCGTTGCCGAAGCTGTTGTAGGGCTCGGTCAGGCGGGCGTCGGCCCACTCGAGGAAGCGGCCACCCCAGCCCACGTCGGCGAAGCGCTCGACGAGGTGGTGGAAGAGGGGGACGAGGGCGTCACCGTCGAGCAGGTGCTTGGCGACGGCGATGGTGAGGATGGAGTCGTCGGTGATGAAGCAGGCGGGGTGGGCGAGTTCGAAGTCTTTGGTGCGCGTGCCGATGAACTCGTGGCGGGATCCGACGATGTCACCGATGATGGCGCCGAGCATGGGGGATTATGGCATGGGCGGGCGCGAGGAAGGACCACCGAGATGAAGACATCTCGGTGGCACGTCAGCGGCGGCGGCGGGTGGTCGCGAGCGCGCCGACAGCGAGGATGAGTGTGGCGCTGGGCGTCGGGATGATCGTGAGGAAGACGGGGCCGTCGATGCCGCCCGTGCCGGAGGTGATAAAGTTGTCGACGAAGGCGCCGGTGGTGGCGTTGTAGCGGAGGACGGTGTCGTTGGTGACCGACGACACGTAGAGGAAGCCGTCGGGGCCGAAGGTCATGCCGGTGGGGGCGTCGAGGCCGCCGGAGCCGGCGGTGACGAAGGCGCCCTGAGAGGCGCCAGTGGCGAGGTCGTACTTCATGATCGAGTCGGAGCCCTCGGCGGTGACGTAGACCGAGCCGGCGCGGAACTCGAGCACGCGGGGGCGGCTGATGGTGGAGACGAAGGTGGTGACGAAGCCGCCCGCGGCGGACTTGCGCAGGATGCGGTTGTTGTTGTACGAGGGGATGTAGATGTTGTTGTCGGGGCCGAAGATCGTGCCGTTATCGGCGCCGTTGACGCTGCCGATGCCCGAAGCGATGAAGGTGCTCATGAATGCGCCGGTGGTGCCGTGGTACTTGAGGACGGAGTTGCCGGTGAAGCTCGAGACGTAGAGGTGGCCGTCGGGGCCCCAGGTGACGCCGCTGGGAGTGGTGAGGCCGCCGGAGCCGGAGGTGACGAAGGTGCCCAGGTGTGCGCCGGTGGTGGGGTCGAAGCGCTCAATGGTGCCGGCGCCCTCACTCGCGACGTAGAGGCGGCCATCGGGGCCGAGGCGGGTGCAGAGGGGGCCGGAGAGGTTGGCGCCCAGGTCGAGGGTGCCGAGGAACGCGCCGGTGGAGAGATCAAACCGCGAAACGCGGTTAGAGCTGAAGCTCGTGACGAGCATCTCCAGGCTGGCGCTGGCGGCGGTGGTCATGACGGCGAGCGCGAGGCTTGCCACGGAACAGATGAGGGTCTTCATGATTCTCTCTTTGCACTGCGGGTGCGGCCGGCGGGGGGGGCGGTGCGCGGGCCTTTGCCGCGGGAGGGTTGGCGGAACTTGTCCATCAGGACGCGCTTAGCGCCGGAGCGCGGCGAGCGGAACGCGCTGAGGCGCTCGACGATCTCCGCGAGGCGGGGCTGCTTGGCGAGGTCGGAGGTTCGCACGGCCGCGAGGACGAGTTGCGCGCCCAGGCCGGTGAACATGGACCAGCAGAGCAGCGGGTTCTCGGTCCACTGGCCGGTGTTGAGCTCGCCGGTCTCGGCGTCGAAGAGGCCCATGAGCACCTCGCGGCCATCGGCGGTGAGCATGATCCACTCGCCGGGGCCAGTGTCGAGGGCGGACTGGCCGCGGGGGTCGGTGATGATGTCGGCGCCGTGGATCTCGAGGGGGCCGAAGGTCTTGAGGCCGACGCGGATGCGTTTCGCCGCGAGGGTGAGCGGGCCTTCGAGGGCTGCGGCGACCATCGGCGTGAGCGAGCCAAGGACGAAGTCCTGCGCGCCGTTGATCATGGCGCGGGCGCGTTCGAGGAACTGATCGCGGTTGGTAATGCGGTAGAGGTGCTCGTCGGGCTCGGCGGAGGGGGTGGGCTTGAGGGTGGCCGCGGCGGCGCGGCAGGACTTCTCGAAGTCGCGCGCGGAGCGGGCGACGAGCTCGTCAATGGGGACGGCGCGGGCGACGCGGTTGCCGGATTCTTCGGAGAGGAGGGCGGCGCCCTTGTCCTCGAGGCCCTCGACCGCTTTGTACACGCTGCCGAAGGGTTTGCCGAGGGCTTGCGCGACGCGGTAGCCGCTCGCGGGTGACTCACGGGTGAGGAAGGCGTAGGCCTGGGCCTCGAGGGAGGTGAGGCCGAGGCGTTCGAGGGCGGCGAGGGCGGAGGGTGGTGGGGAGAGGGCGGGCAAGGGGCGGTGGCTCCAGTATTATTCTGGTGGAGAATAATACGGGATCGGCGGGAGTCAACAGGAATTGTGAGGTGAGGCGAGCGGCGCGCAAGAAAACACGGCCCAGGGGGCCGTGTTTGTGGGTTGGAAGACAGGAGGTTGCCGGGTGTCGTCCCCGGGACTTCGCCCAAGGCGGCTCAGTCCCGGCGTCGCAGACGGATCAGCGGCGGCGGCGGGCGATGATCAGCCCACCCAGGCCCAGCAGCGCGACGGTGCCGGGGGTGGGGATGGCGTTGATCTGGATGTTGTCGAAGCGGTTGTTGCCACTCACGGATGATGCGCCGTTCACGGTGAGGCGGAGCGTAACGGTGGGGGCGTTGTCGAGGGCGTCGACCGTCGAGAGGTCGAAGCTGACCAGCGCGAAGCTGCTGGCGGGGGCGTACGTGCTTCCGAAGTCGGTGAAGTTGACGCCGTCGGTGGACCAGGCGAGCTGGTTGGCGTTAAAGCCGGTGCTCGTGCGCTGGCTGGCGTAGGTGAGGATGGGGTCGGCGAGGTCAGCCATGCTGAAGGTGATGGTCATCGTCGCGCCGTTGTTGGCGTAGACGGTGCCGCTCTCGAGGGAGCTGGCCTGGATCACGAGGGCCTGACGGTGGTGCCGGCGAAGGAGTTGATGCCGCGGTTGGAGCCGGCGTCATCGGAGGACGCCACGAGGACATCGAGCGTCGCCGCCCCGGCGGTGGGGGCATAGCTGGCGCCGTTGTTGGTGGCGGTGGTGAGCGTATTGAAGTTCCAATACGCGATGATCTCGGCCTGGGCGGCGGTTGTGACTGCGCAGGCGGCGACGATAGCGAACACCTTCGTGGGGGACATCTCTCTCTCCTTCTCTCGCCCGCCGTCAAGCGGGGGAGCGGAGGATAGACCGGGTGGGCGGGTGCGCGGCTGATGGAGAGGGCGAATCGGGATCAAGAGTTGGTGAAGGGTGGGCCCGCGCGGCGGTGTGCACGGGTAGCTTGCTAGCACGCCCCGCCCGCCAAGACGCGGAAGAAGGACTCAATGTCCTGATCGGTGCCGGTGTCGCCGTCGTTGTTGAAGTCGGCAGGTCCGCAGCGGGGGCAGCACTGGCCGGCGAGGCAGGCGAAGAAGGCGTCGATGTCCTGGTCGGTGCCGAAGTCGCCGTCGGCGTTGAAGTCGGCGGTGCAGCCGGGGGTGCAGAGGGAGAGGCGGGCGATGTTGAGGCTGGCCGGGCCTCGCTCACCGCCGGGCAGCAGTGTTCCGCCGAAGCGACCGCTCACGAAAAGGGCGGGCGTCGTGCCGTCATCGAAGACGGTGGCGGCGGAGGTCGTGCCTTGTGAGCTGAACATGGCGGGATTGTCGAGGTTGTAATCGAAGGTGGCCCAGATGCCGTCGCGGTGTACGACGACGGCTCCCATGCCAGAGCTGAACGAGCCGGTCATGATGAGCTCGGAGCGTTGGCCGATGTTCACTGAGACGAGGGCACGGACGGGGGGCTGGGTCGTACTGAAGGCGTCGAAGTAGGGGCGAGCGACGTTGCCGTAGGGCTCCCAGTCGTCACCGGTCAGGCGCATGAGGGTGGATGCCGAAAAAGATCCCGCGGCGTAGAGGCTTGGACCCGAGCCATCGTCGTGGACGGCGAACGCGAACGCGCCCTGCGTGGAGATTGAGAACGGCACGGCCTGGGGAGTCCACGTCTGACCATCCCACTTCACGATTGTGGAGTAGACGCCGCCGATGTTGAACTTGCCGGCGAGGTAGAGAACGGCGGGCTCAGGGCCCGGGCCGTCGGGGTCGAAAACGAGCGAGGCCATGGCCGCGGGGATTCCGGTGGAATTTGTGGTGAATGCGGATTCCCAGGCGATCCCCGTCCAGCGGGCGATCGGGGTGAAGTTCGGGCCGATGCCAATGGTGCCGATGACGTAGATGGACTCGGGGAGCGGCCCAGCGGAATCGGGGTCGAAGGTGACGACGCCCTGTGTGAAGTCGTCAAGCGTGCCGAGCCGTTGCCAAGTTCCGCCGTCAAGCCGGAAGAGGCCGCGGTCAAACTCCGCGGCGTAGAGGTGCGGTCCGGTGCCGTCGTCGTGGATGGCGATGCCCCGGAAGTCGGAGGTTGAGTCACCGTTGTCGTCGAGGTCAGGGAGGCCGGTGCCGAGCGCGGCCCAGCCGCTCCCGGTCCACATGGCGGAGTGGTTGAGCAGCAGGCCGCTGCCGTGGGTGAAGTCGCCGACGGCGTAGAGGCGGCGGCCTTGGCCGAGGTCGCCCACGGTGAAGGCTTTGACGGGGCCGTTGAGGCCCGCGCCGGTCGCACCAATGCCGGAGATGCTGGATCCGTCGTAGACAGCAACGCCCGGAGCGGCGGCGTCGCCGGCGCGAAGGAACTCGCCGGCGATGTAGAGCTTGCGCTGGGCACTCTGGGTGTCCACGGCCATCGTGTAGGCGCGGAAGGCGCCCGCGCCGATGAGGTCCCAGGTCGTGCCGTTCCAGCGTTCGAGGCCGTTGTAGTTGGAGGCGTAGAGCGCGGGCCCTGAACCGAGATCGGCGACGCCGACCATCCGAACATTGCCCCAGGACGTTGTTGTTCCCCCGGTGTACTGAAGGCGGGCCCACGAGGTCCCGGACCACTTCGCGATTCCCGCAACCGACAAGCCGCCCGCGTGGTCGAAGACTCCGCCGGCCACGATGGAGGGGCCGCCGGTGGTCGCGAGGTTCGCGGCGGTGAGGGTTTGCACGACGGGTGTCACGCCGCTGAAGGTGGTGTAAGTGACGCCTGAACCCAACGCGGTCCACTGGCCGTTGCGGAGGCGGGCCAGTGCGCGGGCGGGGACGCCGCCGGCGTGACTGAAGTCGCCGCCGACGTACAGCGCCGGGCCCGCGGCCTCGCTGAGAGACGCGAGGGCTTGGACCGAGACGGAGGTGTCCGTGTCGGAGACCCCCAGATTCACACCCGACCACGTCTGGCCGTCGAACGCGGCGAGGTTGCCCGTCGCCGGGCCGATGGAAGCGAAGGTGCCGCCGACGATGAGCTTTTCACCGGTGCCGTCGTCGTGCGCGCAGAGGGCCCGCACGGTCGCGCTCCCGCTGAAGGCGTCTGGAAGGGCGGACCAGGTCTGGCCATTCCATCGGGCGATGCGGCTGGCAGGGATTGTGCCGTTCGCGGCGGAGGTGAACCCGCCGCCGGCGTACAGGGCTGGCGGGTTGGGACCGGGCCCGTCGGCATCCCAGACGGCGAGCGCGTACACCGTGTTGCTCAGGCCGCCGCCGACAGGCTGGAAGGTCTGGCCATCCCACTTCGCGATGGAGGCGAGCGGCGCGCCGAGGTAGTTGCGGAAGGTGCCGCCGATGTACAGAGCGGGGCCCGTGCCGTCGTCGAACACGGCGGAGGCGAGGACCTGCCCGTCGAGGGCAGCGTAGTTGAAGCGGTCGTCCCAGGCGGGCGTGCACTGCGCGAGGGCGGTGCGGGCGAGGGCGGCGGTGAGGAGGGCGACAGTGACTTGGAGCTTCATGTGCTGATTCCTGGTTGTGCAGGCGGGCGGCATGTGGGCCCGAGCTCATGGCCGCGTGAGCGGCCCCCGCTGGGCGATGCCTGTGGTACACCGGTGGGGTGCACGGGAGTGGTACCGGGGGAGGCGGGGGTGGGTTGCGGAGGGGTTTGAAATTCTTTTCTGGGTGATTATCGGGCTCAACCGGCGCAGCGAAGACCACCGAGATGAGGACATCTCGGTGGCACGGTCGCGGTGGTTTTACAGGCGGCTGGCCGCGAGGCTTGCCAGTTCGCTGCGTTCGCTCTTGGCGAGCGTGACGTGAGCGAACAGCCTCACACCCTTCATCTTCTCGATGGCGTAGGCCAGGCCGTTGCTCGACGAGTCGAGGTAGGGGTTGTCGATCTGGCCGATGTCGCCGGTCAGGATGAGCTTGGTGCCCTCGCCCACGCGGCTGGCGATGGTCTTGACCTCGTGGGGGGTGAGGTTCTGGGCTTCGTCCACGATCATGAACTGGTGGGGGATGGAGCGTCCTCGGATGTAGGTGAGGGGCTCGAGGACGAGCTTGCCGTCGGCCATGAGCTTGCCGATGCGCTGCTCAATGGACTGGCTGTCGGCGCTTTGTGAGCCGCTGCCGCGGGTGGAGAGGAGGTAGGAGAGGTTGTCGAAGATGGGCTGCATCCAGGCGGTGAGCTTCTCGTCCTTGTCGCCGGGGAGGTAGCCGATGTCGCGGCCGAGCGGCATGATGGGGCGGGCGACGAGCAGCTTCTCGTAGCGTTCCTCGTTGAAGACCTTGGCCATGCCCGCGGCCAGCGCGAGCAGCGTCTTGCCGGTGCCGGCGCCGCCGAGCAGGGTGATGAGCTTGACCTCCTCATCGAGGAGCGCATCCATCGCCATGGTCTGCTGCACGTTGCGGGCCATGATGCCGAAGACGGGCTTGCGCGGGCCGGTGACGGGGATGACGTGGTCGGTGTCGGCGAGGCGGCGGCCCAGGCCGGTGTGGTTCTCGTCGTCCTTGTCCTTGAGGACGATGTACTGGTTGGGCTCGAGGGTCTGCTCGTACTGCTCGCCGTTCTCGGCGGTCTCCTTGAGCGGCTCGACGAGCCGCTCCACTGGGAGCAGGCGGTCGTGGTAGAGCTCGTCGATGAGCCCGCCCTCGACGCTGGCGGTGAGGAAGCCGGTGTAGAGGCGGTCGGCGTCGACGCGCTGGTTGGTGAAGTCCTCGGTCTTGATGCCCAGGGCGTCGGCCTTGATGCGGCAGGCGAGGTCCTTGGTGACGAAGACGACGCCGTGGGTCCCGGCCTGCTGGAGCTGCCACGCGACCGCGATGATGCGGTTGTCGGGCGAGTCCTCGCTGATGGAGTGGGGGCGCTCGTGCTCGGCGACGTCGATCTTGACGGTGCCGGTCTGGCCGTTCTCGCCGGTGGAGATCGCGGTGCCGGCGATCGCGCCGAGCTCGCCCCAGTTGACGCCCTCGTCGAGGTGGCCGATGGCGCGGAGGCGGTCAAGGTGGCGGATGGTCGCCCGGGAGTTGCGGCCCAGGTCGTCATCCTTGCGCTTCATCTTGTCGAGCTCTTCGATCACGGCGAAGGGCACGACGATGTGGTGCTCTTTGAACACGAACAGCGCGTCGGGGTTGTGAAGCAGGACGTTGGTGTCGAGCACAAACGTCTTGACCCCAACCTCGGGCTGGCTGGATCTGCTCGCGGCCCGCGCGGTGTGCTCGCCATTGACCATGGCGGGTGTGCTGATCGGGGCCTTGGTCCCGGACGCGGTGGTGGGCGGCTGAACCTTCGTGGGCTCGGCCTGTGCGCCTTTGGGCATGTCGCTCCTTCGAGTGGCTAGCGTGGCTCTCCGAGCCGCGGCGTGGGCTTAGTCCCATGCGAACCTCCACGCCCCGTGCCCGGGGGTGGGTGTCCCAGCATACTGCCATCATGGGTTCGCGTGGAAGCCCTCGGACAGATTGATCCAACTTTCGGAAAGCTTCACAGCCGGTGTGGAGCGGCTGTCGCCGGGCTGGGCGGGAGGCCGCGTGTGGGCTACAGGATGACACCCAGGGTGAGTATGAGGGCGATGATGCAGGCGAGGATGGTCTTAATCAGGGTCGCGACGAGGCGGCCCGTGGCCGCGCCCTTGCCGGCCCGGGTTGTCTCCTGCCAGGTCTTCTTCTGGACGCCCCGCTCGATGATCATGGTGCCCACGCCCGCGCCGATGACCCCGCCGACGATCGTGCCCAAGGGAAAGAAAATCGGTGAGCCCAGGATCGCGCCGGCGATGGACCCGATGAGGGCTCCCACCGCCCCCTTCTTGGAGCTGCCGCCCTTGCTCGCGCCCATGGCCCCCGCGCCGAACTCCAGCACCTCGGCGAGCACGGCGACCGCCCCGGCCGCGCCCACGGTCCACCAACTAATCAGGGTGGGCTGCCAGATGGCGACGCCCACGCCCGCGAGGAGGGCGAGCCAGATGCCCGGCAGGGTAATGAGCGTGAGCAGGACCCCGAGCCACGCGAAGACGATGACGATCGTCGCGGGAACCCAAGGCTGGTTCAGAAAAGCAAGCAGGTGGTCCATCAGGCTCCCGGGGGGATCGCCGGTTGCGCGGCGTCTGCAGGCGGCTCATCTTTCTCGACCTTCTCGATCTGGTTCTCGGGGAACGCGACACGTTCCATCTCGAGCACCCAGGGCTCGACCGCCTCGTAGCGCTTGAGGTCGATGGTGATCCGCTTGCCAGCTAGTTGGGGGTGGGAGTCGCGGACTTTCAGCGTGATGTACAGGCGGTGCCACTTGCGCTTGTCGAACTCCTCGATGTCGGCGGGGACGAGCGAGGCGCCGCCGGGCAGGGTGAGGCGGAGCTGGGCGGGATCCCAGGAGTACTTCTTGGCCTTGGCCGCGATGATCATGCCGAACATGTAGATGGCGATGCCTTCGCAGAGGCCGAAGATGATCCACTGGCTGGGCAGGTCGAACGCGGAAAGGGGCGAGGCTTGGCGGGGTCCGGTGGAGGTGGTCCAGCGCTTCTTGAGGTAGTCGGCGCGGTCGCGCAGGGTGCTGACCTGGACGGGCTGGCCCGTCTCATCGACGCGGAAGTCGGTACGGGGGATCGTGGTATTGGCGGGGTCCAGCTTGCTGATGAGGGAGAGCTGGTCCAGCCAGTCCATCAGGGCACGCTCGGGGCCGCCGGAGAGGGCTGCCTGGGAATGCTTGGTCCGGAGCTCCGTAAGGGCGGCCTTGGGATCGGAGACGCTGGCGCGGCTGGATTGGCCGGCGGTCTCGAGCGCCTGGTAGTAGGAAAGCTCGAGGTATTCCGCGGCGTCAGCCCCTCGGGCGGGGTACTTCACCATCGCGTCGTACAGGCCCCACAGGCCGAAGGCGACCAGGGCGATCGCGATCAGCACCTGCTGGCGGAGCCAACCCTTGGACAGGGGTGCGGTGACGGGGCCGGGGCCTTGGACGGCGTTTTGGTCGCTCATGCGGGGAAGAGCATATCGCGGCCTCAGTCATCGACGCGGGACAGGGCCGCGTCCCACCAGCGGCGGGAAAGGTCCTGGCCGTTTGGGCGGGATAGGAGGCGTGAGAAGCCCCCGGTGACGACTGGGCGGACCGGGATGCGGGGGTATTCGCGGCCGGACTCGATGGCGGCCGTGAGCCAGAGGGAATGGGCCCGGCGGGCCTTGGCGCCCTCATCCATCCGGCCCGCGTCTTTCCAGAATCGCCAGTTCATGGTGGGGACTCGGTCGAGACTTCCAGAGGCAGTGTACCGGTTCTCTGGTCATTGCCAAGGGGTTCAGGTCTACCGTTCGCTCGCCTGCTGCAACCGGATGGGACGCATTATCGAACCTTTTGTGGCGGCGGCTTCCCCGGGGGATCTTGGGCGTTCTGCCTCATCCCGGCGGCGTCGCTTGACGGGCGGCATTCGTGTGTTAGCTTTATCTCAGGAGCAGGCTGGGCGTTCGTCCGGCCGTGGAGAGCAGACGTGATCAACTCCCGAGGCGGTGGGCTGGGCGTGGTGGCATTGTCGGTCATGGCCGGCATTGCGCACGCCCAGACCACGGTCACGTTGACGCCCAGCAAGGACACGACGCTGTTCGAGATGGCCGGGTGGCCGGACCTGGGCAGCGGCGGGGGCGAGCTGTTCGCGGGCGGGATCGCGCAACAGAACGAGTTCGGGAACGCGTACAAGCGGCGGGCCCTGCTGCGGTTTGATGTGTCGGGCATCCCGGCGAACGCGGTGATCACCAGCGCGACGCTGCGAGTCCGCGTGACCAAGACCATCTCGGGGACGTACACGTTCTGCCTGTACCGCATGCTGGCCGACTGGGGCGAGGGGCCGAGCAATAGCGCAACCGAGGGCACCGGCGTCCCGGCACAGGTGGGTGACGCGACGTGGAACTACCGGTTCTTCGGGACGCCTTCCACCGCGTGGATCAACAAGGGCGGGGACTTCTCCAATGTGGTGAGCGGCACGGCCAACATGGGTGGCGTCGGGCCGTACACGTTCACGGGATCGATCATGGGCTCGGATGTGCAGGGGTGGGTGAACGGCACCAAGCCCAACTACGGCTGGATGATGACGTCCGAGCTCGAGTTCCTCACGAGCATCGCGAAGCGGATCTCGTCCCGTGAGTCCAGCGCGGCCAACCGGCCGCTGCTGATCGTGACTTACACGCTGCCGCCGCCCCCCACATGCGGCACCAGCGACTTCAACGGCGATGGCGACTTCGGGACCGACGCGGACATTGAGGCGTTTTTCGCCTGCCTCGGCGGGAACTGCTGCGCCACGTGCTGGCAAAATGGGGCGGACTTCAACGGCGACGGCGACGTAGGCGACGATGCGGATATCGAGGCGTTCTTCCGCGTGCTCGCGGGGGGGACGTGCTGACGCGAGTTCTGTTTACTGTTCGGGAGTTTGAGAGAGGAGCTGAGAGATGATTCGTACGGTGTGTGTAGCGGCATTGACGGGCGTGCTGGCGGCGACTGCGGGGGCGGACACGCTCAATGCGGTCGCGAACCGCGACAACTCGATGTTTTCCGAGTTGACGAGCAACAGCAACGGCGCGGGCACCGGCATCTTCGTTGGGGCCAACCAGCAAAGCAACGTGCGTCGCGGGCTAGTCTCGTTCGACCTCTCGAGCATCCCGGCGGGCTCGACGATCACGGGCGCGACCCTGACCATGTTCATGGCCCAGAGCGTGGGTGGCGCGATCGACGTCCAGCTGCGCCGCGTCAGCAGCAGCTGGGGCGAAGGGACGAGCGTCGGCAGCGGTCAGGGCGCCGCGGCGACTCCCGGTGATGCAACGTGGCTCCACAGCAGCTTCAGCTCCACCCTGTGGTCCACCCCCGGCGGTGACTTTTCGCCGACCGTGAGCGCTGTGACGCGGGTTGGCGGTGTGGGCTCGTACAACTGGGCGGACGCCGGCATGATCGCCGACATCCAGGCCTGGGTGAACAACCCCTCCGGAAACTTTGGCTGGCTGCTGCTGGGCGAAGAGAACGTGGCGGGCGCGGCCAAGCGGTTCGGCTCGCGCGAGAGCGGCGCGACCGGGCCGATGCTGGCCATCGAGTACACGGTGCCCTCGCCCGCGGGCGGGCTGGTGCTCGCGGGCGCTGGGCTGATGGTGGCGCGGCGTCGGCGGAAGTAAGCCGCGGCGTATGCGGTGAGAATGGCTCAGGAAAGTCGCCGCCGGTGGTGAGCGGGCGCGGGTGGCCGCGTTGCCGTACGCTATTGGCATGGCGTGCCCGTTGTGCGATGTGGTGACGCGGTGCGGGCGGGGGGGGCACCCGCTCTTCATCGCTGCGCTGCGCGAATCGGTGGTGATCCTGGGCGACAATCAGGGCGCGAACGGCTGGTGTACGCTGGTTTTGCGCGAGCACTGCGAGCACCTGGCGGAGCTGGAAGTCGCGCGGCAGGAGCGGCTGTTCGGGGAGGTGGCACGCGTCGCGGCGGCGGTGCGGCGGGTCTTCGGGCCGGTGCGGATCAACTACGAATGCCTGGGGAATGTGGTGGGGCACGTGCACTGGCACGTGGTGCCGCGGCATGCGGGGGACCCGACGCCGCGGGCGACGGTGTGGGGGTGGACGGCGGAGCAGCTGCGCGGGACGCTGAGTGAGGCGGAGCGGGTGGAACTCGCGGCGACGCTGCGAAAAGAGATGAACCAGCAGGGGTGATACGAGGAGGCCTGCAATGGGCGCGACCGTGTATCGGTGGAGCGAGATGGCGGCGGACCGGCCGATGGAGAAGATCGCACGGCGGCGCGTGATCGGCTCCAACGTGATGATCTCGCACGTGACGCTCGAGAAGGGGTTTGTCGTTCCGCCGCACTCGCACAGCAATGAGCAGATGGTGTGCGTGGTATCGGGGGCGCTGCGGTTCACGCTGCCGGGGGGCGAGCGCGTCGTGCGCGGCGGGGAGGTGCTGCACCTGCCGGGAGGAGTCGAGCACGGGGCGGAGGCGATCGAGGATTCGGTCGTGATGGATGTGTTCAGCCCGGTGAGCGAGAAGACGGGTGTGGATCGGGCCTGAAGATGAAGAGGTGACGAGGTGGGGAGGTGAAGAGGTGAGTGAAAGGCCGCGCAGTCCGCATGTGGTGGTGATTGGGGGCGGGTTTGCGGGGTTGACGTGCGCGAAGGTGCTGGCGCGGGGTGGGGTGCGGGTCACGGTGATTGACCGGCGCAATCACCACTTGTTCCAGCCGCTGCTGTACCAGGTGGCGACGGCCGCGTTGTCGCCGGCGCAGATCGCGGCCCCGATCCGCAAGGTGCTGTCACGGTGGCGCAATGCGGAGGTGCTGCTGGGCGAGGTGACCGGGATCGATCTGGCGCGGCGGCGGGTGGTAACGGCGGGCGGTGAGGTGGAGTACGACTACCTCGTCGTCGCGGCCGGGGCGACGCATTCCTACTTCGGGCGTGACGAGTGGGCACGGCACGCGCCGGGACTGAAGACGATTGAGGACGCCGTGGAGATCCGGCGGCGGTTCCTGCTGGCCTTCGAGCACGCCGAGCGGGAGAAGGACGCGGAAAAGCGGCGGGCGGGGCTGACATTTGTGATCGTGGGCGCGGGGCCGACGGGTGTGGAGCTCGCAGGCGCGATGGTGGAGATTGCTCGCGACACGATTCCCCGTGACTTCCGCGCGATCGACACGAAGAGCACGCGCGTGGTGCTGGTGGAGGCGGGCGACCGCGTGCTGTCGGCGTTCCCGGATGAGCTGTCGACGCGGGCTTTGCGCGACCTGGAGGAGCTGGGGGTTGAGGTGCGGCTGGGGTGGAAGGTGGTGGGGATGGACGAGGGCGGAGTTGAGATCGAGCGCGCGAAGACCGACGCGCGGTCACCCGGGAACAACGAGCGGATCGCGGCCCGGAACGTGGTCTGGGCGGCCGGGGTCGCGGCGTCGCCGCTCGGGCGGATGGTGGGGGAGGTTGACCGCAGCGGGCGGGTGCCGGTCGCGGCGGACCTGAGCGTGCCGGGGCACCCGGAGGTGTTCGTGGTGGGGGACCTCGCGGCGGTCAAGGACGCGAAGGGAGAGTGGGTGCCGGGGATCGCGCCGGCGGCGATGCAGATGGGACGGTTCGTGGGGCGGGAGCTCGTACGCAGGTCGAAGAAGCACCGAGATGAGGACATCTCGGTGGCACGATTTGTGTACCGCGACAAGGGGACGATGGCGACGATCGGGCGGGCGCGGGCGGTGGCGGTGTTGCCGTGGGGGATGGTGAAGGGGTGGCTGGCGTGGGTGTTGTGGGCGGTGGTCCACGTGGCGTTCCTGATCTCGTTCAGGACGCGGCTGATGGTGATGATCGACTGGGCGTGGTCGTACTGGTTCTATGAGCGCGGGGCGCGGCTGATCACGGGCGAGGAGGAGAAGTGAGGATCCGCGCGGGCGACTTCGAGAACTGGCCGGAGCTGGTGGTCGAGGCGATGCGTCAGCAAATGCGCGAGCCAGGTCGAACGGGCCCACCGACTCTGCGTGTGCTGGGTGCGAATGAGGCGGGGACCTGGATTGAAGTCGAGATGCGGTTCCGCGCGGGCGTGCGGTACTGCTGTGCCGAGGTTCCGTGTCACGCCGGCGGAGGGACGTGGTGGGAGCGCCTGCGCGCGGACCTGGCAGAGGTCAGCGACCGTGTCCCGCCGCGGTTGACGCTGAAGGTCCACGCGGTCATCGAAGAGGGCTCCCTCTTTGTGAATCTCACGGCCATTGGTCTGCCGGAACGATCAAAGGCCTACTCGTTCGAGGCGATGCTGGTCGAGGGCGAGTAGGGCCCGAGCCGCGGACGGGAGATGGCGCGTCCGAACTGACTCAGGCCAAAACAAAAACCGGGCCCCCATCACAGGGGCCCGGTCGAAGGATTACAGGATCACGCTGTCTGCGACTGGTTTAGAACACCAGCTGCATCTGAGCGATGAAGGAAATCTCGCCCTCGTCGCTGTCGCCGAGGAAGCCGTTGCGGGTGTTCCCTTCGAGGAAGCCGCCCGTGCCGAAGAGGGTCGTGGTGTCCTCGAAGGCGTACGCGGCCTGGAGGGTGAACTTCGCGGCGTGGCTCTCCTTGGAGATGTAGTAGTTCATGCCGACGGTCGCGAACATGTTCGTGTCCTCGGCGAACCCACGGTCATCGTCCCAGAAGATGGCGTCCCAGCGGCCGAAGAGCTCGATCTGGTCGGAGACGAAGATACCGCCCTGGATCATGGCGCCGAAGTCATCGACCTCGGAACCAGCCGGGGGGGAGAAGCGGGCGCCGTAACCGGCGGCCATGACGTTGTAGCCGGGGCCTTCCCAGCTGGCGTCGATGCTGTAGAGGAAGGTGTCGCCGTTATCAACGGTGCCACCGGTCTCGCCGCCGGACTCCCAGTTCACGCCAGCGCCGATCATGAGGGCGTTGTCGGGAGCGGAGCGCCAGCTGGTCATGTCGTTGAAGCGCTCGAAGGAGCCGCCCATGGCCTTGAAGTCGAACCGGAGGTTCACGGCGATGTCATTGGCTTCGCTGTTGAAGTCGGTGCCGGCCGAGTTCGTGCCGTCAGTGATGCCGCCGGTGAAGCGGAAGGCATCAGCCTGGTAGGAGAACTGGAGGCCCTGGGTGTAGCCGGGGCTGAAGACGCGGCTGACGACCGAGCGGTCGGCGGTGAGCTGGAACTCGTCCTCAACGGAGAACTCGCGGGTCAGGGGCATGCGGAACTGGCCCCACTTGAGACCGAAGCCGTTGTCCCAGGTGTACATGCCGTACGCGTCCTCGAGGCCAAAGACGCCGTCGGAGAACTCGCCACCGAAGTTACCGCTGATCTTGAAGGTGAGGTTCTTGTCCCACACGTTGCCCCAGAAGCGGAGGCGGGTGGTGGGCTGGCTGAAGCCCATGGTGAGGTCCTCGACGTCGCCCACGGAGGAATCGTCGCGGAGGGAGAGGCTGTAACGGGTCACCGAGGTGCCGCCGATGTTCAGGCGGTTGTTGCCGGTGCTGTCGCCGATGCCGAAGGTGCCGGCGTACAGCGAGTTACCAGCGGGGCCGCCGGCCTGGAGGAGGCTGGCGCGGTTGCCGGCGTCGGACATGAGCTCGGCGTTGTACGCACGGCCCTGGTCCAGGTTGGCATTCTGAGCAAACGCCGAGGCCGTGAGGCCCAGCGCCGCACCGGCGACGAGAACGAGCATCTTGGTCTGCATCTAATCGACTCCTTCTTGAAACACTTCTGACACGTGATCCTTCAAACAGTCGCCGGGCACTCCGCCGGGGGCGACCCACGATCCGGCGGCAACACTGCCAACCGGTGACCTGACTCTGCTGAGGGACTCCGTCCCTGTCCTACACAAAGCCCCGGGGTTCCCGAGGCTGGTTGTTTTCACGAACGAGAGGGGTTTCTGCTGTTCAACCTTTCGAACCTTCTCGAGTGTCCCGGTCTTCCGCTGGCTGTTTCCCCCAGCGTGCGGAAGGTGGAACCTGCTGCTGTCTGCCCATCGAATCCACAGGCCTTTGAGACCTGTCGCGGTTCTGACGCCCCAATCGGGGTCGGACTATACCCGGCCCGATTAGCGAACGCAAACTCCCGCGACCAACTTTTTCGGCCGATCCCCCGGGCGTTGGACAAAGTTTCCGGACCGATTTCTTGAGATGAGTCTTAACCAAATCCGAACCAGCCCCGGCTGGCGGACTCCCCGGTGGGCTCTTAGTCTCATGTGGATGGATGTGAGCGGCCTCGTATAAGCACTCACTAACTGCTTGTGGAATGGTAACTTACACGCGGTGGTGACTTCATGGCAGACAGCCGGCACGTGCTCGTGGTGGACGACGAGAAGGACTTATTGGACCTTCTGTCGTACAACCTCCGGAAAGCGGGGCACCAGGTGGCGACCGCTGCGACCGGGCTCAGGGCTCTCCAAGCGGTGGCAGAGCGGCGGCCCGACCTGATCATCCTGGACCTGATGCTGCCGGAACTTTCGGGGACGGAAGTGGCGGCGCGGATCCGGGCCAACCCCGAGACGGCCGGAATTCCGATCATCATGCTGACCGCCAAGACGACCGAGGCTGACCAGCTGGTCGGGCTGACGGTCGGGGCGGACGACTACGTGACCAAGCCCTTCTCAACGCGCGTGCTGCTGGCCCGGGTGGAGGCGGTGCTGCGGCGCTCCACCAAGCCGGCCGACGCGCGCGAGGTGCTGGAGCTCGGGCCGATCTCCATCAATATGGAGACGCACGAGGCGGCGGTCGGGGGTGAGGTCATGAAGCTGACCCTGACCGAGTTCAGGCTGCTGAGCTCGCTGGTGGCGGGGGATGGCAAGGTGCTCTCACGTCAGCTGCTCATGTCGCGGGCGATGGGGCCGGGGGTGACGGTGACCGAGCGGACCATCGACGTCCACATCACGGCCGTGCGAAAGAAGCTGGGCGAGCACTCGGGGATCATCAAGACCGTCCGGGGCGTCGGCTACCGGGCGACCTTGGATGACGCGGACGACGGCGATGAGGGGTAAGCGGGACCGGGCAGGCCGCGGGTGTCTTCAATAGGATGGGCTCCGTTGCCCCCCGATACGAACAAGTCATGGACACGCTGGGCGCTGCTGGTGGCACCCCTGCTGGTGGGCGTCGCGCTCGCGGTGGGAGGCATGGACGCGTGGGCGGTGGCGGTTGCTGCCGGGCTGGTCGCGGCGGGGGCGGCGGCTTTTCTATTGATGCCGGCGCAGACCGCGCTTGAGAAAGCCCAAGCCTCGGCGGGGCTGGCCGAGCTCGAGCTGGAGCGGGCCCGGGAGCGGCTTGAGCAGGTCACAGTCGAGCTGGATTCCGTACGCGGCGTGCTCGAGGCGTCGCCCTGGCCGATGTTCGCGACGGGCGCGTCGGGCGAGCTGGTCTTGGCGAACCGCGCGGCGGAGGAGTTCTTCCAACGCGGGCCGCGGGGGTTGCTGGGGCGCTCGATCGAGGACCTGGTGACGCAGGGGGATGTGATCACGCTGCACGCCGCGGCTTTGAGCGGGCGGGAGGCGACGGGGCAGGTTCGGCTCCAGCGCTCGGACGGCACGCGGATCTATCAGGTGAGGGCGGCACCCGTGCAGTTCGGCGGCGGGCGGGCGGGGGCGGTGGTGTCGCTGCGGGACATCACGGAGCTCGCCACGGCGTTGCAGCTCAAGACGGACTTCGTGGCGAACGCGAGCCACGAGTTGCGGACGCCGGTGGCGTCGATCAAGGCCGCGATCGAGACGCTGGCGGATGGGGCCTGGGAAGACGAGAACATGCGGGCGCGGTTCACGCAGATGATCGCGACGAACGCGGGGCGGCTGGACGAGATGATCCGGGACCTCATGGAGCTGTCGAGGTTGGAGTCGCCCGAGGCGATGGTGCGGGCGGAGCCGGTGAGCCTGGCGGAGTTGATCGAGGACATCCACGAGGAGCTCGGGGCGTTCGCGGCGGAGAAGAAGCTGCGGCTGGAGGCGGATGTCGAGGAGGGCGCGGGGGAGCTGAACACGGACCCGAAACTGCTCCGCATGGTGCTCAAGAACCTGATCGACAACGCGATCAAGTTCGCGTCACCCGAAACCCCCGTGCGGACGGTCGCGCGGCGCGTGGGCGACGTCGTTCGAATACAGGTGATCGACCAGGGCGCGGGCATCCCGATCAATCAGCAGCAGCGGGTCTTCGAGCGGTTCTTCCAGGTGGACCCGGCGCGGACGGGGTTTCAGCACCGGCGGGGGACGGGGCTGGGGCTGGCGATTGTCAAGCACGCCGTGAAGGCGTTGGGCGGGACTATTTCCGTGGAGTCGGTTTGGAAACAGGGGACGACGATGACGGTGGAACTACCCGCGTCGGGTCCTGGGAGTCCTTCTTCAGTCTGAAGCGGCCGGGGGTACACGTCTCGTTGGCGTCGTCGCCGGGAAGGTCGGCGTGGCGGACGAAGTCGCCTTCGGGGCCGGAGCGCTGGACGCTGCCGCGAGCCTCGGGGAGCTTGCTGGTCTTGAGGGCAGGCTCAGCCTTCTGCTTCTCGCCCCAGTGCAGGCACTCGATCGGGTTGCCGTCGGGGTCGTAGAGGGCGATGCAGTCGGCGTTGTTGGCGAACGCAACGTACTGGGACTTGACTTGCGCGGTGAACACGTAGGCGTCGTGGAACTTGGGGTTCTTCTTCGCCGCGGCGTCCTTGGTGCCGCAGGGCGCGACGGGGCTGGACTCGTACCCGTTGAACACAACGACGACCTCGCCGGGCTGGAGGGTGAGCTCGGGGAAGGTGAAGGAGAAGCGGTTGTCGCGGTCGAGCTTGTCCTTTTCCTTGCCCTTGGCGTCGGGCGGAACGCCCTTCTTGGCGTCGGCGATCTTGTAGCCCTTCAGGTTCATCGGTTTGTCGGTGGGGTTAACGAGCTCAATGAACTCATCGCCGGTGGCGGAGCGGCGGCCATCCTGATCCGCGTCGCACTCCTTCGGCACGGCGTACAGCACCTCCGTCACCAAAGGGTGGGCCTTGTCCTTCGCGCTCGCTTCCGGTTTTGTGCCGGGCTGCGAAGCGGGCTGCATCGATAGCAAGGCGGGAACGGCGAGCAGGGCGATCAGCATGGTGGGTATCCCCGGATCGGTGGTCTGACGTGGGCGGAAAGACTACCAGAACGGGGCGGGTGGTAAAGACGTAGCATTTGACCGGCTTCTGGCTCGGCCTGTCACGGCCGCTGCGAGAGCCTCTAAGTTCCTCAGGAGATTGATGATGCGCAAGTTCGGCATTCTGGCGGCATTCGCGGCGGGCACCCTCGCCCAGGTCACCTTCGCTCAGGACAAGGTCAAGGAAGAGCCCAAGCCGGCACCCGCCCCTGCGGCAACACCTGCCCCTGCGCCCGCGCAGCCCGAGGAAGCGCCGACCTACAAGCCTGAGGCTGTCGATTGGCTCCGCAAGGAGGCCGGCGGCCTCATGCCGCTGATCAACACCGTGGATGTCAAGAAGGTCGCGTTCAGCACGACGTGGCTGCCGGTGATCGACCCTCGCACGATCTACGTCAGTCGCGGCTGGACCAAGGCGTACACCCCCGAGGAGTTCGAGAAGCTCGGCGAAGAAGAGAAGAAGGCGCTCAAGGCCGAGGAGTTCGACGGCTACCGCTTCTACTTCACCCGCTACGGCTCACCCCTCGCGTACCTCCGCCCGCTGGACATCGTCGCCGAGGCGATCAACGCCCCCATGGCCCTCCGCGGCAAGAAGATCATGGACTACGGCTACGGCACCATCGGCCACCTCCGCCTCATGGCCAGCCAGAACATGGACGTCACCGGCGTCGAGGTTGACGCGTCGCTCAAGGCGCTCTACTCGCGCGAGGACGACCAGGGCAAGATCCCCGGCGCTGGCATGGACGACATCCCGCCCCCCGGCCACCTCACCCTCGTCCACGGCTCCTGGCCCAAGGACCCCGAGGTCGCGGCCAAGGTCGGCGGCGGCTACGACATCATCACCAGCAAGAACACGCTCAAGAACGGCTACATCAACCCGCCCCCCGAGCACAACGTCCCCAAGTCCAGGCTCGTGGACCTGGGCGTCCCGCGGGAGGAGTTCGTGGCGAAGGTCCACGCCGCGCTCAAGCCCGGCGGCCTCTTCCTGATCTACAACATCGCCCCCAAGCAACTGGAAGAGGGCAAGGGCTACCTGCCGCACGCCGACGGCCGCAGCCCCTTCTCCAAGGAGATGTTTGAGAAGTCCGGGTTCGAGGTGCTGGCGTTCGACAAGGACGACAGCGAGACGATCCGGAAGTTCGGCGAGGTGCTGGAGTGGAACAAGGGGCCGCGGGGGATGGACCTGGAGAATGACTGCTTTGGGCAGTACACGCTGGTGAGGAAGAAGGCGGCGAAGTAGGGAGAACTGGTTCTTCTCCTTCTTCGGTGGGCAACCCGTAGGTAGGTAGGTAGGTAGGTAGGCCCCGGTGCGTTGGTGACTAACTGGTATTGCAGCCGAGGCCAGATGTGATAGGCTGCAGTGCGGGAGGGTTCGCGATGCGATCTCGCGTAAGTGCGTCCAGTACAATCGGTTTGTCAGTGAGTGTCGCGGTGATGAGTGCGACCTCAGTTGGTCAGACCATCTACCCCGAAGTCGAGCCCAATGATTCGCGACTCACGGCTAATGTTTTTGACCAGGTAGTCGCCGGCGATACGTTTGTCGGATCAACCACGGTGTCGACAGGGTCTGGCCCTGGCAGCGCTGACTACTTCCGGATTCGCACGGCGACTGCACCGCTGGGCATTTACGCTCACCGGCTCCGCGCGGTGGTCGCGAACCATGAACGGTACATTCTCCTTCCAGCCTTTGCCACGTGCGTGCAGTTGGACTTCGCTGCTGAGCAAAATTCTACCGCACCTTACCAGTATGACTTCATCTGGTATGGCTTCGGGCGGAGTGAGGAACTTTCTTGGGCGATGCATGGCAGCGCCAGCTTGAGCTCGTATGTATTGGCGTTGGAAACCGAGCCGGTACGCCCGCTTGAAGTCGTTCCACCTGTGCCGCCCGGTTCGATCCAGTTCGGTTCTGAGCACATCTCCTGCGTTCGCGTGTTCTTTGACCGGTTTCTCCGCCCTCTTAGCCCCGGCCCTCAGGTTGGGCACCCCCTTGTGCGAACTTTTCCCGAGGGCACCTACTACGTCGCGCTCGGTGGTCAACTCACCACGAGCAGTTTTTGCCCATCTGTGTGGACGAATCTCAACAGCCGTGCATTCCCCGGTGGTCTTCTCAGTCGATGGGACGGCGGGTATTCCGTGGCAGAGAATGTGACCTACCCCGGTGGGCAGACCACCATCACGTTGCCAGGTCGGGCGTGGGAAGTGGTGTGGTTGAAGCTGCGTGTGTTCGAACCGAATACCTGTGGTAGCGACGACTACGACGGGGACGGAGACTCGGCGACTGACGATGACATCCGAGAGTTTTTCGCATGCCTCTCAGGCGAATGCTGCATGAGTTGCGACCCCCGGGGTTCGGACTTCAACGGGGACGGAGATCAAGGCACCGATCAGGACATTGAGGCGTTTTTTCGGGTGCTTTCCGGCGCGAACTGCTGAACGAGCGCCACGCTGGTAAGTCCTTTCGGTACAAGTAGTTGTTCAGCGGCTTGCGGGCGTCTCGACGAGCGATCGGATCGAACGGCACGACCGGTGCGGTGATCGACCCCCTGCCAATTGGGCAGTCTCGGCAGGCCGGTGCAGGTGATGAGTCGCTAGCGATCCAACGTAGCCCGCCTTTCAAGCGTCCTAAAGGGCTTCTCTCAATCTGAACGCCTTTGATGGACCGGCACGCCCCTCGCTCCGATAGAACCCGGTACGGCGAGCCGGCAAACGGGTCTTTTCGACTTGGCGCGGGCTCGGCGTGGGGCGGGTGTTGGGCGCAAGTCCAGCACCAGTCCGGAGTTGGCGTGTTGGTGGTGAACAGATTCAGGGGAATTCAAGACGGTGTGAGCGAACCTGACGCCTGATCATCATCGAACTGTGGTTGGGGCCCGCGACGATTCGTCGTTTACGGGCACCCGGGAGCACGCAGATGTTTGAACGTTTTACAGATCGAGCCCGCAAGGTCATGGCCCTGGCAAACCAGGAGGCCCAGCGTCTGAACCACGAGTACATCGGCACCGAGCACATCCTGCTCGGGCTGGTGAAGGAAGGGTCGGGCGTCGGCGCCAATGTCCTGCGCAACCTGGACGTGGACCTGCGGCGCGTTCGTCTTGAAGTCGAGAAGCTGGTCAAGGCCGGGCCCGAGATGGTCACGATGGGGAAGCTGCCCCAGACTCCCCGAGCCAAGAAGGTCATCGAGTACGCCATCGAAGAGGCCCGCAACCTGAACCATAACTATGTGGGCACCGAGCACCTCCTGCTCGGCCTGCTCCGCGAGCACGACGGCGTCGCGGCCCAGGTCCTGCTCAACCTCGGCCTGCGCCTCGAAGAGGTCCGCGAGGAGGTTCTCAACCTGCTCGGGGCCGGCAACGAGGGCGGCGGCGAGGGTGGCGAGGCCGCGGGCGGCGGCGGCGGGCTGACCGGCGGTTCGTCCGCGAGCGGTGGGGCAACCCCCTCAGGGGGCGGCAGCAGCAGCGGCGGCACCTCCGCGGCGGCCAAGGGCAAGAGCAAGACCCCCGCGCTGGACAGCTTCGGGCGCGACCTGACCGAGCTGGCCCGCGAGAACACCCTGGACCCGGTGATTGGCCGGGCCACGGAGATCGAGCGCGTGGTGCAGGTGCTGTGCCGGCGTACGAAGAACAACCCGGTGCTGCTGGGCGAGGCGGGCGTGGGTAAGACCGCGATCGTCGAGGGCCTGGCGCAGCGGATCATCGCGGGCGACGTGCCCGAGATCCTCCATGACAAGCGGCTGGTGGTTCTGGACCTGGCCATGATGGTCGCGGGGACGAAGTACCGCGGCCAGTTCGAGGAGCGCATCAAGGCCGTGATGAACGAGGTTCGTCGCGCCAAGAATGTGATGCTGTTCATCGATGAGCTGCACACGCTGGTGGGGGCGGGCGGCGCGGAGGGCGCGATTGATGCGTCCAACGTGCTCAAGCCGGCCCTGGCCCGCGGCGAGATCCAGTGCATCGGCGCCACCACGTTCGACGAGTACCGCAAGTACATCGAGAAGGACGCGGCCCTCGCCCGCCGCTTCCAGGCGATCACCGTTGACCCGCCGAACAACGAGCAGACGGTCGAGATCATCAAGGGTCTGCGCGATCGTTACGAGACGCACCACCGCGTCCACATCACCGACGGCGCCATCAAGGCCGCGGTGGAGCTGAGCGGGCGGTACATCTCGGGGCGTGTGCAGCCGGACAAGTCGATCGACGTGATCGACGAGGCGGGCGCGCGGGTGCGCATCAAGAGCATGACCAAGCCGCCGAACCTGGCGGAGCTCGAGGGCGATATCGAGCGGCTGAGCGTCGAAAAGGACGAGGCCGTGAAGGCCGCGGACTATGAGAAGGCCGCGGAGCTGCGCGACAAGGCGGAGCAGCTGCGCCGCAAGAAGGACGAGACGCAGAAGGAATGGCGCGCGAAGGCCCAGCAGGCCGACGGCGTGGTCGATGAGGACATCATCGCCGAGGTCGTCAGCAAGATGACGGGCGTGCCGCTCAAGCGGCTCGAGAAGGACGAGGCCCAGCGCCTGCTCCAGCTCGAGAACGAGCTGCACAAGAAGGTCATCAGCCAGGACGAAGCGATCAAGTCGATCTCCAAGGCGATCCGCCGGGCCCGCGCGGGCCTCAAGGACCCCAAGCGTCCGATGGGCAGCTTCATCTTCGTCGGCCCCTCGGGCGTCGGCAAGACGCTGCTCAGCAAGGCGCTGGCGGAGTTCATGTTCGGTGACGAGGACGCCCTCATCCACCTGGACATGAGCGAGTACATGGAGAAGCACAACGTGTCGCGCCTGGTCGGCGCTCCCCCCGGCTATGTCGGGTACGAGGAGGGCGGCCAGCTGACCGAGCGGATCCGCCGGCGTCCGTACGCCGTGATCCTGCTGGACGAAGTGGAGAAGGCGCACCCGGACGTGTTCAACATGCTGCTCCAGATCATGGAGGAGGGACGCCTGACGGACAGCTTCGGCCGCAACGTGGACTTCCGCAACACGGTGCTCATCATGACGAGCAACCTGGGGGCGGACCTCATCAAGGGCGGCGCGGGCTTCGGCTTCACCAAGCGGACCGAGGCGGGTGATTACGACAACATCAAGCAGGTGCTGATGAAGGAGATCGAGCGGTTCTTCCGCCCCGAGTTCATCAACCGCCTGGACGACATCGTGGTCTTCCGTCCGCTGACGCGCGACGACCTCACCCGGATCGTCGAGTACGAGATCGGGAAGCTCGCCAAGCGGCTCAAGCAGAACGGGTACACGCTCGAGGCGGACCAGCTCGCCAAGGACTTCCTGATCGAGCGCGGGTACAACCCCGAGTACGGCGCCCGTCCGCTGCGTCGCAGCATCGGCACCTTCGTCGAGGACCCGCTCTCCGAGATGCTGCTCCAGGGCAACTTCGAGGCGCCCGCGACGATCACCGTGACCCGCCGCAAGGACAGCGAGGGCAAGGACGAAGACCACCTGTTCTTCGACTCCAAGCCCACCCCGGGTGCCGAGCCCGCGGCCGCAGATAAGGACAAGGGCAAGCCCAGCGAGCCCGCCCAGGCTCAGAGCACCTGAGTCCGGGTTGAAGTGAGAACCAGCAAGGCCCAGGGCGTTCAGCCTTGGGCCTTTTTCGTGCGCTCGCCGCGTTCCAAAAACGCACCCGCCCAGTTCGAGGAGCTGGGCGGGGTGCGACGAGTAAGGGGATATGTAGGCTTAGCGGCGGCGGCGAGCGACCATCAGGCCACCCAGGCCCAGCAGCGCGAAGGCGCCGGGGGCGGGGATGGCGGTCACTGCGTTGCCCTGAACGTCAACCGCGAAGGCGGCGCCGGCGAAGCCGGTGGCGCCCGCGGCGATGCTGCCGAGATTGAACTGCATGACGGAGGTCAGATCAGCGGGGGTCGTGTACCCGTTGATGTCGGCGAAGTTGTCGACGCTGGTGTCAGTCACCTGGCCGGCGACGAGGCTGAAGGAGCCCACGCCGAAGCCCGAGGCGCCGAAGCCGCGGTGCTGGCCCTTGAAGCTGGTGAGCACCGAATCATCGAAGTTGATGGCGCGGTCGGCCCCATCGATGCCGGCGGAAACGACGCGGTCGTTTGCGTCCTGACCGGCGAGGAAGAGATCCATCATGTTGAAGAGGCTGATGTCAACGGCGGCGCCACCGTTGTTGGTGACGCGAACGCTGGAGTAGATGTTGGCCGAGGTGGCGCTCATGCTCGTCAGCAGGAAGGACACGTCGAACTGGAGGGTGCCGTCGGTGATGGCGTAGTTCACGCCGTTAGTGCCGAAGGTGGTCTTGACGGCGGTGCCGGTCGCCTGGCGGATGCCGAGCTCGCGGGTGCTGACGCCGTTGGACCGGTACCACCACCAGTTGGCGTAGGAGTTGTCAGTGCCGCCGACGCCGCCGGTGACGCGGAAGTTGCCCTGGATGCCAGCGGCGGTGCTTCCGGGCTCGGTGACCGGGATGGTGCCGGCGTTGCCGGTGCTGGTCACGTCGTAGATGGCGGGGCCATCAACGAGCTGGATACCGGAGTTCTGGGCGAAGGCTGCGGTGGTGCAGCAAAGGCCGGCCGCGAGGCAGATCATCGATTGAACGCGCATTCGTATTTCCTCTCTCAACATCCAGGCTCCCCAAAAGTTGCCTGCGGGTTACGAGCCACAGCGCAAACAACGACCCGGAAGGCCTGACAGCCGGGGCGAAGGCCGCGTCAACCTGAGATGAGGTGTGTCTTGCTCTCTCCCTCAACCTCGATCAACCAGCACGGGTAGGGTACCCGAGGAACTCATCGCTCCTTAATCAATTCTGGCCGAATTGGCCGCCAATCGGGGGATGATTTTGCACCAGTATGGTTATCGGGCGTACTTGCGTGTCCAGTCCGTCCGAAATCATAAGTGGTTTCAGGACAGAGTGTTGGGTGGCAATTGCTAGAACCGAGCGGGCTCGAGCCCCGGTCCCGGCAGGTGCATGAACACTCGGGTGTACGCGACCTGGAAGCCGGCGCGTCGGGCGTTGCGCTCGGTGCCGATGCCGGGAGCGGCGCCGATCGTCGCAACTTTCGCACCGCGCTCGCGCGCTGCCATTACGCGGTGGGTGATCATCGCCGTCTGGATGCCGCGGCCTCGGTAGTCGTGCAGCACACTGAGGCCGAAGAGGGCCGCGATGTCGCCGCTGACTTCGAGTGCTCCGGCGCAAACGGCGAGACCTCCGAGATAGGCCGTGTACGCGGATGAGCGTGGATGCGTGGCGCAGCGCTCGGCGAGTGCGATGGCCTCGTCGCGCGGAGTCGCACCTACCGGGCCGAAGCCGATGCAGGCGGTGGTGGCAAACTCGCGCACCTGGGCAGGGTTGGTGGGATCCACAGTGCGGATTTCCAAGCCGGGGAGCTCGGGCGGAGCGGGTGGCGTAGGCAAAGAGAAGTCGCGGAACAGCGTGTTCTCGAAGAACTGCAGGTTGAAGCCGCGTGATTTGAGCGCTTCCAGCAGCGACTTGTCCGCGAAGGGGCAGACCTCAATCCGGGGCTCGGCCTTCCAGTCTCGATGGAACTCGATGAGGCGATCGATATCGGACGCGGTGACCGGGCCGGCCATGCCGATGCCGGTGGCGGAGTTGATCCAGGTGCCGGACTCGCCGCGGGTAGCGACGCCGTCGGCGATGGGGACGTGCTCCATGGCGATCTCGGACATGCCGAGGCGGAGGCGGGCTTCCTCGAGGAGGGCGACGTCGCGGAGTTGCATCAGGACAGAATACGGGGCGGGGGCGGGCCAACAATGCACAATGGCCAAAGGGCGGATCGCGAAGTTGAAGGATGGGCCCTCTCCACGAGCGATGGAGGGCGTGACGGTCGCGCGCGAGCTGTTCTGGCAGAACGTGATGCGGGAGATCCTGACGTCGCTGTCAGTGCTGAGCGGAACCCACACGGAGGGGCAGCCCACCGGCGGAGATGACCTGTTCGATGGGCGGCTGGCGATCATCACGCAGCTGGGGCAGCGGGTGCCCATCGCGGCGGTGTTCCCGCTGTTCGCGTGCGGGATCGACACGAGCGACACCGATCGCGAGCTGTCGATGGCCGTGGAATGCACGGTGTTCCAGATCCGGACACCCGGGGGCGAGGTCTTCACGCTGCCGCTGCACGAGATGCGGGCGTTCCACTCTCTCAGCGAGGAGCTGCTGGAGCGGATCCGCAAAGAGGCAGCGGAAGTAGGGGAGGCCGAGCCGGGAGAGCACGAACCCTTTGGCTTCGCGGCCTACACCAGCCTGTCGCGGACACGGTTGATCCCGGAGGGGCCCAGCCTGTTTGCCAACCTCGACGACCCTGAGGCGAGCCCGGACTGAGCGGTCCGTTGGCCATCCAACGCGGGGATCACACCCGGACACATCCCGATTCGGGCCGTGTTCACCCGGTGCCGAAACCAGGGACTATGGTCAATCTGGTTGGCCAGGGACGGCGAAGCCTTCTGTGTTGGCTCCGGAGAGCGGAGCATGGAGCCCGGCATGCGCACACTCGTCGCGATCCCCGTGTTCAATGAAGAGAAGTATGTCCGGCGCGTGCTCGAGCGCGTGCTGTCGTACAACCCCGATGTGCTGGTGATCGATGATGGGTCCACGGACCAGACGCCGCGGCTCCTGCCGGACTACCCGATTGAGATGATCCGGCACTCCAAGAACCGGGGGTATGGGTCGAGCCTGCGGGACGCGTTCCGGTTCGCGGCGTTCGAGAAGTATGACTGGCTGATCACGATGGACTGCGACGAGCAGCATGAGCCCGCGGCGATCCCGTCGTTCATCGCGGCCGCGGAAGAAGGCGACTCGGACATCATCAGCGGCTCGCGGTATCTGGCGAAGGAGGAGGGCCAGGATCGGCCGCCGCCCGAGCGTCGCGCGATCAACGCCACGATGACGGCGGAGTTGAACTGCCGGCTCAGCGGCGCGTTCGGCACGATGCTGACGGACTCGTTCTGCGGGTTCAAGGCGTACCGCGTGGCGGGGCTGAAGAAGCTGCGGCCCACGGTGAAGGGGTACGCATTCCCGATGCAGTTTTGGGTGCAGAGCGCGGCCGCGGGGCTGCGGGTGCGCGAGCTGCCGGTGCGGCTGATTTATAACGACATGAACAGGACGTTCGGCGCGACGCTGGACGATCCGTCGGTTCGGCTGGCGCACTATCGCAAGGTGCTGTACCGCGAGATCGAGCGGCTATGTGATCGGCTGCCGCGGTCGGCGCGGATGGGCGTGACCGAGCCGTATAGCAAGGAGTGCTGCGAGAAAGCGAAGGCCGCTGGGGTGGTGCTTCCGGCAGCGAGCACGCGGCATGAGTGCGGCGCGGAGGTGCGGGCCTCGGATGAGGTGCCGAGCCGCAACGGGTGTTGCCGGCATTGAGCGGCGGCCCGGGCCAAGAGGGGGTGCGGGTGGAGCTTGGTTCGCTCAGCGGCGTGCTGCCTCCATTGCCGAAATTCGAAGTCAGGATCTGGACAGGTCATCAGGCCGAGTTCTGGCACCCGGGGATTTTGGCGAAGTACATCGCGGCCGCGGCGATCGCCGAGCGTGTTCGCGCGGCGGGCGGGCGGGCGAGTGTGACGTGGCTGGTCGTGGACCAGGACGCGAATGAGCCGTGGAAAATCTCATATCCGGCGGTGGTTGACGGCAACCTGGTGAAGGCCGTTTGGAACGTGCCCGTTGCGGGTGGTGCCACGGCCAGCTCGGGGACCTTCTCGGCGGACACACCGACGTGTGCGCTGCCGGTCCTTTCGGCTGGACCCGTACCGAAGAATGCACATGCCGCCGCGGCGGAGGGTCTGGAGTCGATCCGCTCGGCCTTGTTGCGGCACCAGGGTGAGTCAAACGCCGCGCGGCAAGTGGCGAAGTCGCTGTGCGATCTGCTGGTGCCGTGGTGCAAGCCGGATGATGTGGTGTATGCGTCAGAGCTGTGGCGAGGACGAGCGTTCGCGGGATTCGTCGACTTGATGCGGAGTGACCCCGCGGGGTGTGTCGCGGCGTACAACCGGGCGGTTGCGCAGGTGCCCGAGGCTCGGGTGCGGCCGCTGGGGGTTGAGGGCAACCGTGTTGAACTGCCGCTGTGGCGGATGCCGAGGGGGTTCGGCGGGGCGCGGCGGGTCGTGTGGTCCGATGGGCTTGCTTCGTTGAAGCTGGAAGAGTTGGCGCCGCGGGCACTCGCGATGACGGCGGCGGTGCGGCTGGGTGCCAGCGACTTGTTCATTCATGGAACGAGCGGCGGGGTGTACGACCGTATCACTGAGTTGTGGGTTGCAGACTGGATCACGAAGGGCGGCTCGCAGGCAGCCACAGGAGTCGTGACCGCAACGCGGCACCTGCCGTTTGATGTGAAAGTGCGGACTCCGGAGGAGATCGCTCGGGCGCGTTGGAAGGCGCACGCTGCGCGGCACAGTCCTGGGGTGCTGGGCGATGAGGCGGGCGAGAGGACGCGGCGGGAACTCGTAAATAGCGTGAAGACCGCACGGGCGCGCGGCGAGTCGCCGCGGGCCGCGTTCGCGGCTTTGCACGCGTTCCTGGCGCAGGAGCGGGCGCAGCACGCGGGGCGGATTGAGCAGGTCAACCAGGCCGCGGCGGAGGCGGCGGGCGATTCCGATGTCGCGCGGGTGGTGTACGAGCGGGCGTGGCCGTTCCCGCTGTACCCTCGCGGGGTACTCGACGAACTCGCGCGTGAGGTGCGGGCGGGGGCGGATGTTGCGGTTCAGAAGAAGGCATGAGGCATGAGGCACGGGGCATCCAAGCGGAGACACGGTCATGAGAACATGATCGTGGCACGGGTGGTGTGGTTGCTCGCGTGTGTGTGTCTTGCGATGGTGTTTGGGTGCGAGCGGAAGGCTGCCCCGTCGGCGACCGCGTCGAGTGCGGGGCCGCGGGTGGTGGCGCACAGCCCGGCGGTGGGTGTGATTATCCGTGATCTCGGTCGCGGCGACCTGCTGGTTGGCCGGCACGGGCATGACATGGTGCTGCCGAAGACGCTGCCGGTGGTTGGGAGCCAGGAGGGTTTCGACTACGAGGCGTTGCTGAGTGTGCGGCCGACGCACGTGGTGACTCAGTGGGGTTCACGCCAACTGCCGGCGCGGTTCAGGGAACTGGCCGCGACGAACGGGTGGCAACTGCTGGACACGCGGCTGCTCTCGCTCGCCGACCTGCGGAGTGACACGCTGGCCATCGATGCGTTCCTGTGCCGCGCGCGGGGAGTGCCGGCCCCGAGCGTCGAGGGGGCGGCGTTGATTGAACGCATGGAGCGGGCGTGGTCGAGGCGCGGCGAGGGTTTCAAGGACTTGGGCGGTGTGCTGCTCCTCGTGTCGGCTTCGCCGCCCGCGGCCTTCGGACCCGGCTCGTGCCACCAGGAGATCTTGGAGAGGATTGGCGGCGTGCCCGCGATCACCGAGGGGAACGCGTACATCGAGCTGGATGCGGAGAAGCTGCTGCGGATCGCGCCGGAGGTGATCGTGCTGGTGTCGCCGCGGGGGTTTGGGGTGGAGGAGAGTGAGGAGACGCGGGCGCGGGGGGTGGCGAAGCTGGAGGGAGTGCGGGGGCTGGCGATCCCGGCGGTGCGGAGTGGGAGGATGGTCGTGATCGATGATCCGCTCTCGCAGCTGCCGAGCACGAACATGATCGGGTTTGCGGAGGAGCTGGCGGGGGTGCTGGAGGGGATGAGGGAGTCGAGCGGAGATAGGTAGAACGAAGCAGCGGCGTGTCGAAGGGCGTCACAACGCCGAGTGCCGCCCCTACGGGGCTTCGATCTTCAAACGCCGTAACCCAGGGTTGCGCTCGCGGACTCGCTCCACCCTGGGCTACCTGCTGGTCACCGCTCCGCGGTTCAGGAGCAGCAACCAGATTCACATAGCGTCGCTCGCGCGGGCGGCGCGGCGATCTACTCCGCCTCCACCCGCGGCTTGAACGCCGAGATCACTGCCTGCTGCACCTGCGGGGGTGTGCGTTCACTGTGGCTGTAGTCCATGGTGAATGACCCAGCCCCACCGGTCATGCTCTTGAGCTCGTTGGCGTAGTTCTGGAGCTCGCTCAGAGGCGCCTCGGCCCGGACGACGCACACATCGCTGCTCACCATGTCGGTGGTCTGCACGCGGCCTCGCTTCGTGGATATCTGGCCCGCGAGATCGCCCATGTAGCGGCTGGGCGCGGTGATCTCAAGAGTGACGAAGGGCTCCATCAGGACGGGCCGGGCCTTCTGGATCGCGTCGATGAAGGCCTTGCGGCCGGCGGTCGTGAACGCGATCTCCTTGCTGTCGACGTCGTGGTACTTGCCGTCGTAAACCTCGACGCGCACGCCCGTCAGCGGATAGCCCGCGATCGCGCCCTCCTGGAGCACCTGCCGCACGCCCTTCTCGATGGCGGGGATGAAGTTGCGCGGGATGCTGCCGCCGACGGTGGCGTTCTCGAACTCGAACCCCTCGGGGTGGTCTGAAGGCAAGGGCAGCACCCGGAGGTACACCTCGCCGAACTGCCCAGCGCCGCCGGTCTGCTTCTTGTGGCGGTGGTGGCCGTCGGCGGGGGAGGTGATGGTCTCTTTGTACGCGACCTTGGGCGGGGCGGTGATCAGGTCGATGTTGTACTGGTGCTTGAAGCGTTCGATGACGATGCGCAGGTGCAGCTCGCCCAGGCCCCGCATGATCGTCTGATTCGTCGCGGCGATCCGCTCCACCACCAAGCACGGGTCCTCCAGCATCATCTTGTGAGTCGCGGTGCTGAACTTGGTCTCGTCGGCGTGGTTCTTGAGCTCGATCGCCAGGCCGTACATGGGCTTGGGGAGGGGCAGTGGCAGCAGGTGGACCGAGTCCATCTCGTGGCTGTCGTGGATGACGCCGTTGAACTTGATCTCGTCGATCTTGGCGATCGCGCCGATCGCGCCCGGGCCGACCTCGCTCACCTCCACGTGCTCCTTGCCCTGGAGCAGGAACAGGTGCCCGAGCTTGACGGGCTTCTTGTGGTCGTCGATGAGAACCTCGGTCTTGGCCTTGACGGTGCCCTGGTGGACGCGGAAGTAGCCGAGCTTCCCGAGGAAGGGGTCGGTGGTGACCTTGAAGATGTGGGCGAGCAGCTTGGCGTTGCGGTCGCCGGGCTTGCTGTGCCACTCCGTCTCGGTGCCGTCTTCCTGCCGCATCTCAAACTCGGGCGGGTTCACTTCCAATGGGCTGGGGCAGAGGCTGGAGAAGATGTGCAGCAGGTCGTCCGCGCCGACGCCGGTCTTAGCAGAGACGAAGCAGATGGGGATGAGGTGGGCATCTTCGAGGCTCTTCTCGAAGGCCGCGTGGAGCTTCTCGGGGTCGAAGCCCTCGCCCTTCTCCAGGTACTGCATCGTGAGGTCTTCGTCGATCTCGATGACCTGCTCGACGATGGCCTTGTGGGCGGCCTTCACGGACGAGAAGTCGGTCTGGTTGCCCGCCGAGTCGTTGCCGTCGTGCTCGAAAACGTTGATGACCTTCTTGCCCTTGAGGCTGGGCAGGTTGATGGGGAGGCAGACGGGCCCGAAGGCCTTCTGGAGCTGGGAGATCAGGTCCTCGAGCGAGCCCTCGGGGGCTTCGTCGATCTTGTTGATGATGAGCATGCGGGGGATCTTGCGGTCCTCGGCGACCTTCATCAGCCGCCGCGTGACCGAGTCGATGCCCTTGAGGGGATCGACCATGACTGCGACGGTCTCCGCCGCGGGGAAGCACGCGATAGCGTGCCCGATGAAGTCGGCGAGGCCGGGGGTGTCGATGAGGTTGACGAGGTGCCCCTCGTGATCGAAGTGGACGAGGGTCGTGTGCAGCGAGTGCTTGTGGGCCTTCTCTTCGTCCGTGAAGTCCGACACGGTGTTGCCCTCGGCGACGGTGCCGAGGCGCTTGGTGCTGCCGGTGGTGAAGAGGAGCCGTTCCACGAGGGAGGTCTTGCCGGAACCCCCGGGCCCCACCAGGACAATGTTGCGGATGTCGGCGGCTGGGCGGGTGGGCATGGGGATGTTCCTCCTCGGTTCGGGTTTTTGGGGCAGGGCCCTCGCAGGCCCCCACAAGGTCAGTGTAAAGCGTGAGTCAAGGGGCTGGAAGGTCGAGTTTGGAATTTGGTGAGCGCAGAAGCTGCCGGGTCGGCCGCCGATGACTCGGCGGGTTTCATGTTCGTGGCGCGGAACGCCCCGAAACCGCCCACCACCCAACCTAACCTCGGGGTATGCCCGAGACGATCACCCGCTTCGCCCCCAGCCCTACCGGGCACCTTCATATCGGCGGCGCCCGCACCGCCCTCTTCTGCTGGGCGTTCGCGCGCAAGCACCACGGCCACTTCGTCCTGCGCATCGAGGACACCGACCAGGCGCGTTCCTCGGAAGCGTCGGCCCGGGGCATCATGGACGACCTCGCGTGGCTGGGCATCCTGTGGGACGAGGGGCCGGAGTACACCGCCCAGAAGCCCCACGGCGGTACGGCCCAGGTTGGCGGCAACCCGCGGAATGTCGAGGGGAGTTTCTTCCAAGCCCAGCGGCTGCACATCTACAACCGGTTCATCCTGAAGCTGGTCGGCGAGGGTCGGGCGTACCCGGCGTTTGAGGCGGCCGAGGAGCTGGACGCGAAACGCAAGGCGGCGCTCGCGCGGAAGGAGACATACCGCTACGACCGCGCGGCGTTGGCCATCCCGTTGGAGGACCGGCTCGACCGCATGCGGGAGGCGGAGGCGAAGGGGCAGCCGTATGTGGTGCGGTTCCGCGCTCCGGACGAGGGGATCAACGTTGACGACGAGGTGCTGGGCGAGGTGAAGTACGCGGCCGGCGAGCTCGAGGACTTCGTGATCCGCAAGGCGGATGGGTTCCCGCTGTACAACTTCGCGGTGGTGATCGACGACTACACGATGGGCGTGACGCACGTCCTGAGGGCGCAGGAGCACCTGAACAACACGCCGCGGCAGGTGGCGTTGCAGCAGGCACTGGGGTTCCCGACGCCGAAGTACGCCCACATGCCGCTGATCCAGAACATGGACGGCAGCAAGATGAGCAAGCGGGACAAGGCGAAGGCGGCGCGGAAGGCCGTGAAGGATTTTCTGGCGGGGCAGGGGCAGGGGGCGTTCAAGACGATGGCGCGGAGCGGGGCGAAGGACGCCGATGTCGGCGCGGTGCTCGCGGCCTTGCAGGAGATCGACCCGGGCTTGGTACACAAGCAGCTCGCGGACTTCATTGAGGGGGATTCGGACGACGTCACGGTCGCGGAGCGGATCGCGCGGCGGTTCGGGCTGGCGTTGCCCGAGATCGAGGTCCACGACTTCCGCAAGGCGGGGTACCTGCCCGAGGTGATCTGCAACTTTGTCGCGCTGCTGGGTTGGTCGCCGGGGGAGAACGTCGAGAAGTTCTCGGTGGACTTCCTCGCGAGCCGCTTCGATCTGGACCGCATCGGCAAGACGAACGCGAAGTTCGACCGCGTCAAGCTGCTGAGCTTCAACTCCGATGCGATGGCGGCGATGTCGCCGGATGTGTTCCAGGAGCGGCTCGGGGCGTGGGCGAAGGAGTTTGAGCCGTCGCTGCTGGAGCGGTTCCCCGGGGACCGCTGGCGGCTGCTGGCAGAGGCCGTGAAGGCGCGGTGCAAGGTCTTTGGCGACGCGGCCAAGCAGGCGTCGTTCGCGCTGATTGGGGACGACGAATACGCGTTCGACCCCGCGGCGGTGAAGAAGGCGATCCAGGGCGGGACGCCCACGGGGCTCACGCTCCTGAACGCAATCCTGCCGGAGATCAAGGCGGCCCCGCAGTTTGACCCGCTATCGGTTCAGGCACTGCTGGACCACTGCGCGGCCATGCAGGGCGTGCAGGTGGGGAACATCGCGCAGCCGCTGCGGGTGGCGCTGACGGGCGGCCCAGTGAGCCCGCCGATCAATCTGGTGATGGCGCTGCTGGGGAAGGACTCTGTGGTGCGGCGGATCGAGCGGTGCGTCGCCAGTAATCTGTAAGTGGGTTCAGGCTCGTGCTTCCACCGGCCGCTCGACCTCACCCGTGGGGTAGGCGATGCGGCCGTGGTACATGCTGGTGACGGTGCGGGAGATGGACTCCACGATGATGTGGAGCTCTTTGAGGGTCAGTTCGCAGTCGTCGAACTGGCCATCAAGCAGGCGCTTGTTGGCGATGGTGCGGACGAGGGCGTCGATGCGGGAGGGGGTCGGGTCGGTCATGGCGCGGGCCGCGGACTCCACGGCGTCGGAGACCATGAGGATCGCGACTTCCTTCGTCCGCGGCTTGGGGCCTTGGTAGCGGTACTCGAACTCGTCGGGGACGTAGGTGTCCTCGGGGTCGAGCTCCTGGCCGTCCTTGCCCTTGAGGGCCTGCTGGCGGGCGCGGTGGTAGAAGAACTCGACGAGCGTGGTGCCGTGGTGGGCTTCGATGAAGTGCTGGATCTTCGGGGGGAGCTGGAACTCGCGGGCGAGCTCCATGCCGTCCTTGACGTGGCCGACGACGACGAGCAGGGACATGGCGGGGCTGAGTTTGTCGTGCTTGTTGGAGCCGCCGACCTGGTTCTCGACGAAGTACTCGGGCTTGTTCATCTTGCCAACGTCGTGGTAGAGGGCCCCGACGTAGGTCAGCAGGCTGTCGGCCCCGATGGCGTCGGCCGCGGCCTCGGCGACGGCGGCGACGTTGAGCGAGTGGTTGTAGGTGCCGGGGGCGCGGAACTGGAGCTCCTTGAGCAGGGGCTGCTTGGGATCGCGCAGGTCCACCAGCGTCATGCCGGTGGTGACGTTGAAGGCCCGCTCGATGACGGGCAGCAGGAACAGGATGAAACCGCCCACGAGCATCGCGCCGCCCGCGGCGGTCCCGGCGTCCAGGGCGATCTCTCGGAGCACCTTGGGCAGGACGTCGGGCGAGAGGGGGCGCTCGATGAAGGCAAAGGTGGCCGCGGCGAGGGCGACGCCCACGGCCGCGACGATCGAGGTGCGGAAGAGCGAGTTGCGGTCGCGGATTTCCTTGAGTGACCAGACCACACACGCGATGCCGGTGATCATCACGGCCAGAGTGCCCACCGACTCGCGGAGGGCGAGGCAGACGAGCACCGAGTGGAGCAGGGCGAAGGCGAGGGCCGAGCGGCGGTCATAGGCGATCGCGAGCAGCATCGCCACCAGCAGCGTGGGGGTGACGGCGAAGAAAAGGGCAAAGTGCGGGGCTTGGGCGGCGCCGACGACGCCGATGCCCAGCGCGGCGGCAAGGGTCAGGGCAATCCCTCCCATACGTGACGCGTTCTTACGAACCCGTGGGCAGAAGAGGTAGGTGTAACCGGCAAGCGCGAGGGTGATGGCGAAGCACGCGGCGACCACGCCCACGTTGCGAGCGAGGGTGTAGTAGAGGCGGCCGGATTCCTGGAAGTAGTCCTGCTCGGCCTTGAAGAGGTCTGCCTGCGCCTGGGTCAGGATGAACCCGCGCTGGAAGATGACCTGGCCGGGCGTGCTGATCCGCTCGATGTTGGCGATCTCGTCGGTGGCGGCGGCTTGAGCGGCCGCGGTCGCGGCCTCGTCGAAGGTGAAGGTGGGCCGAAGTTTGCCAGCGAGTCGGCTGGCGACGAGGGTGTGCAGCGGGCCCTGGAACCCCGCGGACCGGGCGATGTAGTCAGCGGCTTCGGTCAGGCGGGTGCGGTCACCCAGGCTGATGAGGGCGGTCTTCTCGATCTCGGTGCGGCGGCCGTCAATGTCAACGCTCGCGACCACCGGCGAAGTGCCTTCCTGGAGCGCCCGCTGCCAGGACTGCGATTCGAGGAGGGGCCGGCGGCGGAGGATCACATCGAGCTCTTTGACGTGGGACCGCCACTGAGCGGTCGGCTGCCCATCGATGGACTGCGTCTTGATGGCTGCGAAGGTCTCAGGGTTCAGGTTGAACTCGGACCGGATCGTCGGCTCGACATCATCGATGGTCGCGGCCCCCGCCAATACCGTCGGCAGGGTTTGCAAGGAGTTCGCGAGGGCGTCCAGCACGGCGTTATCGGGACGGAAGATGCGGGGAGTCGCCTGTCGCGCCAGCTCGCGGGCCTGGTTGGTGGCCTCCTCGTCGGGCACGCGCATCTGGACCCGCACAAGGCGGGTATCGTCCATCACGCGGCCGACCGCGACGAGCGGCTGAGTGCGTCCCCAGATCACGAACGCGGAGCAGACCAGGGCGAAGAGGGCCGCGATGAAGATGCCCAGGCCCAGGCTGGGCTGGGCGAGGGCGTCCAGCAGGCGGACAAAGGCGCCCATGCCCGAGAACCGGCCGGGGTGGGGCCGGCGGGCCCGCAGGCTGCGCGCGAGGTCGCCGGTGCGCGTTGCGGGGGCCGTGTTGTCCGGGTCTCTGGGCATGGTGGTGGGGGGAAGCTGGTGAAGGTCTATCAGTGAGATCGG